>Ga0210403_10000035_pt1 | contig 147819 bp, 130 predicted proteins | sample IncBWC19MmetaG_FD_150863 | JGI IMG/M metagenome (GOLD analysis project Ga0210403, IMG submission 150863) | Forest soil microbial communities from Barre Woods Harvard Forest LTER site, Petersham, Massachusetts, United States - Inc-BW-C-19-M | ecosystem: Environmental > Terrestrial > Soil >... | reverse complement strand
CATCGGGATCGAGATTTATACGCGAGGGAGCGGGTGCTGAATTCCGCCATCATCGCCGCCGATATCGGCCGGGGCTGGGAAGAATATCTCGAGATTTTCGACGCATTCTATTCCGACGAAGTCGAGGTGACCGCCGACACCGCGACAGGCCCGATACGTGGCAGAGCGCGCATTCGGGCGCTCCTTTTCAACTTCCTTGCCCCTCTTCATGTGATGGTTGAGATTGGGGGCCACGCTATCGATGTTCGAGAGAGTCCAATTCACTGGGATACGCCCGATGAAACGCATTCGGCCTGGTCAGTTAATCTGATCGGGGTGTCCGGCCAAACGCGTACGTTGACCTGGTGCACTCTCCGAAAGTGGGCCGGCGCGCGCGTAGTATACGAGCGCCAATACAACCACCAGCAACGCGGTGGGCCGCTGACTGCCGACGACCTTAGTCTGAACCAGTCGCTGGCGAGCCTTGGCTATGGCCGTCCGTCTTACCCAGGGCCAGCATGATCGCAAATTGAAACGAAAGGAGCCAAGACTTTTATGTCCTCAGATGAGGTGCTCATCCAGACCGCGATATCATCATGGGAGCAGGTTATAAAGCGCGTCGGCACACTATGTTTGAGTTGTTCCGAGGAGCAACTATCAGTCCAGGTCGCGCCTGGGAAAAACCGCATTTTGTACCTTTGGGGACACCTCACCGCGGCAAGCGATGCGATGTTCAGCGTCTTGCGGCTGGGAGAGCGGCTACACTCGGAATTGGACGCCGTCTTCATCGCGGAACCCGACCGATCCGTCCCGCTTCCAACCTCCACCGAGATTGCCAAGTATTGGGAGGACGTTCACACCGAACTTCTTTCGAGATTCAAGACTCTCAGCTCTAAGGAGTGGTTAGAAAGGCACGGCAGTGTGTCGCCTGAAGAATTCGAACTGAACCCGGCGCGAAATCGACTGGCCGTGCTCCTGGGTCGAACCAACCACGCCTCGTATCACTTTGGGCAAATGATGTTGGTAAAACCAAAGACGCCGTGAGTCGCATTCGCGACGCAATCGGCATCACAAATTGCGGATCACCTGCATCAGATTCCTGATCTTACGCTCCGACGAAGCTTTGCCGCTTTTGAGGTTCTGCGCTATGCAGAAACCGTGGAAGAACGTCAGCACAACATCGGCGATCTTGCTTGAGTCCAATTTAGGCTTTTCCGCCTCGATGTTTTTTATCAGCAGTCGCGTGAGCTTCTGCTGACTGCTCGAGATAATTTCCTGCGCTTCGGCCGGCAGACCCGCTAGCTCGCGCATCGAATTCACGGCGAAGCATCCTCGCTGGTCGTCATCGCAGCCAAAGCCCAGTCTCAGAAACCTCTCAATGTTGCCCCAACCGAGCGGCTGTGCTGTCAGGATACCCGCGCCACGAGTTTGGGCGTAGCGCTCAAGACTGGCAAGAAAGAGGTCCTCTTTGTCTTTGAACTCCGAATACAGGCCGGACTTGTTGACACCTGTCGCCTCTTCCAAGTGCTGAACTGTCGTGTTCGCGAAGCCGTGTTTCCAAAAGACCGGGATCGCCCTGTCCAGCACACCCTCCCGATTGAACTGTTTCGGTCGTCCCATGCCCCCTCAACAATCAGAAACTATAATAAGCTGCGTAGTGCTAAACAGTACAGACCAGTAGATGCGTGGATGAACCAAACGGTTCAAAATGGCCCTCTTGGCGCGAGGGCTGCCTCATGCGCGGAAGGAAACAAGGCACTGCCGCTTTGTGGCCTTGTCGGGCAGCGCGGCCGGCGTCGTATTCAGGAAGGCGACTCTCCAAGGCTCTTAAGTTCGCGATCCTATTGCACTGCTTTCCTAATCTCTTGAATCCTGGGCCGCTTGCGGAAGGAGGGGAGTGGGTATGGCTGGTCTCCGGTGGTTTTTACCGATCAATGGGACAAGAAGCAGCAAGGCAATTATCGCGAGGCTGATGACGCGGAAGCCGGAGGCTCTCTTCACTTTCACCGGAACCTGGCTCAGGAAGAACCTCCGCCGCGTGGCCGTCGAGGATTTTGTGGCCCGCGTCCTGAGCCAGTAGTTCTTCGATCCCACGCAGGAGATCGGGATCAACTCCAGAAAGAGCAGCGACTCCGCGCTCGCGCGCAAGGTGTTAGAGCTCTTCGGTCTGCCGCGATCGCTCCGGAATCTATTTTCCAACATCGGCAAACAAAGAGCATCGTGACGGCGCTCTTCCACTCTGAGAGCATCCGACGCCTTCCCGGCCGAGAAGACTCCACGCATATGAGCTGGCCCCTACTGGTCTATTTCCTTTTCGTCATTGTTCTGGTTGCAGTTGTTCTGGTTGTCTCTTACCTCTTAGGGCAACGGCACTCTGAACCTGCGACGGACCAGCCGTACGAAGGCGGCATTGTTTCACAGGGATCGGCACACGTGCGTTTTTACATGCGGTACTACATGGTCGCGATGTTCTTCGTGGTTTTCGACCTGGAAGCGGTCTTCCTATACGCCTGGGCCGGAGCGGCCCGTGAACTCGGCTGGGCTGGGTACTGGGGAGCTGTGCTGTTCGTCGCGACGCTGGCCGCAGCACTGGTTTATGTCTGGCGAGCCGGGGCGCTGGACTGGTCGAAGAAATCAGATCGTTCGAGGTAAGAAACGCATGCAATGGACATTAACTAAGCCGGACGTAACGGGTTTGACCACAATTCCGGAATCGGAACGTCTGGAAGAGACTGTGCGGCGAAGCGTCATTCTGTCCCGTCTCGAGGATCTGGTGCAGTGGGGCCGCAAGAACTCGATGTGGCCATTCAACTTCGGACTCTCCTGCTGCTACGTGGAGATGGCGACCAGCATCACCAGCAAATTTGACGTTTCGCGCTTCGGCGCCGAAGTGATTCGCGGCACGCCGCGGGAAGCAGATCTGATGGTCGTCGCGGGGACGGTTTTCCTGAAGATGGCGCCCATCGTTCAGCGGCTTTATGAACAGATGATGGAGCCGCGCTGGGTGATCTCGATGGGGTCGTGCGCGAATTCGGGTGGCATGTACGACATCTACAGCGTGGTGCAGGGTGTCGATAAGTTCCTGCCCGTGGATGTTTATGTGCCGGGCTGCCCTCCACGACCGGAGGCGTTTCTGGAAGGACTGCTTTTGTTGCGGCAGGCTGTGGGAAAGGAGCGGCGCCCGCTGAGTTGGGTGGTGGGCCCGCAGGAAACAACTCGCGCGCCGATGCCCTCGATGCGAGACCTAATGCAGCCGTCGCGGAAGAAGATGACCGTATTGCGAGAGACCGACGAAATATGATCGCGGTCCCGACAATCGCGGAGGAAATCAGGGACCGGTTTGGCCCGGCTGCGATCGCTCAGGAGACGCAGGATCATATATCCACATTTTGGGTGGCGAAGGAGGCCATACCTGCGCTTCTGCGTTTTCTCAAGGAAGAGGTCGAGCAACCCTACAAAATGCTGTACGACGTCTCCGCGATCGACGAGCGCATGAGGGTACATCGTGATGGCCAGCCTGCGAGCGATTTCACCGTCGTGTATCACCTCCTGTCACTCGACAGAAACGAATACCTCCGCATTAAGGTAGCGTTGGCCGAAGGCCGGCTCTCGCTGCCCACGATTACTCATATTTGGCCGGCAGCCAACTGGTACGAACGCGAAGTGTGGGATATGTTCGGGATCGCCTTCGACGGCCACCCGCGCCTGGAACGAATCCTGATGCCCACGAGCTGGATTGGTCACCCGCTTCGCAAAGAGCACCCGGCCCGCGCGACGGAAATGGATCCGTATCACTTATCTCTCGCGAAAGAGAATGCCGAGGAGGAGGACCTGCGATTTCGTCCAGAGCAGTGGGGCATGCGCCGTGAACGCGACGGCTCGGACTTCATGTTTCTCAACATCGGCCCGCAGCACCCCGGCACGCACGGCGTGTTGCGCATCGCTCTGCAGCTCGACGGCGAGGAGATCGTCGACGCGATCCCTCAGATCGGGTTCCACCATCGCGGCGCCGAGAAGATGGGCGAGCGGCAGTCCTGGCACTCCTACATCCCATACACCGACCGGATCGACTACCTCGGCGGGGTGATGAACAATCTGGCCTATCTGACGGTCGTAGAGAAGCTGGCCGGGATTGAGGTGCCGCCTCGCGCTCAAGTGATCCGCGTGATGCTTTCGGAACTGTTTCGCATCATCAGCCACCTGGTCTGGTACGGAACCTTCGCGCAGGACCTGGGCCAGATGTCGCCGGTGTTCTTCACCTTCAACGATCGCGAGCGCGCTTTCGGCATGGTTGAGGCGATTACCGGCGCGCGCATGCACCCCGCTTGGTTTCGCATCGGGGGAGTAGCGGCGGACCTGCCAAAGGGCTGGCAGGACATGTTCCTCGACTTTATCCGGTACCTGCCGCCGCGTCTGATCGAGTATGACCGTACGATCATGCGGAACGCGATCTTTAAAGCGCGGACCCAGGGTATCGGCGCATTCACGGTGGACGAGGCAATTGAGTGGGGCGTGACCGGCGCGAATCTGCGCGCGTGCGGCCTGGAATGGGATTTCCGCAAGAAACAGCCCTACTGTGGCTATGAGCACTTTACATTTGACATCCCTACAGCCACCAAGGGCGATTGCTATGCGCGCGCCTGGGTGCGCATCGAGGAAATGAGACAAAGCCTGCGGATCATCGAGCAATGCGTGAAAAACATGCCTGAGGGTTCGTACAAATCGGATCACCACCTGGCCACCCCGCCAATGAAGGAGCGCACGATGCACGACATCGAGACGCTGATCACGCACTTTTTGGGCGTGAGTTGGGGACCCGTCATCCCGCCGGGCGAAGCGCTCGGCGCCATTGAAGCTGCGAAGGGGAACAACGGTTATTACCTGGTGAGCGACGGAAGCACGGTTTCGTACCGAACGCGTATCCGCACGCCATCGTTTGCGCACATCCAAACCCTGCCGCTCCTGACGCGGGGGTTGACGATTTCGGATTTGATTGTGATTTTGGGCAGTCTTGATTTTGTGTTGGCAGATGTCGACCGGTGAGGATTGGAGCAATGCTGACGGCGGAAGAAATCCAGGAGATTGAGAGCGAAGCGGCGCACTATCCCAGGCGCGAAGCCGTTTCCATCGACGCGCTGAAGATCGTTCAGAGACACCGCGGTTGGGTCTCTGACGACAGCCTTCGCGATATCGCACAACATATCGGCATGTCTCCGACGGACCTGGACAGCATTGCCACGTTTTACAACCTGATCTATCGCAGGCCCGTCGGGCGTCACGTCATCTCGGTCTGCGACAGCGTGAGTTGTTGGATCATGGGCTGCGAACAAATACGGGAACATCTACGCCAGCATTTGGGCATCGGGCTCGGCGAGACGACGCCCGACAATCGTTTTACGCTGCTGCCGACGGTCTGCCTCGGATGCTGCGATCATGCTCCGGCGCTGATGGTGGACGGCGATCTGCACACGGACCTGGATCCGCTGAAAATTGCCCCGGAGCTCGAGAAGTACAAATGACAGGCACCACTGAAAAACCGTTGACTGGAAGTATCCGCCCGGATGGATCTGTTCTGGATCTGCCGGCCTACGCGCAGGCCGGTGGCTATCAAGCGATTCGAAAGGTGCTGAAGGGCGGCATGACTTCGAAAGCAGTCATCGCGGAAGTGAAAAGCGCGAATCTGCGCGGCCGGGGCGGAGCGGGATTCTCAACGGGGATGAAATGGTCTTTCGTGCCGACGGGCAAGGAAGCGCCCAATCCCACATACCTGGTGGTCAACGCCGATGAGATGGAGCCCGGCACGTTCAAGGACCGCTTTCTGATGGAGCGGAATCCACATCAGCTCATCGAGGGCGCTATCTTATCAGGTTTCGCGATCGAAGCTGACATCGCGTACATCTTTCTTCGTGGAGAATACACGCTGGCCGCGGAACGGCTTCAACGCGCGATCGCGGAAGCATACGAGCGTAACTATCTGGGGAAAGACATTCTGGGTTCTGGCTACAGCCTGGAGCTACACCTGCATCTCAGCGCTGGCCGTTACATATGCGGCGATGAGACCGGTTTGCTGAATGCGCTGGAAGGTAAGCGCGCGAATCCCAGAGCAAAGCCGCCGTTCCCCGTGGTGGTAGGTCTGTTCGGCAAACCAACGGTTGTGAATAACGTGGAAACCATCAGTTGCGTGCCCCACATCATCAACAACGGCGCGGAGTGGTTCCACGGGTTGAGTCGCACCAAAGATAGCGGCACGAAGCTCTACGGCGTCAGCGGACAAGTGAAGCGTCCGGGTCTTTGGGAACTGCCCATGGGGACTACCGTCCGCGAACTTCTTGAAGAGCACGCCGGCGGCATGCGTGACGGGCGCAAGTTTCGCGGATTACTGCCTGGCGGCAGTTCTACACCTTTCATCGTCGAAGAGCACCTGGATACTCCTATGGACTTCACCGAGATGCCAAAAGCCGGCAGCCGGCTGGGGACAGGAACCATGATCGTGCTGGATGACCAGACGTGTCCGGTGGGTATGGCATGGAACATGACGAAGTTCTTCGCGCGTGAGTCCTGCGGATTCTGCACGCCGTGCTGGAGCGGGCTGGGTTGGGCGGAGCGGATTCTGCGGTCGATGGAAGACGGCCAGGGAAAACCGGGTGACCTGGACAGGCTCACCTCTCAAACCAGCATGTGGGGTCCCGGGCATACGTTCTGCGCCCTAGCGCCCGGGGCCGCCGATCCGCTCGGTACAGCGATGAAATATTTTCGCTCCGATTTTGAGCGCCACATCGATGAGCACCGGTGCCCGTGGAGATAGGTATGGCTACCGTCTACGTTGACAACAAACCTTACCGGATGAACTCCGAGGAGAACTTACTCCACGGCTGCCTAGCGCAAGGCTTGAACCTGCCGTACTTCTGCTGGCATCCGGCGTTGGGATCGGTGGGCGCATGCCGCCAGTGTGCGGTCAAACTCTTCAAGGATGAGCACGATTCGAACGGCACAATCGTGATGTCCTGCATGACGCCGGCTGCAGAGGGCACACGTATCTCCATCGCGGATGCAGACGCTGCGGCCTTCCGCGCCGGCGTCATCGAAGGGCTCATGCTGAATCACCCGCATGACTGCCCGGTGTGCGATGAGGGCGGCGAGTGCCATCTGCAGGACATGACCGTCATGACAGGTCATGACTACCGGCGTTACGAGTTCGACAAGCGCACGTTTCGCAACCAGAACCTGGGCCCGCTGGTGAATCACGAGGCGAACCGTTGCATCCAGTGTTATCGCTGCGTGCGCTATTACCGCGACTACGCGGGCGGCAGAGATCTGAACGCGTTCGCCGGGCGCGACACGGTATTTTTCGGCCGCGACGAAGACGGTGTCCTGGAGAATGAGTTTAGCGGGAATCTCGTCGAAATTTGTCCGACGGGTGTGTTCACCGATAAGACCCTCAAACGCCATTACTCCCGCAAGTGGGATCAGCAGTTCGCTCCGTCGGTTTGTGTCCACTGTGCTCTGGGCTGCAATATCGATGCCGGCGAGCGCTATGGCACTCTACGGCGCATCGTCAATCGCTACAACCACGAAGTGAACGGCTATTTCCTGTGTGATCGCGGACGGTTTGGTTATGAGTTCGTGAACAGCGAACGACGGCTTGAGCAACCGGTACTCAACGGCAACCCTGTGTCCGCTGCGGATGCCCGGCGTCATCTTGAAGAACGGGTCGCGAGCGGCAGAGCGATCGGTATCGGCTCACCGCGCGCGTCGCTTGAATCCAACTTTGCGCTACGAACCCTAGTTGGCACGGAGCGTTTCTATTCGGGAATGGCCGATGGTCAGCGCCAGTTGGCCGCCCGGATGATCGATATTCTGCGCGGTCCCATGCGCACGCCTACGCTACGCGAGATCGAAGAGTCTGATGCGGTATTCATTCTGGGCGAGGATCTCACCAGCGTCGCCCCCAGAATGGCGCTGTCTATCCGGCAGTCAGTGCGCCAGCAACCCTTGGAGATTGCTAAGCAAGCGAAAGTCCCGTTGTGGATGGATCACGGAGTCCGGGACGCGCTCCAGGATTCAAAAGGGCCGCTGTATATTGCGAGCCCGTATGCCACGCGCCTGGACGAGATCGCTACAGCTACGTTCCGCGGCGCGCCCGATGATATAGCCCGGCTGGGCTTCGCCGTGGCCCACGCTCTGGATCCCGAGGCGCCCTCTGCTCAGGACTTCCCGTTGGCCGCTGAAATTGCGAACGCCCTGAAGACTGCGAAGAAGCCCCTCGTGATTTCCGGCATGAGCTGCTCCAGCCAGGCCGTCATGGAGTCGGCCGCCAATGTGGCGATGGCAGCGCACGCGGCACTCAGCCTAACGGCCCCCGAATGCAACACCGTGGGAGCGGCTCTGATCGGCGGATCTCCGCTCACGGCGGCGTTTGAAGCCGTCAGGAATGGAGGCGCCGACACAGTGATCATCCTGGAGAATGATCTGTACCGGCGTGCGCCTGCCGCCGAAGTGGATGCATTCCTCGCGGCCGCCAGCCACGTGATCGTCCTTGATCACCTGGCCAACCCGACTACCGAAAAGGCGGATTCGGAACTGCCGGCCGGAACCTTCGCCGAATCCGACGGCACATTCATCAGCAGCGAAGGACGCGCGCAGAGATTTTTTCAGGTTTTCTCGCCCGATAACGAAGTCCTCGCAAGCTGGCGCTGGCTGAAGGCGGATCGCTGGCAGAAACTGGACGATGTCCTGGCGGCTCTGGCGAGGGCATTGCCCGAACTCGCACCGGCGTCCTATGCTGCACCGTCAGCCGCATTTCGAATTGCCGGAGCCAAAGTCCCGCGCTCTCCGCATCGCGAGAGCGGCCGAACCGCGGCGCTCGTCAACATCAATATTTCCGAGCCGAAGACACCTGAGGATCCCGATTCGGCGCTGTCGTTTTCGATGGAAGGAACGCCGGAAAAACCCCCAGCGGCTCTGATCCCGTTTTTCTGGTCGCCCGGCTGGAATTCCATACAGGCGACGAGTACCTATCAAGAGGAACCAGGCGGACCATTGCGCGGCGGCGATGCAGGTGTTCGCATGTTCGAACCCGCAGCGCCGAATTCAGCGTGGTTCCGCGATGTCCCTCCCGCGTTCGAGCCGCGCGAAGGTGAGTGGCTGCTGGTGCCCATGTATCACTTCATCGGCTCGGAGGAATTAAGTCCCGCGGCGCGAGGGCTTTCAGAACTCGCGACCAAGCCGCAAGTGGCGGTCAACTCCGCTGAGCTTCAGGACGGAGCGGAAGTCGAAGTGAGTTGTGCGAGCGGTACCTTCCGCCTTCCGGTACGCATCCGGCCTGATCTTCCGCCGGGCGTAGCTTGCCTGTCTGCCGGAATCGCACCGCTGAGCGGAATCACGATGCCCGCTTGGGGCAAGATCGCGAGGCTGAAATGACAAGTCCGTACCCCCTCCTTTCGATCCTCGGGATCGTGATTGTGGCCCTGACCATCGCGGCCTCTCTCATATATGTAGAGCGCCGGTTGCTTGCACTCTGGCAGGACCGTTACGGTCCGAACCGAACCGGGCCCTTCGGGCTCCTGCAGGTCGTTGCGGACTCCATCAAGATTTTCATGAAGGAAGACTGGGTCCCTCCGTTCGTGGACAAGCCTGTTTTCATTCTGGCTCCGGCCGTCATTTTCGTGACCGTGCTGATGTCTTTCGCGGTGCTTCCAGTGGCCCCGGGAATCATCGTCGCCGACCTGAACGTCGGCCTGCTGTTCTTCCTCGCCATGTCGTCGCTTGGAGTTTACAGCGTCGTACTCGCCGGATGGTCCTCCAACAACAAGTACGCGCTGCTGGGCGGGATGCGGGCCGCGGCTCAGATGCTGAGCTATGAGGTCTTTATGGGCCTCTCACTCATGGGAGTAGTGGTCCTGGCGGGGTCGTTCAGTCTGCCGGCCATTGTCGAAGCGCAGAGGAAAATCTGGTTCGTGATTCCGCAATTTCCGGGCTTCGTCCTGTTTCTGATCGCCGGCTTGGCCGAAACACGACGCATCCCCTTCGATTTGTCAGAAGCCGAAAGCGAACTCGTGGCGGGCTATCACTCCGAGTACTCGGGGATGAAGTTCGGCATGTTTTTCGTGGGGGAATACATGGGAATCACGCTCATCTCGGCGATGATCTCTGTGTTCTTTTTAGGAGGCTGGCTGGGTCCGGTTTTGCCCGGAATCGTCTGGCTCCTGATCAAGACCTTCTTTTTCATTTCGTTCTTTGTTCTTATCCGGGCCGCCTTGCCTCGCCCGCGATTCGATCAGCTCATGTCCTGGAGTTGGAAAGTGCTCTTGCCCGTTGCTCTGGTCAACGTGTTGCTGGCTGGCGCGGCGGTCCTGTTGTGGAGTTAGTCAATGTTTAGCATGCTTCGAACGATCTGGTACGTGTTCCTCCACACTTTTCAAAAGAGGATTACGGTTCAATATCCGGAAGAGAAACCCTATCTCGCGCCGCGCTACCGTGGCAGGATCATTCTTTCGCGCGATCCCGATGGCGAGGAGCGCTGTGTAGCGTGCAACCTGTGCGCGGTCGCCTGTCCCGTCGATTGCATCGCGCTGCAGGCGACGGAGGACGAACTGGGGCGGCGGTTTCCGGAATTCTTTCGTATCAACTTCTCGCGTTGCATCTTTTGCGGCATCTGCGAGGAAGCCTGCCCGACGTACGCGATTCAGTTGACGCCGGACTTCGAGATGGGTGAGTTTCATCGGCAGAACCTGGTCTACGAAAAGCATGACCTGCTGATCGATGGGCCAGGCAAGTATCCGGGATACAACTTCTGGCGCGTAGCCGGGGTCCGGATCGGTGGAAAGGACAAGGGCGAGGCGGCGCATGAATCCGCGCCCGTCGACGTGCATTCGTTACTTCCGTGAGGCCAATATGGAATTGACTTTCTACATCTCGGGTGCGGTCGCTGTTATTGCGACGATCTTAATGCTGACGCGTTTGAACCTCGTTCACGCGCTTCTATACATGATCGTGTCGCTACTCGCCGTGGCCGTGGACTTTTTCGTGCTTGGCGCGGCGTTTGCCGCGGCGCTCGAAGCCATCGTTTACGCCGGCGCCATCATGGTGCTGTTCCTCTTCGTTGTAATGATGCTCAACATCGGCAGGCAGGCCGCACAAACGGAGCGACAGTGGCTGGCACCGGGGATCTGGGCCGGTCCAGTGATTCTGTCCAGCATCCTCATTGTCGAGGTCGTCTATTTGACGCGGGGGTCATCCGCGGGTCTGGGTACGGGCGCAACTGGACCGAAGGAAGTCGGGATCGCATTGTTCGGTCCATACATTGTCGGTGTGGAGTTGGCCTCCATGCTCTTGCTGGCGGGGTTGGTGGGTGCGTATCACCTAGGCTTGCGCAAAACCGAAAAACCGGAGATTCAACATGACACAGATACCCATGAGGGACGGGCTGATACTGGCGGGGATCTTGTTCTCGCTGGGGCTGACAGGTCTGCTCGTACGACGTAATTTGGTTTTTGTTCTGATGTCCCTCGAAGTAATGCTCAATGCGGCGGGGCTGGCATTTGTGGTCGCCGGCTCTCGATGGCATCAGGCGGACGGTCAGGTGATGTTTGTGTTCATTTTGGCAATGGCAGCCGCGGAAGTAGCCGTGGGACTGGCGCTGGTGCTGCAGATCTATCACCGGTTCAAGTGCCTCGACGTGGACGCAATCAGTGAAATGAGAGGATGACGTGATCAGTTTGTTGTGGCTCATTCCGGCTCTGCCTTTCGTCAGTGCGGCCGTGCTCATCCTGTTTGGCTCGAGTTTGCCGCGGAGGGCGGTTGCTGCATTGGGCGTGGGGTCCATTGGACTCTCAGCCCTGGTTACCGGCCTGGTCGCGACTAGCTTCGTGACCGCTCCGCCGGCCGGCCACGCTTACACGGAAGTGCTCTGGACCTGGATCAGTATCGCGGGCTTCCAACCGCAGATAGGATTTTATCTGGATGCGCTCTCGCTGGTCATGGTTCTGGTCGTCACGTTCGTTGGCTTCCTGATCCATATTTATGCAGCCGAGTTCATGATCGAAGACGAGAGTTACAGCCGCTACTTCGCTTACATGAACCTGTTCGTTGCGTCGATGCTCACGCTGCTGCTCGGAAATAACCTCCTGCTCCTGTTACTCGGATGGGAAGGTGTTGGCTTGTGCAGCTATCTGCTGATCGGTTTCTGGTACCGCGAGCCGGCAAACGGGCTAGCCGCACGCAAGGCGTTCATCGTCACACGCGTGGGCGATTGCGCCATGATGGTCGCCTTGTTCTTGCTGTTCACGCAACTGGGTACTCTGCAGATTCAGGATTTGATGCAGCGTGCTGCGGTGCAGTGGCCGTTCGGATCCAGCTGGGCGCTTGCGGCGGCTCTCTTACTCTTAGGCGGCGCGGTGGGCAAATCGGCGCAGATTCCGTTGCAGGTGTGGTTGCCTGATGCGATGGCTGGCCCCACGCCGACCAGCGCGCTGATCCACGCGGCAACGATGGTGACGGCGGGCGTCTATCTGATCGCGCGCACGCACGTTCTCTTCTCTCTCGCCCCAGCCGCGCAGTGGACCGTTGCGGTCGTGGGAGCGGCGACCCTGTTAATTGCCGGTTTTAGCGCCCTCACGCAGCACGATATCAAACGCATCCTGGCGTATTCGACAGTCAGCCAGATCGGCTACATGATTCTCGCGCTGGGCGTCGGCGCGTGGCAAGCCGCGATGTTCCATTTCCTGACGCACGCGTTTTTCAAGGCCCTTTTGTTCCTCTGCGCCGGGGTGATCATCAACGCGGTAAATGAGGAGCACAGCATCTTCCGGATGGGCGGCCTGCGAAAAGAATTGCCGATCGCTTTCTGGACATTCTTAGCAGGAGGATGCGCGTTGGCGGGATTGCCGTTCATCACGGCCGGGTTTTTCAGCAAAGACCTGATCATCTGGCAGACCTGGTCGGCGCCAGGAGGGCATCCCGCGTTCTGGATGGCCGGAATGCTCGGCGCAGGATTGACGTCGCTGTACACCTTCCGGCTAATATTCCGCGTCTTTTTCGGCCCGCTTGGCATCCCCGTCACGAAACGGCCAGGCTATGCGATGAAGGTTCCGCTGGTCATCCTCGCTGCTCTCGCGATCGCGGGCGGATATCTGAAGGAGCCGTTGCTTGCGTTTTTGCGTACGGTATTGCCCTCGACGGTCGAAGTGCGCACCGGCGGTCTAACTGAAGCGGGCTCGGAGGCGATTGCCGGAGTCTTGTTCGTCGCGGGACTTTATTTGGCGTATTTGTTCCATCTCCGAAAACGGAGCTTCTCGGACGCGCTGGTCGCGAACCCGATCGGTGGTGGTCTCGACCAATGGTGGTTCGCCGGTTGGGGCTTCGACTGGCTTTACGACAAGCTCTTTGTGCGGCCATTTATCTGGGCGGCGAACGTGAACAAGAGCGATTTTGTCGACGCATTCTATACCGGAATCGGGCGCACCGCTGAGGCTTCGTATCGCTGGCTGAGCAGCACCGAAACTGGTCGCGTGCGCTGGTACGCCGCGGCAATGGCGGTGGGTTCAGTCCTGTTTATCGCTGTGGTGTTGTTCTTATGATCCTGATTCTTCTCATTGCCATTCTCGTGCTCGGCGGCATTGCCGCCGGAGTTTCAGCGCGCTGGAGCACCCGCCTGCCGCGATGGATCTCTCTGGTTGCAATCGCTGTGGATCTCGTCCTTGCTGCGCGCATCTGGTCCGGCCGGTCGCTAAGCGCTTCGAAGGTCTGGTACGACGAAGTGGACTGGACCTGGGTGCCGGGCTTCGGGATTCATTTTCACCTTGCGGTCGACGGGCTGAGCTTTCTGATGCTGATCCTCACGTTCTTCCTCGGCATCGTCGCAGTGCTGTGTTCGTGGACTGAGATCCGCGAGAAGATCGGCTTTTTCCATTTCAATCTGATGTGGGTCCTGGCCGGAATTGCAGGCGTGTTCCTGGCGGTCGACTTGTTCCTGTTCTACTTCGCGTGGGAGCTCATGCTCATCCCGATGTACTTCCTGATCGTCATCTGGGGCCACGAGCGGCGGGTGTACGCAGCGACGAAGTTTTTCCTGTTCACCCAATGCAGCGGCTTGATGATGCTGATCGCGATTCTGGCGCTGTACTTCGTTCATCATCAGACCACCGGTGTTTACACCTTTGAATACTCGGAACTGCTGGGCACGAAGCTCGGCAGCGGCGCGGAACTTGCGATCATGCTCGGCTTTTTTGTCGCTTTTGCGGTGAAGCTTCCGGTCGTACCTTTTCATACCTGGCTGCCCGATGCGCATACCGAAGCTCCCACAGCGGGAAGCGTCATCCTGGCAGGCTTGCTGTTGAAAACGGGCGGATACGGTCTGCTGCGCTTTGTGATCCCGCTGTTTCCGCGCGCCGCTCATGAGTTCACTCCGATAGCATTGGCACTCGGCGTGATCGGGATTATTTATGGTGCCGTGACCGCGTTTTCGCAGACGGACCTCAAGCGCCTAGTCGCCTACACCAGCGTCAGCCACCTGGGATTTGTGCTGCTCGGAATCTTCTCGTGGAACGCGCTGGCGCTCCAGGGCGCGGTCATGACGATGATCTGTCATGGGCTGAGCACCGGCGCCCTCTTCGTCCTGGTGGGCGGTTTGCAGGAACGGATCCACACCAGGGATCTGGACCGAATGGGCGGGCTCTGGACCGTGATGCCGCGCATGGGCGCCTCGGCGCTCTTCTTCAGCATGGCCTCGCTCGGGCTGCCGGGCCTGGGCGATTTCATCGGCGAGTTTCTAGTGTTGCTGGGATCTTACAAGGTCAGTGTGGCGCTCACGGTAGTCGCGACGCTCGGGATTCTCGCGTCCACCTTCTACGCGCTGCGAATGATGCAGCGCGCCTTTTTCGGGCCGAACACGAATTCGTGGACGCCGCCGGACCTCACCCCCCGCGAAGACATCATTATGGCGGCCATGATCATCGGCCTTCTTTGGCTGGGATTCTACCCGCAACCGGTCCTCAATGTATTCGCGCCAGCCATGGACAAGTTACAGCGTGAGGTTCAGTTGCCGGTCGCGGCACTGAGGAAATAGCCATGAACGCCAACGATATGCTCGCTCTCCTGCCACTGCTCCTGATCGCAGGGACCGCAATGGTGATCATGTTGAGCCTCGCGGTGAAGCGGAGTCACGAGCTGGCGGCCGTACTGACGCTCGCGGGCCTCGCCGCTTCTTTCGCGTCGGTCTTCGCGGTCGCCAAGCTGGTTCCGCGGCAGGTGACCTCGCTCCTGCTGGTCGACGGGTATGCATTGTTTTACCTGGGCCTGATCATTGCTTCGGCCGCGGCTGTGGCCGTGTTGTCCTACAACTATTTCGCGAAACATGACGGACAGCGCGAGGAATTGTACCTGCTGCTGGTTCTGGCGACCCTGGGCTGTGGGGTCCTGGTGACCAGCGTCCATTTTGTGTCGTTTCTTCTCGGCCTCGAGATCTTGAGCATTTCCCTGTACGGAATGGTGGCGTATTTCACTGACCGTGGTCAGGCACTCGAAGCCGGTATCAAGTATCTGATCCTTGCTTCGGCCTCCGCGGCATTCCTTCTTTTCGGCATGGCGCTCATCTATGCCGAGACCGGCACCATGGCATTTTCGAGCATCCGCCATCTTCCCGCGGCTGGGTCCAATCTCGCGCTCCTCCTGCCGGGTATCGCACTCTGCGTCACCGGCATTGGCTTCAAACTCGGCGTGGTCCCGTTCCATCTGTGGACGCCCGACGTATACCAGGGCGCCCCGGCTCCGGTGGCGGCCTTCGTCGCCACCACCTCCAAGACCGCCGTAGTGGCGCTGCTGCTTCGCTTTCTGACGATCGCGCCTCAGCAGTCTTCCGCGGTGTTTTTTCTTTTCTCGGCGATTGCAGTCGCCTCGATGTTCGCGGGCAATCTCCTTGCGCTGCGGCAAGACAACGTGAAGCGCGTTCTGGCCTACTCTTCCATAGCGCATTTTGGATACATCCTGGTGGCGTTTCTGGCAGGCACGATTATGGCCGCCGGCGCCGTAGCCTTCTATCTGGTGGCATATACGGTGACCATACTGACGGCTTTCGGCATCGTCACTGTCCTTTCGAATTCGGACTCCGACGCCGAAGATCTCAAAGATTATTGCGGTCTCTTCTGGCGGAGGCCGGTGCTAGCGAGCATCTTCACCGCCGTGTTACTCTCACTCGCCGGCATCCCCGCCACGATGGGCTTCGTCGGCAAGTTCTATATCCTGGCCTCCGGCGCGAACGTTTCCGCCTGGCCGCTGATAATTGTCCTCGTTCTGACCAGCGTCATCGGTCTGTTCTATTACCTGCGCATCGTGATAACGCTCTTTTCGGCAGTTCCGGAGCATCCATCTTCAGCGCAGAGGCTCGCGTGGGGCAGCGCGATTGTCCTCGGCGGACTGGCGGCTCTGCTCGTATGGTTTGGCGTGTACCCCGCGCCGCTGCTCGGTCTGATCCGAGCAACAATCGGCGGGCTCAACTGATGTGTCCGAGCGTGCCGTCCGAATCGAGCACGGTTCCCCGTTAGACGACCTCCATATTGCATCCGCTGCCAACCCTCAGACTGGCCGCCTCCCGCAGCTTTCCCTGTAGAGTTTCAGCGCCGGAGGCAGCCAATCGTCGCGGTTCGGCATGGGATCCCTTTTGGTTCAGAACCCGTCCCGGCACACGAATTGCTTGCGAAACGTCGATCAGGTTTACCATCGTATGGAGGTGACTGTGGGAGATGAACAGTTACGGCCGACCGGAATCGGTGTTGTCGGCGACGTTCCCTGGGGAACCCATTTCTTCCTGTTCCATGAAACGAAAGAGGACCTTATTGAAGCGTGTGTTCCCTATTTTCGAGCTGGCCTGGAGAACGGGGAACTGTGCATCTGGGCAATAACCGATCCGCTCACCGAAGAGGAAGTCCGCTATTGTCTGAGAGATGCGATCCCAGGTTTCGAGAATTACTTTGAGAGCGGGGGCATCGAAATCGTGCGCGGCCGCGAGTGGTACATGACGGGGGGCGACCTCAACCTGGAAAAAGTTACCGCGGGTTGGAAGCAAAAGACGGAGCGCGCTCTAAACGGAGGGTATGCGGGGTTTAGGCTCAGCGCCGATACGGCATGGCTCGACAAGCGCCACTGGAAGGAGTTCTGTGAATATGAGAAAGAGGTGAACGACTCCATCGTGGACACACCGATGCTGGCGCTGTGCACCTATCCGCTTCCTGGAAGCGCTGCCGCAGAGATCCTGGATGTAACGCGCACGCATCAGTTCGCCATCGCACGCCGGAACAAAGGATGGGAAGTGGTGGAGACCTCTGAACTGAAGCAAGCCAAAGCGGAAATCCTGAGGCTCAACAATGACTTGGAACGCCGCGTGGTAGATAGGACCAGGCAGTTGACTGCCGCCAACGAAGAGCTGCGGAAGCAAATGAGTGAGCGGCAGCGCGCTGAGGATGCGCTCCGCTCCGCGCAAGCGGAACTGGCGCGGGTTACACGCGTAACAGCCATGGGCGAACTGGCTGCGTCGATCGCACACGAAGTCACGCAGCCGCTCACTGGCATCGTCACGAATGGGAATGCGTGTTTGCATTGGCTCGCGAGCACCCCGCCGAATGTCGAGAAAGCGCGGACCACAGTGGAGCGGATCATTCGCGACAGCAATCTGGCGAGTGACGTCATTCATAATGTCCGCACACTGGTGAAGAAAACTCCGCCCCACCATGAGCCGGTCGCCTTGAACGATCTGGTCTATCGGACGTTAACACTTGCGAGCGGAGAAATAACGCGGCATCAAGTGGAACTGCAAACCGTGTTGGCGGACGATTTGCCGAACGTAATGGGCGATCGCGTGCAGTTGCAACAAGTGCTCTTGAATCTGATCATCAACGCGGTGGAAGCCATGAGCTCGATCACCGGCTGGCCGCGCGTTCTGACGGTCCGGTCCGAACGGCGGGAAGCCCCCGAAACAATTACAATTGCAGTGCGGGATTCGGGTGTCGGACTTGATCCCCTAAGAGCGGAGCGCCTGTTCGATGCGTTCTTTACGACCAAGCCGGAGGGAATGGGCCTGGGGCTTTCGATTTGCCGGAATATCATTTCGGCGCACGGCGGCCGCTTGTCGAACGCGAATAATGCCGACCACGGCGCAACCTTTGAGTTCACGCTACCGGCGTATGCAGAGATCCAGAACCGTGTCGACATAGCGACGGTGTGACGCCTGGGCGACACGCGGAGGGACCCACGAGCGAGACGATTTTCCTGATCGACGACGACCTATCGGTCCGGGAAGGGTTGACCGGACTTATCGAATCGCTAGGCTTGCCTGTGCAGACCTTCGCGTCTGCGGTGGAGTTTCTCGCCCTTAAGCCGCCGGACGCCGAGGGCTGCGTGGTCCTGGATGTTGAGATGCCCGGGATGGATGGATTGGACTTGCAGCGCAAGATGAATGAGTCCGGTATTTCTCTGCCCGTCATTTTTCTTACCGGCCATGGCGACATTCCCATGACCGTGCATGCCATGAAGGCCGGCGCCGTTCATTTCCTAACAAAACCCGTAAGAGAAGACGAGTTGATGAACGCAATCCGGCAGGCGCTGGAAAGCGATCGCGAGGCGCGTTCGAAACGCGTGGAAATCCGAAAGCTTTGTGAGTGTTTCGATTTGCTGGCGCCCCGTGAGCGCCAGGTCATGCGGCTAGTGGTTTCAGGACGGCTCAACAAGGAGATCGCGCATGAGCTTGGCGTCAGCGAGCGCACCATTAAGCTGCATCGGGGGCACGTCATGCGCAAGATGCGCGCGGATTCACTGGCTGACCTTGTCAAACAGGCAGAGAAACTCGGTCCGCTTCGCATAAACGTGCGGACACGCGGCGAGATATCCCAAGCCTCTTCATCTTTGAGATCAGGGTAGTGCGTGGAACACCCAGGCGCCGCGCAGCGCCGCTTGCTCCGCCGATTGTCCCTCCAGTTTCAGCCAAAACTTCCAGGATGTAATCGCGCTCCATTTCGTTGAGAGTGCTCCCACCGAAATGTGAACTTTCGACGTCCAGCTTGGGAACACGCAGGAGGCCGTCTTCGGACAAAATCACTGCGCGCTCGATAACGTTCTGCAGTTCGCGCACGTTGCCGGGCCAATGGTGGTCCATCAGCGTCTGTATCGCGTCGCGCGGAATGTCTTGAATGGGTCGTTGCATACTGGTGGCTGCGCAGCGCACAAAATGCCGCACCAGACCCGGGATATCCTCACGCCGATCGCGCAGCGGAGGCAACGTGATCGGAAAGACGTTGAGTCGATAGAATAGATCGATGCGAAAGGTTTGTTCCGCGACCAATTCTGAAAGATTCCGGTTGGTTGCGGCGATCACCCGGACGTCAACGCGCACGGTGCGGGCGCTGCCCAGCCGTTCGAATTCCCGCTCCTGCAAAACGCGAAGAAGCTTTGACTGAAGGCTGAGCGGGACATCGCCGATCTCATCCAGAAATAGCGTTCCACGATTGGCCGCCTCAAAGCGTCCCATGCGTTGCGCGACAGCACTGGTGAAGGCGCCTTTCTCGTGGCCGAAGAGTTCGCTTTCGAGCAAGCCATCAGGGATCGCCGCGCAATTCAAGCGGATGAAAGGGCCGCCTGACCGACGGCTGAGCTCGTGAATCAGGCTTGCGAACAGTTCTTTGCCGGTACCAGTCTCGCCGTAGATAAGGACCGTGGAATCCGTCGGGGCGACGATGCTCGCCTGCCGCAAGGCATCTTGAAGAACCTGGCTCGTTCCCACGATCCCATTCATCTCTTCGAATCGATCGGCAGGATCATGGGCCGCTCGTTTCAGAATGGACAGTCCCCGGCTAGTCACGCGCTCGGAATTGATAGGCATAGCAGTCGCAGTAGACATGGTTTAGGCTCCAAGGTCAATTGAAATCTGGTCGAACACCTAGAGAACGTGATTGTATAATCGCCTCTCGCACGGCTTGCAGCAAAACCTTCGGCTGAAACGGTTTGGACAAAACGGCTATCACTCCTGGCTTCGTGGCCCAGGTATCTATCTCAGGAACTGCGTGAGCCGTAATGAAGATGGTAGGAACGGATCGGAGACTTAGGGGTAATTGCGAATACAGCTCAACACCCGACATGCCGGGCAGACGCACATCCAGGATCAAGCACGCCAAGGAATCTCGATGAGGGGCGGATTGCAGAAACTCCTCGGCGGAGGCAAACAGGGCGGCTTCATATCCAACCGACTCGGCGAGACCAGCCAGCGACTCCCTGACGGATTCATCGTCGTCGACAACTGCGATGATTGGAACCCCTGGGTCCTTCATAAGTCGTCTCCATTGCGCCCGCGCGGCATCTTCGATCTCCTTACAGCAGCCTTGTTTTGCAACATCGTGTACCCGATCTCGGTTGGCGTTGGCCATTTCTGTAGCCAGATTACGGCAGCTGTACGATCCGGGAAAGCTGTACTTTGGTGCAAAAGGGGCCCTCTTGCAGGCCGCGTCTCCTGGAACACGAATTGCACATGGATAGCTGCCGTGGGAGCGAATCATGAATCGGAGAACCGCTTTGGGGACCCTGGCCGCGATGGGCGCGGCCGCCGCTAGCCAGACTATGTCGAACAGTATGCTTTATCGGACTTTGGGAAAAACGGGCGAGAAGGTATCGGCGATTGGGTTGGGCGGTTATCACCTGGGACATCCTCCCGACCCGGCGGACGCCATTCGGATCATCCACAGTGCGGTCGATCGTGGAATCACCTTCATGGACAATTGTTGGGATTATCACGGCGGTGAAAGTGAGCGACGCATGGGGGTTGCGTTGCGCGACGGCCTCCGCCAGAACGTTTTCCTGATGACCAAGTTTGACGGGCGCACGAAGGATGCTACGGCCCGACAGATCAATGAGTCATTGCAGCGCCTGCAAACCGACCATATCGATCTCATCCAATATCACGAAAACATTCGCCTGGAAGATCCTGACCGGTTCTTTGCCGTCAACGGCCCACTCGAGGCACTGATGGACGCAAAGAAAGCCGGCAAGATTCGCTACATAGGCTTCACCGGCCACAAGGATCCGGTGGTGCATCTCCGCATGCTGGAGGTGGCGGCGCAGCACGATTTTCATTTTGATACCTGCCAGATGCCGCTCAACTTGATGGATGCGCACTTCCGCAGCTTCGGGCACAGCGTACTTCCAAAGCTGGTGGAACAGGGCATCGGAGTGCTGGGAATGAAATCCATGGGCGACGGCAATCTCCTGAAGAGCGGGCGCGTAACACCGGCGGAGTGCCTGCACTATGCGCTGAACCTCCCGACATCGGTTGTGATTACCGGCTGTGAACGCATGCCGATCCTCGATCAGGCGATTGAAGCGGCTCGCACCTTCAAGCCCATGAGTCCCACGGAAGTATCGGCGCTGCTCGCGAAGACGAAGGATGCAGCCCTGACCGGGCAATTTGAACCGTTCAAGACCACTCCTCAGTTCGACGGCACCGCGCAGAATCCTCAATGGATGAGCTGAGCAATTAGTAAAGAACCGCTCAGAAAATGTATGCGACGGCGAGGTTGGCGGTGTCGCCGCGCTCATTGGCAGCGATCTGGTTGCGGAAATCGGTCAGGATGCGGCGATACTCCCAGGCGACGATCGCGTGAGTCGTGTACTTGTAAATCAGATTGCCCATGTAGCTCTGGTTGCGGGTTCGCGAGCCGATCGGAAGATTGCGCGCGTTCGGATCGTCGAGGCCGTAGACCAGATTCACCTGCCATTTCGGCGTGAAGTTGAACTGCGCCTGTGCCCATCCGCCGCTGGAGCGAACTCCGCGATCACCCACCGTTCCCACCGGCGCAATCGCCTCTCCGCTGGTCACACTGAAGATGCCGAGCGCACGGCCGGTGTAAAGCTCGCCGCTCAAATTGAATTTCTTCGTAAAGGGCAGAGTGTAGTCGACCGCGGCACCCCAGGAATCGAGCGGGAGCTGCGCAGTGAGGTTGCCGATGGTTCCTGAATTCTTGCCGTGCGCGTAGTGGCCACTAAAGCCTATGGTGTAATCGCGATCGTCATGCTTTCCGGTTAGCGCGAAGCGGGCCTCGGCTCCGGGAGCACGGCCGCGCTCGCCGATTCCGGGTGGACGCGCGGCGGAGAACGTCGCGGTACTGTAGTCGCCCATGTTCGGATCGATGGCGGCGAACTGTGCGAGCAGGCTCATGCCATCGCCGATCGATCCGTGAACTTCGGCGCGAAGCTGCGGCATGCGGATCCATGGATTGCCGGAGGCCGAGAGGCCCGGAATCGCGTACTCGGCGTAGGTGGTGGGATTCAGCGGCGCGAAGATCGACCAATCCTGACCGGCTTCGATCGCGAAATTATGCCAGTCCATTCGGCCGTAAGCGAGCCGCAGACGAATGAGGTCCATATTCGCACCGTTGCCGAAGGGAGCTTTGCCGCCGAGGAAATCGACTTCGACATCGCCAGTGAGGCGCGCTCCCGCGACCTCGCCGCGGCTGTCATAGCGGAGCCCCAGCCGGCTTTGACGCGCTGTCATCGCGAAGGCTTTGTCGTTTCCCAAGGCATCCGAGCCCTGTTTGGCGGTGAACAGCGGGATGTCGGTGATATTCATCAATGCAGTGTCATAGACGGCGTTCACCAGGATCGTTCCGTAGACGGTGACTGGAAAATGGCTTTGTGCCGTGACAGACGGTGGAGGAGCTTCGGTCGAAGGACGCTGACTGGTAGTTGTCCGCTGCGCGGCCACGGCGGCGGCCGGTTGTGGGGCGACTCTGGCCACATCGCTTTCCGTGAGCAGACCTTTCTGCTGAAGCAGAATCGCCAGGGCTCCTACCCGATCGCCCGGCGGAGCCGCTTGGACACGGGCCAGCTCCGCAGCCGTAATGGTTCCCTTGTCGGCGAGGATGCGCGCGAGCACGTCGGCGCTCTCTTGCGCGAACACACTCATCGTGAACAGGAGGAAAATTGCTGACTTCATGTGGCTCCTTATACGGCTTGTCTCCTCGGCGAGTTCACGCGTCCGGTATGCCGCGGCGCTCGCTCGGGAACTATTTCGTCACCGTAGTGACATGTCTAGCTCATACGCAGGCCTCGCACAGCACGTAAATCGCCACCAAAGACGCGCCAGGGAATCATCGCGCCCCGAACATGGAGAGCAATAATCCTGTGCGTGTTTCCAGAGAACGACGCGATCGTCGAGGTAGTTCGATTTCCACTCTGGTGCCGACATAGCGCCTCGCGGTGTCGGCATATCGACACGCGCCTGGGCGTTGACCCCAATTGCTCACCATCGAATCCACAATTCGGGCTCTATAACATGCCTTGGCAATGGAATCGAGATTGCTGCCGAGAGATTCGGACCTGCAAAAGGAGAGTCACGCCATGGATGCCAACCGTAGAGACTTTTTCAAGATCACCCTCGCGGGAGGCGCCGCAGCTTCGTTTCTTGGATTCGACCTGGCGCCTGCCTATGCCCAGCTTCAGGAGCTGAAAATCGCCCGCGCCAGGGAGACGCGCTCCACATGTCCCTATTGCGCGGTGGGGTGTGGGGTTCTCATTTACACGATCGGCGATAGCGCCAAAAACGTGACTCCCCAGGTGATCCACGTCGAAGGCGATCCTGATCATCCGACAAACCGCGGAACGCTGTGCCCTAAAGGGGCCTCGCTCCACCAGGACATCCTGAATCCGCGGCGTCTGCTTAAACCTCAAGTTCGCAGGCCCGGGTCGGATCATTGGGAAGATATCTCGTGGGACCGTGCGCTCGACGAGGTCGCCCATCGCATCAAGAAGACCCGCGACGACACCTTTGTCGAAAAGGACGCACAAGGCCGTACCGCGAACCGCTGCGAAGGCTTCGCCTGGATCGGCGGATGCACGGACACGAACGAGTTTAACTATCTCGTCGTGAAGACCATGCGCAGCCTGGGAGTCGCCTACATCGAAAATCAGGCCCGCGTTTGACACGGCCCTACGGTCTCCAGTTTGGGGCCAACGTTCGGACGCGGGGCGATGACCAATGGTTGGGTCGACATCAAGAACACCGACATGATGTTGGTGATGGGTGGGAATCCTGCCGAAAATCACCCTTGTGGATTCAAGTGGGCTATTGAAGCGAAGCGGGAGCGCAATGCAAAGCTGATCGTGGTGGACCCGCGTTTCACGCGCACGGCGGCAACCGGAGATCTCTTCTGCCAGATCCGGGCCGGAAGCGATATCGCATTTCTTGGAGGCGTGCTCCGCTACGCGATCGAGAACAACCGGATCGCGAAGGAGTACCTGGCGAATTTCACCAACGCCGCGTTCATCGTGAAGGAGGGTTTCAAGCTTCCCGAAGACGGACTGTATTCCGGCTTTGATCCGGCGACTCAGACCTACGATCATTCGAGCTGGAATTACGAGGCGGAGGGCGGCGCAGCGTCCGCCGGTTTACCACCGAAAGTCGCCTATGATCTCACGCTTCAGAATCCTCGCTGCGTGTTTCAGCTACTGAGGCAGCAGTATTCGCGCTACACGCCGGATATGGTCGAGCGCATCACCGGCATAGCGAAGGAACAATTCTTGAAGGCAGCGGATCTGTTCACTTCAATCCGGACCAACGGCGACATGAAGAAGGTGGCGACCATCATGTACGCGGTCGGATGGACTCAGCATAGCTTCGGCACGCAGATCATCCGCACTGCCGCCATCCTTCAGTTGCTGCTGGGGAACGTGGGACGGGCCGGAGGCGGTGTCAACGCTCTGCGCGGCCACTCCAACATCCAGGGCGCTACGGATATGGCCGGCCTGTTTGACTCGTTGCCGGGTTACTTGAAGGCGCCCATTCCGACCGATACCGATTTTAAGACGTATATGGCGCGCGTAACGCCCAGCGCCTCCAAACCGGCTCCATGGGACTCGTTCAATTATTACTCGAACACATCCAAATTCACCGTTTCGCTCCTCAAGGCTCTGTATGGCGACGCGGCGAAGAAGGAAAACGACTGGGCGTTTCATTACTTGCCGAAGGTGGATCGAAATTATTCCTGGACCGAAATCTGGGACAACATGTATCGTGGTGCGGTCAAAGGCATGCTCGCGTTTGGCATGAACGGCGTGTGCATCGGTCCCGATTCCCAGAAAAATATCGAGGCTCTCAAGAGAGCCGACTGGCTGGTCGTCGGCGAGATTTATGCGGACGAGACCAGCGAATTCTGGAGATCGCCGGGAATCACGCCGGAGGAGATGAAGAAGATCAACACGACCGTCTACCGCCTCCCCTGCGCCGGATTCGCGGAAAAAGACGGCTCGATGACAAATTCGGCGCGCTGGTTGAACTGGAAGAACGTGGCGGTACCGCCTCCGGGACAGTGCCGGCTCGATCAGGACATCCTGGCTCAAATCTTCCTCAAAGTGCGAGAACTGTACAAGACCGAAGGAGGCAAGTTCCCGGATCCGATCCTCAATCTTACGTGGGGATACACCGAGCCCGAGCATCCCTCGCTCAGCGAAGTAGCGAAGGAGATCAACGGCAAGGCACTTGCGAATATTTCAGATCCCAAGACGCAGCAGATTTTGCTTAGGGCCGGCCAGCAGTTGCCCGGCTTCGCTCTCCTGCGGGACGACGGCACAACGTCCTGCGGCAACTGGATCTATTCCGGGTCCTGGACCGAAGCGGGGCCGCAACTGGCGCGCCGGGGGACCGAAGACCCGTCCGGCATGGGTGTTTTCCCCAATTGGGGATGGTCCTGGCCGGCGAATCGGCGCGTCCTGTATAACCGCGCGTCCTGCGATCCTTCCGGCAAGCCGTGGGATCCGACTCGACCACAGGTTTGGTGGAACGATGAGGCGCAACTCTGGGTCGGCAATGACGTACCCGATTTCAAAGCTGATTCGCATCCCAAGGACCACATGGGTCCGTTCATTATGAACGCGGAAGGTGTCGGCCGGATCTTCGCGCCGTTAGCGGCGTTCGCGGACGGCCCCTTCCCTGAGCATTATGAGCCGATCGAGAGCCCGGTCGCGAATTTGTTCCATCCGCAGCACTCGAATAATCCCGTGGTGAAAAAGTTCTCGACGCCGGCGGATAAGTATGGCGCGGTTGCGGACGGCTTTACTGTAATCTGTACGACCTACCGCCTGACCGAGCACTATCATTACTGGACCAAGAACAACCCGATGAATGTCCAGCTCATTCCGGAACCCTTCGTCGAAATGCCCGTGGAATTGGCCCAGGAGTTAGGAATTCGTGGCGGCGATAAGGTAAAGGTGACCAGCGCGCGAAGCTTCTATATCGCTAAGGCCTTCGTCACCAAGCGAATCAAGCCTATGACGATTGACGGCAAGAAGATCTATCAGATCGGCCTGCCAATCAATCAAGGTTACCGGGGGATTCAGGAGGACGCGGGCAAAAACGCCAGGACCATCGCCAATCGGCTCACGCCTAGCGTGGTGGATCCCAACGCGCATACTCCGGAATTCAAGGGATTTCTGGTGAAAGTCGAGAAGGTGTAGGTGGAGGCATGAGCCAGGCATCTGCGCAAATTCGAAAGATCTCCGGCCACCCGGGACCTGTTCCAGGAGCCAATGTCGAGCCGATCTACACCGTCTGCAAGCTGATCGACACGACGACCTGCATCGGTTGCAAAGCGTGTGAAGTCGCGTGTCTTGAATGGAACGGCTATCCCTTCCGCGAGACGGTTTTCGACAACTCCTATCAGACCATGCCCGAGACGGCGTGGAATTACTGGAACCTGATCAAGTTCAACGAAGTCGAGGGCGCGGATGGCAGCGTGAGCCTGCTCATGCGCAAGGATCAGTGCATGCACTGCGCAGAGCCTGGCTGCCTCGCCGCATGCCCAGCCGACGGCGCCATCGTGCAGTATGCCAACGGCATCGTCGATTTTCAGCAGGACCACTGCATCGGATGCGGATATTGTGTGAACGGGTGTCCGTTCAACATCCCGAAATTCGATCCAGCCACGAAGAAGATGTTCAAATGCACGCTGTGCGTCGACCGCGTCACCGAAGGCCTGGAGCCTGCCTGCATCAAGAGCTGCCCAACCGGGTGCCTGCATTTCGGAACCAAGGACGACATGAAAGATCTCGCCGAGACCCGCGCTCAGCAACTGCGCGAGCATTACGGCTTCGCAAAGGCCGGAGTCTACGATCCACCCGGCGTCGGCGGGACTGGGGTGATCTATGTTCTGCATGATGCAACCAATCCCGAGGCGTACGGTGATTTACCCAAGGATCCGCACATCCCCTGGACGGTTCAGATTTGGAAAGGGCCGGCAAAGTGGATCGGCAATCTTGCCATGGTAGGCGGCCTCCTGGGTGTAGTGCTGCACTATATGCGCTTCGGTCCGAAGCGAGTGGAGGAGCAGGAAGAGAGGAAAGGCGGAGAATCATGAGTGCATCGCACGTGGTTCCGGGTTCTCGTGAAAGTCGCATCGTCCGCTATACCTTCGACGAGCGGATCCACCACTGGCTGGCGGGCATCAGCTACGTGTACTGCCTGATCACCGGCCTGGCGTTCTGGTCGCCATATTTGTTCTGGCTCGCGGCATTGGTTGGCGGCGGCGCCACGGCGCGATTCTGGCATCCGTGGTCGGGTGTCATCTTCACGATCTCCGTCTTGTGGATGTACAAGCTCTGGAGTAAGGACATGGCCACGACGGAAGCGGACCGGGCCTGGTCCAAGGCGATGAAGTATTACGTGGAGAACGAGGACGAAAAGCTTCCGCCCATTGGCCGTTTCAACCAGGGCCAGAAGACGTTTTTCTGGCTGATGCTTTACGGCGCGATCCTGCTGCTGCTTTCAGGACTCGGCCTGTGGTTCGTCGAATCGATTCCCGCCTGGCTCCGGCATGTGTCGATCGCCGTGCACGTGATTGCCGCGCTCGCGACCATCGCCGGGTTCATCATTCACGTCTACATGGGAACCGCGATGGTGCGCGGCGGGTTCAATGCGATTGTCACGGGAGAAGTGACTTCGTCGTGGGCTCGCCACCATCACCGGCTCTGGTACGAACAGGTCACCAGGAATAAGTGAACAAAGATAAATTGAATCTCGCAAGGTGGGACCAGCGGATTCGGCGCGCGGATGAACTGGCGGTCGTGTATCCATTTGCTGCCGACGTACTGCGGTTCTATCAACGCGTCGCGATCTTCCAGAAGGGACTGTATTGTTATCTGAGGGAGTCTCCCGCGACCAACCTCAGGCATCTCTTGCCGAAGCTTCCCGACTTTCTTGCCGAAATCGAGACGAGCGCGCCGGAGCCCGTCGCACAACGCGCACGCGAATGGAAAAGCCAGGGTGCGGACCGGTCGCATGAGATGCTTGCGTCGTACTGGCGAGCGACTTCAGCCGCCGGCGATCCCGAAGCGCTGCTGGCCTCGCTGTTTCTTCAGCCTTACGCAGAACACCTTGCCGAGCAGGCAGAGACCGCGCCCCGGCACGAGACTCCGGCGGTGTGCCCGTTCTGCGCGCGAAAACCAGTGGTCGGCGTGCTGCGGCCCGAAGGCGACGGCGCCAAGCGCTCGCTCATCTGCTTGATGTGCTCAACCGAGTGGCCATATGGCCGGATCATCTGTCCAGCATGCGGAGAACAGACCGTCGAAAACCTTGCAATCTATTCGGCGGATCAATTTCAGCACGTCCGCGTCGAGGCGTGCGGCACGTGCGGTTGTTACATCAAGACCGTCGATCTGACCAGGAATGGGCGCGCCGTGCCGATCGTCGACGAGCTTGCGACCATTCCTTTGAATCTCTGGGCGCAACAGCAAGGTTACGCGAAGGTACAGACAAACATACTCGGCATTTGAGCTTAGGCCGCTGCGTGTTGCTTAGGACGTCAGATTGGACCGCGTCGGCCGGGCTCGGATGGATGCGACTATTTTCGAGGGGACGAATAACCGTCGGTCAGTGTCTTCAGAAATGCCACCAGCAGATCTTCCTGTTTGTCGCTCAGTTTCAGATCGCCAAGTTGTTTGCGATTGATCGTCTCCGGAGTCTCGGGCGCAGGCCAGCACGTAATTTTCTCGCCAGGATCTCCGGCCTTGCACCTCCGAAGCGAATCGCGCGTGTTATAGAAATGGACCACCTCTTTGAGCGACTTGAGATATCCATTGTGCATATAAGCCTTCACGAAATCCGCACGCGGGCGCATGTCAACATTGCGCAGCCCCGGAGTTTTGTATTTTCCAAGAAAAGACTTGGCCATCGCTGCCCACTCGCGATTAGGATTCAGAGGACCAGCCAGGAAGCCGCCCACTCCGGGATCGATGTATTTGAGACCGTCCGGGTTGGCCGTGTAGCCAAGTTGATCGGGCGTGTTCTCTTTATAAAAAGGAATCGCCGCGTTCGCCGGCAAGCCGAGATTTGATGCAGTGAAGTCAGTGAAGAGCGGTTCTTCACCCGGGCCTCCGTCCCGGTGGCATTCATTGCAGTGCGTCTCTTTACTTTGGAACAGTTCATAGCCGGTCTTTTCTTCCGGAGTAAACTCCGCTTTCCCGGCCTGGACATAGTCGTATTTCGAAGAGAAAGGATTTACCTCGGGCGATCCTTCGAAAGTCGCGATCGCTTCTCCGATTCGATCGAATGTGGTTTGCGCGATTCCCCGATCGACAGCGCCGAGATGCACTGGCAAAGGGTCTGAATCGGGCGGCGGACCGGGACGATTGCACACCTCGTTTGTGTTCGCCGGCCAAGTAACCGCGAATGCCTGCGCGCCCCACAATTTCTCCGCCATCGAACGATAAGGCCGCTGGGACATTCGATACACCATACACGCCGGGTCGATTAGACCGATCTCCAGCGGGTTCAGTGGAGGACCTTGCGCCTGCTCGGCGAGCGCGCTGTCCAGACGCAGCCCCGTTGCGCGCATGTCCCAAAACTGCCCACCCACAAAATCACCTTGTTCGGCATTGTAGTGGAGCACCGGTGCGAAACTCGCATAGGTATGAGCTTGAGGATTTCGCTGGCTGAATCGCGTGCGAACAGAACCAGGGTAAGCCACGGTCGTCTGGTTGAGAGCGCTGACCGGTCCAGTGAAACCGGTCTCAGGCATGTGGCAGAAGGCACAGGTCTCGTTTCTCCTGACGGAAAGTTCCTTGTCATAGAAGATCAGCTTGCCGAGCAGCGTGATTTGCTGAAAGCGGTCCAAGCTTGACGATTGCGCTTTCTTGAGCGATTCGGCCTCTATGCTGTCGATCTCCAGTTCGACAGACCGTATTTCTTTTCGGGCAGCGGCCGGAATCCGGTCAGGATCGATGGCTTGACCGGAATGAAGCGCGGCCGCCGCAGCAAGAAGCACGATTACGACGGGATAAGCAAACCATGGGTAGCGGGTTTTCAAAGAACCTCCTTGCCCCTTTACTGCGGGGGCGCCAGATATGGATCACCGAGAGGGACGTTGTCGAAGACCCATCGCATTTGTTCGCTCGGGTCAGGAGGGATCGCCCCAAAAGGCGAAAATCCCGCGATCAGAGCCCAGGCACGAACCGAATCCCCGTCGCCGATTCCAAGCATCAAGACTGTGTCGCCTGGCTGCAGGTCGGCCGCATCGATTCGAAAGAGGCGGCGGCCGTCTCCGTTTGCCCCGATCGCATACAGCTCCCCAAGCCCAATGTGAACGGTTCGCGCGTTCCCTGAAAGGACCAGGCGAACACGCAGCTTTTCGTCGAGGACGTCCGTCGATTCTATAGTCGCGGCGAAACTGCGGAAACCTCCCGAAACGATCAGGCTCGCGGCAAAGTTCTGACCGAGGCCCTTCTTGCCGCGAACATAGACTGTGTCGCCGGGAGTGATGCGCTCCACAGAACCCGCGACGGCATCCTTCAAGCGGATCGTGCCCAACGGAAAAAACCAACACGCAACGTCCGGACTCACGTCGACGGAATAACTCGTATACTTGCCGCTTAGCGAAACGGCAAGTGTGATCTTTCGCGTTTTCAGATCAAGGCCCGAAACAATTCCATACAGACTGTCTGCTTGCCACGCAGCCAGCTCCTTTTTCTGCATAGCCTCGATTTCTGCACGCGAAGTGACGGAGACAACAACAGGTTTTATCGTCCGAAAACAAAGGCGGTCGCCGTTGTTGAGCTGCCGCGGCGATACGCGATCGGCGCCCTGCACGAAGCTCGCGGCGTCGTCGTAGCTGAAGTTCACCAGATCGCCGGCGTCGGTCTTAATCGTAATAGTGCGATCGACTACATCGGAGAAAAAGACCTGGCCGGCGATCTGGCAACTCTGCGCGTGAACCAGAGCTGCAGACAGAAGAATCACTACCACGGCGAATCCAGATCGTTTCATGTCTCGCAAACTCCCTTTTGTGATTTGGTCCAAGAGACCTTTCATCCTGGAAAAGGCAATCGATTTGCCATTGCCGATGTGCTCCCGGATGCTTGTACAGAAAGGAAGTGCCGGCTGAGATCGCAAAAAATGTCCCGAATTCGTGTCGACACGCGGCCGCAGTGTCGACCCTGCGACTCGTATCTCATGGGTGCGGGACTGCCGCCGCCGGACGGGACACACGGCCGTTCTGCGCTTCTTGAATCGATACACGATTCACTTCGAGCGTGCTCGCGGTGGCCCGATCGAGAGCCAGCTTCGCCTTTGCATACGCGCCCTTCGCGGCAACTTCCGTGGATCGCGCCTGCGCCAGATAGGTTTGATACTGGATCACCAGGTAGTTGGTCGCGAGTCCGACGTCGAACGTGTCCTGTTCCACCTGTACGGACTGCTCCTGAAGAACTCGGCTTTGGACCGCAGCCTGGTATGCCGCCCAAGCCTGCTGCATCGCAACATAAGCATCGGCCACTTCCAGACGAACCTGATCTTCAAACTGCTGGCGGCGCACCTGGGTCTGCCGGAGCTGCAGTTCGTCGCGAACGGCATCGGCCTGTGCCACACGATTCCGGACTGGCAGCGTCAACTGGATGCCGACGCTGTAAGTGGGGAAATTATTCTTGAAGATCTGCCCGACTGCCGTACCGTAGCCTCCGGGATAGACCGTTGCGCCCGGTGTCAGCGCCAATGCAGCTACGTTCACGTCGCCCGACAGGCCGCCATTTTGCATCGTCCCTACTACATCCAACTCCGGTCGAAGGGCGTTGTGCGATCCCTTCAAGCTAATCTGGGAATTTTCCACCTGTATTCCTGCCTGCGCTAAATCGGGCCGGTTTCGTACTGCCTCGGCGATCAGATCTTCCACGGGAGGGACAGGCTCTGTTTCGGGAATGCCCACGGAGTCTGTTGCGATCAGACGAGCTGCTCGAATTGCAGGATTCGCTAGGCCGCGGCGCGTGATTGCTGTCTTGACGATCAACTCCTGTTGCTCCACCAGCCCTTGGGCCGATATGAGCGCCTGTTTGTTGACCGCGACCTGCGCCTGTGCCCGGGTCAACTCGATCGGTGCAAGCGTGCCTTGGTCGACTTTGTTCTTGTTGTCCTCATACAGCCGCTCGGCCAGCCGCAATGCTTCACTCTTCACTTTGACGTCCTCATTCAGACTCACCAGGTCCGTATAGAGCCGTGCGATCCCGGCCACTGTATCAATCACCTGTTGTCGAAAAACAAGACCGGCGATTTTCCCATTGTTCTTGGCGATGTGAATATAGCGGCGGTTCAACTCGATCCCAAAGCCCCGCAGCAGCGGCTGCGTGATCGTGAATCCCAGGCTTGAACTCAGAATCGGATTGTAAGTGTAGCGTGCTGCATTGGACGTTAGTCGCGAGTTGTCGAACGTCATGCTGAGCTGCGTTCCAGGCGAAAATCCTTGTGTGAATCCCAGATTTCCCGTGAAATTGTTAGAGACCAGCCAATTCGATGACCCGGTGAGGAGTGGATTGAATTCCGCTGTGCTTTGATGCTCCCAATTGACTAGCGCCGAAATCGATGGATCGAATTGTGGAATCGCCGGACCGGGCGACAGCGGGAGCGCATCTGCGACCGATAGATTGTTTTGTTGTTGCGTGATGAGCGCGACGTCCGAGAAGTTCGTGTTCACCGCGGGCGCGGGGGTCGAACTGGCGGTAAGCGCAGTAAGCAGCGGGCCGTTCGGCCCTCCGATTCCCGGAGGCGGCTCATCCACCAGCAGGCTCAATCCACGCGGTAGCCCGCCGCCTTTTGCGCGCTGAATGTCGGTCTGCGCGATCTTCGGTAGATATCGCTCCAGCTCGATGTCCAGGTTGTTCTCCAACGCCAAAGCGATCGCGTCCGCCAGAGAAAGATAAATTTGCCCCGCACGCATCAGGTCGAAAATCCGTTCGGAGTTCTGAAGACTAATAGGTGGAACCGGCTTCGGTTCGTACGGGCGAATGATCGAGTTTCGCACGAAGTTCGTTTGTGCTTCGCCAAATGCCGCAACAAGCACCAGCAGGACCGCGGCCTTTGACCAGCATTTCATCGCGCTACCCCTTTTGATTTGGCTTCGGAGCCGCGATTTGAACAAGGGCGCCCTCCTGCACTGAATCGCTTGGATCGACCACCACTTCTTGGCCAACGGTGAGACCAGCCGGAATCTCCAACTCGACACCGTAATCGCGACCGGGAGTGACCGTTTGAAAATGAACACGCCTTATGCGAGCAACCGTCGCGGAATCCATTCCTTCGGTCTTAACGTTTTCCTGTTCGGCCGCAGTCAACGGCTGAAGCACCGCCACAACCGTGCCGCTCGACCTGACAACCAGCGCCGCGTCGGGCACCAGGAATGGAGGCTCGGCGCGATCCGTCGTAAACGACACGAGCGCATACATTCCCGGCAGAAGTACTCCTTTTGGATTCGCAACCTCGACCTCGGTGAGCAGCGTCCTGGATTGCGCATCCAGCGAGCTCGATGTGCGCGTCACCATGCCCTTAAAGTTCTGGTTAGGGAGCTGCTGAACACTGACCGTGGCTGCCTGCCCCACCCGGATATCTGGTGAATTCGTTTGCGGAACGCCGATCAATACTCTGAGCTTCGCGATTTCAGCCACGCGAAAAATCTCGCCTCCGCTGGGAACATCGGAGGGCCCGGCGCTATTGGATCGAGAGGGCCCAAGACTGGAACCGGTGGCAGAAATGAGCGCGCCGACATCGACATTTCGCGCCGTGACGATTCCGTCAAACGGCGCCGTGATCTGCTCGTAACCTTGGAGCGCCAATAGTCGATCCAGCGTCGCTTGGCTCGCGCGAATATACTCCTCCGCTGCGCGAACCGTTTTCTGCTGTGCGACGACGTTCGCATCCGCTGTCTTGGCGTATGTCGATTGATTGTCGCCGTCCTGCCGCGACACTGCGCCTTTGGCGGTCAGGACCTTGTATCTTTCCCAAGTGATCGCCGCCAGATCGCGGGTTGCGGTGAGCTGCTCGAGTGTGGCCTGCGCCTGGCCGAGCTGTCCCTGTGCCTGCGCCAGCGCGGCCTGCGCCTGGGACACCTGTTGGTCGAGATCCGGCGCATCGATATCGGCCAGCTTCTGTCCGGCGCGCACACGATCTCCGATATCGACGTAGCGCCGTTTCAAAAACCCGGCAGCTCGCGCGAAAATATACGCTTCCGTGATCGGCGTGATGTTCCCGGGCAGCGTTAGTTGCGTGCTCGTGACGGCGCGCTTGACGGTTGCGGCATTCACCAGTGGTGGAGCAATTCTGCGAGCTGCCGCGGCCGCATCCAATTGTTTGGTGGTCCGCTCCCGCGGCAAATACCCAAAGACATAGACAGCGGCGGCCGAGCCAATAACGATGACCAGAGCGATCAGCTTGGCCCAGAAACCGGAATGAGCTTTCTTGTCGTTCATGGCTTGGGAATCTCCCCCGCCTCTTCGGCGATCTGGCGGTCCATATCGATCGGCGCCTTTTTTCGAAGCAGCGTGTAAACAATCGGGACGAAGAACAGCGTCGTGGGCGTCGCAAACAGCAGCCCGCCGATCACCGCCCTACCCAGAGGAGCATTTTGCTCGCCGCCTTCGCCTAGCGCGAAGGCCATCGGCAACATACCGATGATCATCGCCAGAGCCGTCATCGTGACCGGCCGGATTCGCGTGAACCCTGCGGAGAGCGCCGACTCGATCGCATTTTTCCCCGTTGCTCGTTCGTCATTTGCAAACGTGACCAGCAGGATGCTATTTGCCGTGGCGACGCCGATCCCCATAATCGCGCCCATCAACGCGGGAACGCTCAGAGTGGTGCGCGTCAGATAGAGCATCCACAGCATTCCGGCCATCGCTCCCGGCAGCGCCATCAGGATGATGAAAGGATCCAGCCAGGATTGAAAGTTGATGGCCATCACTAGATACACCAGCACGACCGCGAAAATCATTCCCAGGCCCAGGCGCGTGAAAGAGGTCCGCATTGTGTCCACCTGCCCCCGCAGATCGATTGTGGTTCCGCGCGGGAGTGAAGGACGCATTGTGGCGATAATTTGCTCAATATCGGTGGCCAAACCGCCTAAATCGCGCTTATCTGGCGTCGCAAAGACGTCGATCACGGGCTGTATATCGTAGTGGCTCTCGATTTCGGGAGAGTTGTTCCGCTTCAATCGCGCAAGATTGGAGAGCAGTTGCTGTGCCCGGCCGGAAGGGGCCGTAATCGGCGTGCGCTGCATAGCGTCGAAGGTATCGATCTTGTATTGCGGCGTTTGCGCGGCCACCTGATAGTTCACGCCGTTCTGTGGATCCAGCCACTGATTCGGCGCCACTTGTCCACTGGCCGACAACGAGATCAGCAGACTGCTCGCTACATCTCTCTGCGTAAGTCCAGCTTCGTCGGCCAGAATCCGATCGACGTTGACATCCACTGTCGGATAGTCCAGACGCTGGCGGATGAAGACGTCCACGGCTCCAGGCAGGCCAGCGATTTCGTGCTGCAACTTTTGGGCGACTTGAGCATTTTGCTCGAGGCTATTGCCGATCACCTGAACGTCCACGGGGGCGGGCATACCGAAGTTCAGAATCTCGCTGGTGATATCGGCTGCCTGGAAAAAGAATGTCTCTGCCGGAAACTTTGCTGTTAGCGTGTTGCGAAGCGCCCTGGTGTAATCGAGAGTCGAGTGATGATCGGGCTTCAGCGAAATCAGAATGTCGCCATCGCCATTGCCGTTGGTGATGCTGTCGCTGAACGCCAGGTTGATGCCGGAATTCGGCAGCCCGATATTGTCGAGAATGGAATCGAGCTCCTGCGCCGGAACGATTTTACGAATCTCGTTGTCTATAGACGAAAAAATGGCCGCCGCTTCCTCGATACGAGTGCCGGTGGGAGTGCGGACGTGCAGCCGCATCTGACCCGCATCGACGTACGGAAAAAAGTTCTGGCCGACCACGGTGATCAGTGCGGTTGACGCCAGAGCAAAAGCCAGGAAGGTTCCCCCGGCGATCGCGCGATGCGCCAGCACCCATTCGAGCAGGCTGTGATAACCGTCCCGGAATTTCTCAAATTTACGATCGAAGGCCTGATGGACATGCCAGATAGGGCCGGCTGACCTGGATGCCGGGGTGTCCGCCCCCTCACCGTCCTGATAGAGGGACATCTCGGTTTGCAACATATAGTGAACCAGCGTCGGTACCACCGTGCGGGTGAGCAGATAAGACGTCAGCATGGCGAATGCTACGGCCATGGCCAGCGGCGTGAAAAGATACTTCGCCGCTCCGGTCAGCATGAGGACCGGGACGAACACGATACAGATGCATAGCGTAGAAACAAACGCCGGGACCGCGATCTCTTGCGCGCCATCCAGGATCGCGCGAACCAGAGTCTTTCCTTTGATCCCCATGTTGCGATGCACGTTTTCGATCTCCACCGTCGCATCATCGACCAGGATTCCGACGGCGAGCGCCAGTCCGCCCAGCGTCATCACGTTGATCGTCTGCCCGAGAAATCCCAGCACGATCAAGGAGGTGAGGATGGAGAGCGGGATTGAGATGCAGACGATTAACGTGCTGCGCCAGCTTCCCAGGAAAAGCAGAATCATGAGTGCAGTAAGCAGCGCAGCGATACTTGCTTCACGAACGACTCCCAGCACCGACGCCTTTACGAACACGGATTGATCGAATAGCTGGGTAATATTCAGCGCGGGCGGGAGCGTGGCCTGTATCTTTGGTAGAACATCCTTGACTCCCTGTACCACTGCCAGCGTGGATGCTCCACCATGCCGCAAAACCGTTAGCAGCGATGCGAGGCCGCCGTTGATGCGAACGATATTCGTCTGCACCTGAAATCCGTCGCGCACCGTTCCGATATCGCGGAAGTACACGGGATTGCCGTTTACGGTCTTGATCGGCAGGTCGTTCATCGCCGAGATCAATTCGGGGCTGCTGTTCAGTCGAATCAGGTATTCGCGCGTGCCGACCTTCACTGTGCCAGTCGGGAGAATAAGATTCTGGAGGTTCAGGGCATTCGAGACGTCGGTGGCCGACAATCCTTTTCCGTACAACGCGTCGGGATCGAGGTCGACCATGACGGAGCGGACTTTTCCTCCGTATGGCAGAGGCACCGAGATACCCGGCACTGTTGACAGGCGGGTACGAACAAAATTCTGGCCGTAGTCATAGAGTTGCTGTTCGGTAAGCGTGCCGCTGCTGAGACCCAACTGGAGTATGGGAACGCTTGAAGCGTCGGTCTGCACGATAAGGGGCGGAAAAATGCCGGGCGGCATAGTCCGAAGCAGCGTCTGACAAACCGCGGTCACCTGCGCAACCGCGAGATCCACATTGGTCCCTGGTTGCATGTACACGCGGATCAGGCCCACGCCGTTGTACGCGGTCGATTCGATCCGCTCGATATCGTTGACTGTGGTGGTCATGGCGCGTTCTGAGACGATCAGGACACGTTTCGCCATGTCGTCCGGACTCATGCCGTTGTACGTCCAGATCACGCCGACCATCGGAATATTGATGTACGGGAAAATATCGGTTGGCGTGGTGACGATCGCGAGTCCACCCATGATGGCGATAAGAATGGCCATCACGATGAACGTATAGGGGCGGCGCAGCGCGAGTCGGACGATCCACATTTCGATTAGATCCTATGCATTCTTAAATCCACTGTGCGATCAGCGGCGACTCAATTAGTTGTGCAACCCCGCGGTCCTCTGGATGGCTGCGTGACGACACTTGTGTCGGTATGACGTCAATGGCTGGCGTGATCGCATAGGCGCTCCGTTAACGTCGTTCCCTGGCTCACCGGACGGCACCTTGTTGGACGGTCCCATCGATGGAGATTTACGTCATCCCTGTTCTCAAGCTGCTTGTCGTGCGAGTGCCTGGTTGATTTCGCGCACTTCGTCCGAGCTGAGCCTGACGTCGGCGGCGCCGGCAATGCCGCTTACCTGTTCCTCGCTGCGGATGCCGACGATCGCGGCCGTCACAGCGGGATTCCGCAAGGTCCACGCGATGGCGACTTCGCCGGGTGTCGCATTACGCCGCTTGCCGATCGCGCGCAGCAGTTCGACCAGTTTAAGATTCCGGGAAAGCAGCGGTTCCTGAAAGTTCGGGCTGCGTTTGCGCCAATCGTCTTCGGGAAATCGCGCGATCCGTTCGCGAGTCATCGCGCCGCTCAGCAGCCCGGACGCCATGGGAGAATACACGATGACGCCAATCTTGTGCTTCAAAGCGAATGGAAGCGTCGAAGACTCTACGTCAGTAGCAAGCAGGGAATAGGGTGGTTGGAGTGAGGTTATCGGAGCAACGTCGAGAGCGCGCTGCATTTGCTGCGCGTTAAAATTCGAAACGCCGATGTGGCGGATTTTTCCTTCGGCTTTCAATTTCGCGAGAGCGCCAACGGCTTCCTCAATCGACCCTGGCGAAGCACTCTCGGGATTTCCTTGCAATGCCGGCCAGTGGATTTGATACAGGTCGATGCTGTCGACCTTCAACCGCTTGAGACTGGCCTCGGCTTCCAGCCGAATGGAAGCCGCTTGCAGGTTGTGCGAGATCTTTCCCGATTCGTTCCACACCAGGCTGCATTTGGTGAACACATAAGGACGAGGGCGAAGCTCGCGAATTGCCCGGCCCACGACGGTCTCCGAATGACCTAGGCCGTAGACGGCTGCCGTGTCGATCCAATTCATGCCGCGCTCCAGAGCCGTATGGATCGCGGCAATCGATTTATGGTCCTCCTGCGGGCCCCAGGCGAATTCCCACTGTCCTCCGCCGATCGCCCAAGCGCCGATTCCAATTGGCGTAATCTGCAAGTCACTCTGTCCGAGCTGTTGTGGTGTCATTTTAAAAGTCCCTTTCAATTCCTAAGCGGCCGGTGGCACAACATGGTCCACTGCAGCCTGTTCTTCCATTCGCCGGATGACGATAGAAAAGTCTTCCTCGCCGCCTCTCGCGGCTTCGGTGTCGTTAACGATGGCGGCCGCTTCCGTCGCGGGCATTGCAAGGTGAACTCGTCCCGCGGCGTTCAGAATCAAGCCGAAATCCTTACGCATCAGACGAAGCGGAAACTGCGGCGCATAGTTGTTTTGTTTTGCGGAAGCCAGTTTTCCCGCCAGTGCCGGAGCAATGACTGCAGTCCTCGCCAGCGTTTCCAAGAGAAGCTCTCGTGGCAGGGCTAGCCGTGATCCCAACGCGACGGCCTCAGCCACGGTTTGCATACCTACGCCCAAAAGCGTGTTCACAACCAGCTTCATGGCGACGCCGGAGCCGGCCGGTCCCATGTAGAACCATTGGCTCGCGACCGCGGAAAAAATCGGAGTGGCCGCTTCGAAATCTTCGGAATCGCCGCCGCCGAACAGTGTCAAAGTCCCCGCTTCGGCGGAGGCCGTGCTGCCGGAGACCGCGACATCGAGTGAAGAGAGATTCAGCTGCTGGGCTGCCTGATATAGCCGCTTAGAAGCTTCCGGGGAAATCGTGCTCAACTCGATGATCCGTGTACCGGGTCTAACGCTGCGCAGTACGTTGCCTGTTCCCAGATAAACACTTTGGACCGCGCGTTCATCTGGAAGGGACGACAATACCAAGCCAACCTTGCTCGCCAGATCGTCAGGGGTATTGGCAACTTCGGCGCCTAACGTGGCGAGCTCGTCCGCTTTCGCGCGATTGACATCGTAGACCACCGTGGGGAATCCGGCAGTGATCAGCCGCCCGGCAATGCGTGAACCCAGATACCCGAGTCCGATGAATCCTAACCGGGTGCGAAGAGTGATCTTTTCATCGACAGACATCTGATCTCCTATCAGCGCTCTTAAACCTCCCAACTGCATTTCAAGTACCAACCCTCGATCCGGCGTCGAGCCACGGCGTGCAATGAAATCGCGCGATTCCGAGAGTCATCGCAAAAAAGCCTGTTGGCGGAACGTCAGCGTGTGACGCCTCAGCGACACTCGTGGACCTCGACAGGCATACCGATCACCAAGGAGCGAGCATGGAAATACTCGCTCCCCTTCCCGGTGGATTGAACTGTCCGTGTCTATCGATAAATGAACTCGTGGCCAGTTTCGTCTCCTGGATAGAACCACGCCTTCACGGCTTCCGGTGAGTCACCGGGCCGCTCATCCAACGTGATGATGGTGCTTTCGGCCGGTTGCGAGCGTTGCTCGGGGATGGTCAGGAAGGTTCCGTACAGATGTTTTTCATCCTGGCTGAACACTTGCACGATGTTCCGGTCGGTCGTCGAATTCGCCAGTTTGAACTCGTAAGTTCCCGCTGGTAGCACTTGGTCCGGAATCGCTACCGGAGCGCTGAACGTGACCATCGTCTTGTGGTCCCATTCGTCGGCAGCCGCGCGCGGCGCAATACTGCCCAAGATTCCGAGACCGACGAACGCAATCACTATCGCTTTATTCATTTTATTGTCTCCTTTTTGAAAGATCGCCCGATGTTTCGTCAGGCGATGGTCTAACGACCATACGTAACGCACGGGGTCGACCATTCAGAGGCCACATTAAAATCAAACAGATGAAACGAAATGGAAACTCCATCGCGACGTGTCGATGACAGATCAGTCGACCGCCGGTCACGCCGCGGCCCGATTCGCTAGAACGGAAAGCGTAGAGAGAGAACCCAACGGTGATTGTATTGATGGAATTCCGTGACGGCGATCTGTACTCCGGCGCCGAATGCCACGTGGAGTCTTTCGGCCACCGGAAATGGCCCGATGACGATGCCGGGGGTTATGAACACCTGTTTGTCACCAGTCAAGGGGCCATCTACCCAGAATGTCGAGTTCTGCTCGATCATGGGCCAAAGCTTTCCTTTAATCCGATAGTCGACGGCGGTATTAAAGACGAGAGATCTGCCTAGAACGTCGGTGCCGCCAGTAGGAAGGTTTGCGCCGAACGTGCTTTGAAGGTCCCAGGGGCCTAGGCCCTTGGCGACGGCAAGCGTCGGCGACAGCACTGCGTGCCCAAGACCATTGGGCGCGCGAGCGGTGGGACTGGTACCGCCCAAGAAGAATCCGACAAAATAGTCACCCTGGCCTTCGGTTCGGGCAAAGGCGCGGAATTTCACCTGATACGAAAGGTCGCCGAATCCACTCGGTCCGTTGGTTTGATGGACGACGTAGGCCGGCGGAAATATTCCCACTTCCACGCGCGACCAAGGAATGATTTCGAGACCCCGCGAATTACCGTAGTTCGAAGTGATCGATCTTCCGGGATCCTGCTGCCAGGACATGTCATAGCGGAACTGCTGGACCAGCATTACGTGTGAGGTCACGATCGGCGAAACAAAGTGCGGTTGACTGGCTCTCGCCTCATCTACAATCCGCAGCCAGTTGCGGACCCATCTTGAGTCATCGGTGTCGCTCGCGGTGTCACAATTCGATTGCGCACACACTGTAGTGGAGGATAGAAGAGTCAAGATCGCCGTAAGCATCGGGCGACGTTGCATCTCGATCCTCCATCTTTCACCGTTATTAAAGACGACCGCGTTAGTTAACGGCGACGTGCCAGGTCGCGTCTTTGTGAAACGAGGTCATCGCTGTCGCTGCCGCGGAAGTATTTACACCGAGATCCTTTTCATAGATAACCCCGTTTCCGGTGACGATGAACGTCATCACGCCGGAGGACCGATAATCGGCCGGATAAGCGATGAATGCCGGCGCGGCAGAGGTCCCCTTTGCGAGTGCTGCCAAACGACGGAAATAGTATCCGTGAATCAACACCTGAGCGGATTCACCGGGCGCTTTTGAAACAACTGCCGCAAGAGCGTCTTCCGACTGGTCCGCCGGATTCGCCTTTGTGCGAGGCGTTCCACCGGCGACGAGTTCGTGACAGATCTCAATCGCCGTGAGCTCGTTATCGCCGATCCGCCGGAACAAGACTTCCTTTCGCCCCGCATCCGAATCGAAGTGCCAGGAGCCATTTTTCTCGACGAGCGGAATTGGGAAAGGCCAATTCTCGGCGCCGATATAAAGAGTCACCGCTCCGTCGACCTCGCGACCCAGACGATGCATCTCCTGGTATTTTTTGGCGAACATTTCGCGCTCGATCTTATCCTGGGCGTCGTCACCGCAAGAGGCGAGTTCTGTCGGTCCAGCCAGGATCTTGATGATGGCATCCATATTGTTGCCCTGAACAGCCTGGAATAGGTTTTGAGCGGCCTCGTTAGCTGACTGGAACGCGGGCTGAGCAGAGGATTGAGCCAGTGCCTCGTGAGCGCCAAATGTTGCCCACATTGTAAGAATCGCGAATGCAGCCGTAGCCGGCCAGACGCGTTGTGAAAGTTGTTGAATTGTATTCGTCATTTTGTGTTTCCTCACTTCCTCACCCTCCGGCGAAACTATCTGTGGCCTCCACCGCCATGGCCACCGCCGCCATGGAAGCCACCACCTCCGTGAAAACCACCGCCGCCGTGAAAGCCTCCGAAACTCGACTGGCCTCGAAATGAATTGCCTCTTGCAACTCCTCCATGGCTGAATCCGCTGAAGGCGCCGGAACGCACGCCTGCGGGAGCGCGAGACATGTTGTCCCCACGAAAGTTCTGATGGCCTCCGAAACTGCCGCCGCGGTTGACATTCGTGCGCCCCCCGCTAAAGCCATTGCGATTTACGATCGTCCGGCTGTGCGAGATATATGTGTTGTGGTTATAGACGACTCTGCCGTCGTGGTGCCAGTCGTATCCCCAGTGATGCCAACCCCAGCCGAAGCCCGCAAATAACCCAACTCCGAAGCCTACGCCAAAAGCGATTCCCGGGCCGCCCAGGTAAAGGCCTGGATATGGATACCAACCCGGGAATACTGCCAGCGGCGCGCCATACACTAGCCAGGGATCATATTCAGGAACGTAAACGACGTCGGGAGCTGCTGGCTCTATAACGATCGTTTTCCCCTTCGTGCTTACCTTCTCCTGGCTCGAAGTATTCAGGTTCCCGGCCTGCTTGGCGCGCTGCCGCATGACTTGAATCGCCTGCGTCACCTCCTGCTGCTGATTGAGATGTGCGTCGCCAAGCTCAGACGTCCAAGCCAGGTTCTGCTGCATGTTGGCGAGGACTGCCGGGAACTGCGCCAGAGCTTTGACGCTGGGATCCCAAGCTTGTTTATCTACTTGGCTCGCCAATTGGTCGCCTTGAAGGTTTTTGTTCTCTTGTAGCCACTTCTGAGCCTCAACGATCTGTTCTGGATAAGTTGCGGCCGCCAGGATCTGTGCGATGAGCGCGTCCGGATACAGCGCGATCGGCGCGACGAGCTGCTGGAGTTGCTCGGGACTCTGTTGGGCAGCTTGCGCCGGCTGCGAATTAGACAGGTAAGTCTGATAGGCGGACGCGTCGCCCACGGTCACGACCATCAGGCACCAGGAAAGCAGTACCGCCATGCTTTGTTGAATCAATCTCATATGACTAATCCTCCACATCGATTACTTTTTCGCGTCCGGAGGAAAATGATCGAACATCTTCTGGACACCTTTATCGAGATTCTTGATATTCTTGTCGGACTTATCTGAGAGCGTGTCGCTGGACGATCCACGCCATATCAACTTCTTGGTATTGCCGTCGAACAGATCGACCACCAGCGTTCCGACTTTGTAGTTGTCCACGGTTGTCGTCGCATCGCCAAATCCACCACCCCAGCGCCAGCCGCCGCCGAATCCGTTGTAGAAGGTGTTGAGGCTCTGTTGATTCTTGGTCATTTCGATCGCGACGATTGCAACATCGCCGCCCGATTCCACCTGCGTCCAGCCTTTCGCTGAGAGCGCTGAATTCACGGCTTCTTTGATCCGATCGACCCACAGCGCATCTGGCGTCTGGACTTTTTCCCAGGAGTACGTCTTGTAGTGGCTAAAATCTGTGCCGCGATCGTAGTCAGTCTTCACCTGCTGTGCAAACGATGCGGTTGCGAAAAGAAGTGCGATGCCCACCGGAGCGAACATTTTGAGATACCTTGTCATGGTTTGTTTCCTTAAATGCATTTGATTCTCTTTCAACATCCGCCCTCCGAATGTGCAATCGACTGGCCAAGATCTGAACGGTGGATTCCTTGCACTGTTCCAATACACTTGCCAACGACCGGCATCAGCGAATCGACGACCGCGCGACACAGGTGTCGATGGGAGGTCCTCACCTCTCAAGATCCAGCTCTTCCGCTCGAATCGACTGTTCGATGTCCCATAACGCTGGAGGTCACCATCGAATTTCGAGAAGGAGGAATATCCAGCACGACAATGGTCATGTCGTCGAACTGTTCCGTCCCAACTGACCAATCCGCAACGGCTTGCATTACGCGGTCGGCGACCACTCTAGCATCTGTTTCAGGCGGAAGCGCTCTGAGACAGTCCATCAGACGCATTTCGCCGAAATCTTCCTCCAGCGCGGTCTGGGCGTCAGTAAGCCCGTCGCTGAAAATAACCAGCCGGTTTCCCGGATGCATCTGCAGCTTCCTCGCGACGTATTCTGTCTTGGCAAACATTCCAACTGGCACACCATCCGAATTCAGCCTCTCAATCTCGGACGTGGAGCGAATCAACATCGGTGAAGGGTGTCCCGCGTTGACATACGTCAACACGGAGTTCTTCGCGTTGTACTCTGCCCAGAACAGAGTCGCGTATCGGTTGTCTCCGAACCGGCCAGTAAGCTGCTGATTTAACATTTCGACGAAATCAAGGCTGTTCATGGCGTCCCCGAGATGCGCCCGCGCGACAGCCTGCAGGTTCGCCATCATCAGCGCGGCGGGAATTCCCTTCCCGCTTACGTCCGCACAGAGGATCCCGATTCGTTCTTGACCGAGATCGAAGAAGTCGTACAGATCGCCTCCAACCATGCGGGCCGGCAACGTGCGGCCGGAAACGGTAGCTCCTTCTAGCACCGGCGCCACGCGCGGGTACAGATATTCTTGAACGCTGCGCGCAACTTGGAGTTCGCTCTCGTACCTTAATTTGGCAGCCTCCTCTTCTTGAAGGCGTTCCAGGGCGATCGCCATTTCGTTGAAGTCACTCGTCAGCTCGCCGAGCTGGCCCTTGGTCCGGACGGGTGTCCTCCATGCAAAGTTGCCGCTGGCGATCTGGCTAGCCGCACTGCTCAGATCGTCGATGGCGGTGGAGATCTCGCTCCCCAGCCGGATGGACATCCACACGCCGGACGCATTCAGAAGCAATACGATAAGCACCAACCCTGAAATGAGCCACACCCAGGCTGCCAGTTGCCCGCCAAGACGCGCTACATCTTCGAAGGTGCTTGAATAGCTGGCTCGAACGCTGTACGCGATCCAATCTTCAACTGCTCCGGTCTCCCAATTGCGAACGCTCAGAACAACCGCCGTGGGCGCCGACGTCCCGGGTATGAAATTTCGTTCGACGGTTCTGAACACGCGCTGACTCGCCAAGTGTACTCGGAAGGGCCTGGGGGAAACGGCCGTTACGTCCCTGCCGGCCGCTGAAGAGAGTCGCCAGGCCAGCTCGGAACCGAGCGGCATGCTGAAGACGGCCGTTACTTTGCACGCGCCGTCGTTTTGAGTGGCGACGTCGCGGATCTCAATTCGTCCTCGATCGACAACCAGACCCGTGAAACCGGTTTCGGGCAGCCAATCGGGCAGTTTCGCGCCGGGAAAGTCCGGCTGCGAAAGCAAAGAGCGCACACCCGCTCGGTCCTCGAAGATCAACGAGGCTTGAGCCCGAGGGAACGCCTCATCCGTGTACGCCAGTAGCGGCTTCAGCGCTCCGGGAACCGCGGCCTGGTCGAGAATAGCGGGAGCCACAGAACGGCTGGCTTGAACCAGCATTTGAATCTGCTTCTCGACGACATTGGAGCTTTCCCGGCGCACCATGACGTTCAACGCAGCGACTGCCAGACAGGCAACCAGAATTGCGGAGGTCGCAGTGAAGCTGATGATGGAAATCATCTTCCAGCGAACGCGGCCCCAGCTACTCCGGATCATGCAGAGGAGCGGCTCCGCGAGCACTGCGGGCCAAGCCGGCCGAGCATCTTCGCAATCTTTCTTCGGGCGCGCAGCTGACGCGTCTTTACCGCCGGCACCGTCAATCCCAGCAACTGAGCTACGTCAGCGAGGCTGAGGCACTCGAGATCCCGCAGGTAGATGATCGTCCGATACTTTTCCGGCAGCTGGTCGAGGGCTGCGCGCAGCCGGACCGCGGCCTCGCGTCGCTGGGTTTCGGCCAGTGGAGAGTGTCTCTCGTCGACAATCGGGAGTTGCAGCAACAGGGCGGTGTCGAGCGGCACGAAACGCGAAGAAGCGTAGTGGCGCCGCCATTGCCGAGCTTCGTTGAGGCCGATTTGAATGAGCCAAGTCCTGAAACTGGCTTCGCACCGAAACTGTTCCAGATGCGTCAGCGCTTTAAGAGCAGCCTGCTGCACAATATCGTCCACGTCGGCGTGCTGGCCCATGGTTCGTTGAATGATGCGCAATAACGGCGTCAGGTGCGGCTCGATCAGGTTCGCGAACAGATCGCGCCGCCCGCCGATAACCTTGCGGATCAGGCTGGCTTCCTCGACCCCCGTCATAGTGGGCGTATATGCAGCAGATGCCATTGTCGGTCTCCAACCGCGCTTTCTCTACCTTCGTCGTTGTCGCATTCCCTTTGCCAAACGCGGCCGCCGCCGTTCGGTATTGACAACATTGCACTTAGTTCAGTCCGGTCGGGACCCGGCGCCATTCTTCGTGACCTTCCTTCGACACGCTCTGTCGGCAGTTCGGCTGGAACCGGATTCCAAGACTTTCTTGATCGCAAGGCGCGCCGCGTCAGGTTCTCGAGCGTTGCGAAGCCGACGGCATCATGACTGGCGAATTGCCTGGGCTACATCCGTCAGAGGATTACCCAGAAACGACGTCGAGAACCGGAGCAAGAGGCGTCCGGACCGGTGGAGAGCGAAGGCATTCTGGACAAGCGTGAAGATTGGCATTCCGCTTCGGTGGCCGATCCCCCAAAAGTGGGGTCATCTCCCATCACGATTTACCGGATGAAAACGGGTAGATTGAGGGTCGTCCGAAAGCCGAACCCGCGCCACAATCAGGAAGAAGAGACCAAGGAGTAAGCCATGAACACACAAGCAACTTGGACCAACGAAGGAATTGGCAAGGATCGTCACGCATTCTGTGACGCGACGTTAAGGAACATCGGGATCGACCGCAGCGACCACTTCGGCAGCGGGATGGACAACATCGTCGGTAACAGTGCTGCTCTCCAGGAAGTGCTTCGCCTGGTGCGTGTCGTCGGTCCTACCGATGCTACAGTGCTCATCCAGGGAGAGACCGGGACCGGCAAAGAGTTGATTGCCGAAGCCATTCACAAGTGCAGCGATCGAGCGAAAGGCCCGTTTGTGAAGGTGAATTGCGCCGCCATTCCCGCAGGATTGCTCGAGAGCGAGCTATTCGGTCATGAGCGTGGCGCCTACACCGGAGCCTTTACTCGCAGTATTGGACGATTCGAGCGCGCCAACAAGGGTACGTTGTTCTTGGATGAAATCGGCGACCTGCCGCTGGAATTGCAGCCGAAGCTGCTCCGCGTCATCCAGGAAAGGCAGTTCGAGCGTTTAGGCGGCGCTGCCACGATTCATACTGATGTCCGTGTGATCTGCGCCACACATCGCGACCTGGCGGAGATGACCGAAGAACGCCAATTTCGCAGCGACCTCTTCTATCGCCTCAGTGTATTCCCGATCGAACTACCACCGCTGCGCGAGCGTCCCGAGGACGTTCGTTCGTTGGTCCACCACTTCGCGATGGATTACGCCAATCGCTTGAAGAAGCCGATCACAACGATATCGGAGGAATTCGTCGCGGCTCTGGCACTCTATTCGTGGCCAGGAAATGTGCGGGAATTGCAGAATTTCATCGAGCGCTCGGTGATTCTATCGGCGGGCCCCGTGCTTAGCGGTTCGGCGCCGGTGACGACCAGCACAACCCATCAGGGATCGAGAGGGTCTAACGCGTCCGCTCCTCTCACGTTGGAAGACGCGGAGCGTTCCCATATTATTTACACACTTTTCCAAACCGAGGGTGTCGTCGGCGGGCCGAACGGCGCCGCCGCCCGACTGGGTCTGCCGCGCACAACCCTTATCGGCAAAATGAAACGGCTGAGAATTGGTGCTTGTCAAGAATTATCAATGCCGCCGCAAGCAACGGCATCCATGGCGTAACATAAAAGTCGACTGTTGTCGCGAGACCATTCCAGTGGTCGATCCGATGCGGATACTCTTTGCGGCTACCGCGGGTCTGTTACTTGCGTCCCCAGCAGGCGCTCTCAATCCGCGAAGAGCTGTCACCGAATACAGGCAGACAACGTGGAGCACCAAGGATGGGCTTCCTGCCACTTTCATCTATTCGATCGCGCAGAGCTTGGATGGATACATTTGGCTTGGCAGCACGGACGGCCTCGCTCGCTTCGACGGCATTCAGTTCGTCCACTGGCGCCCCAAGGGCAATCGAATTCTTTTGGGCACGGTCCGAGTCGTGACTGCCGCTGGCGACGGCGGCGTGTGGGTTGGAACCGCTTCCGGCCTCGTCGGCCGCGTGCGGGGAGACGATCTCATCGAGGCCATGCTCGACTCGCCGGTCGAAGCGCTATTGGAGGCGCGGGATCGCACTCTCTGGGTCGCAACCGCGAAACGTGTCTTGCGATTCAATCCCGATACGCTCGCGCAGATTGGACCGGCCATCAGCTTGCCTGCGGATTTCCATTCCGGCTTGCTCCAGGACACGCAAGGCGCAATCTGGATCGCAACGAATCGAGGGATCGAGTCCGTCGACCTAGCGCGCAGCGAAGTCGTGCTTAGTCGCGCCGGCCCGAAATCCTGGCTGAGTCAAGATCGCGGCGGAACTATCTGGACCACATCGCCCCTCGGACACACCGTGCGTCTTCAACAATACAGCGCCGCCGGAACAGGCGGCCTGGACGTACGCGCCGTCGTTCGCGACAACGACGGCAACCTGTGGATTGGAACATTGGGCCGGGGCCTCTTCCGTGTACGGCCGGGCGCGGAGGGTTCATTACCCGAAAGGTTCTCACGTTCGGAGGGGCTCTCGGATGACAACGTTTGGAGCTTGTTCGAGGATCGCGAACACAACCTGTGGGTGGCAACACAAGACGGGCTCAATTGCATCCGCGATGGCGCGGTGGCCACGTTGAGCCAGCGGGAATCAGGAAACCACGACGCGGAGGCGCTGGCCGCCGGCCAGGATGAAACGGTGTGGGGAGCTACATCGGCGGGAGTACATCGGGTCGACAGCGCTCACACGGACTGGTTGCTCAAAGGCGTCCGTTCTAGTGCTTTGTTCACGGATCGTGACAACAATCTATGGATTGCAACCGATACCGGGTTGGTGCGCACAGTCGACGGAAAGCCCTCGCGGCTTCAGGTTCCATTAGGGCTGAATCTCCACAATATCGCGGCAATCGCGGACGACGATCAGCGCCGGATGTGGATCTTTGATGCAGATAGAGGCCTCTACCGGTGGTCCGCCGGAGAAATTGATGACTTTTCGAACGTACCTCTACTCAAAGGCAAATCGATTCTTGCGATGCGCGGAGACAGCCAAGGCAGAATGTGGTTCGGGCTTTACCAAGACGGCGTTGTCGTTTTTGATCAAGGCCGGTTCCGGGCATATACAACCCGTGATGATCTGGCCCATGGGTCTATCAATTCGATTTCCGTTGATAACCATGGAACGGTTTGGATCGGAGCCGAGCGTGGGCTAAGCCGGTTTGATGGCGCGAGATTCGCCACTTGGAACACCGCGCAAGGCCTTCCCGGCGAACGTGTGCTCTGGATTCTTCCGGACCATGATGGACGGCTATGGCTGGGATACACGAACGGAGTCGCGCGCGTCAGCCTTTCGGAGCTCGATCGAAGCCTTCACGAGCCTGCTCGCGCGATCGCTTACGAATTCTTTGATCATAGCGATGGATTGAGAGGAAATCTGGATCGCAGTCAGGAATCGCCGGCTATTCAGACGAGCGACGGCAAAATATGGTTCAAGACGTCGGCCGGAGTGGCCTTCATCGATCCCCAGTACCTACCGAAAAACCCGCTCGCTCCGCCCGTCCACATTGAGAGAATGATCGCCGACACGGCCCTCGTGGATACCAAAAACACGGTCCGTTTGCGTCCCTTCACACGCAACGTGGAGTTCGACTATACGGCTCTCAGCCTGGTGGAGCCTCGCCGGGTTCGATTCCGCTACAAACTCCAAGGCTATGATTCAGACTGGCAGGATGTTGGAACGCGGCGACAAGCCTTTTACACGAATCTAGGTCCCCGCGCGTACCGCTTCCAAGTGCTGGCTTGTAACAATGACGGTGTGTGGAACCAGGCTGGAGCAGCACTGGATTTTGAATTGCTCCCAGCCTTTTATCAGACGGCATGGTTTCGTCTCGTCGCTCTCATCGCGCTGATGATCATCGGCTGGGGCGTTTACCGGGTACGCGTGCGCCAATTAGCCGCCCAACTGCGCGGACGTTTCGAAGAGCGCTTGCGCGAAAGGACACGCATCGCCCAGGAGTTGCACGATAATCTTCTCCAAAGCGTGCTCGGCATCAGCCTTCAAATCGAAGTTACCGACGAACTGTTACCGCCCGGGCTTCCCGCTAAAACTCCGCTTCAAAAGGCGCTTCTGCTGGCGAAGTCAGCAATGGATGAGGGTCGCCGGGCGCTCAACGATCTTCGGACCTCATCGCTCAACGCAGATGATATCGTCAAAGGGTTCTCCCAGACGGCCGATGGATTTCGAAAAGAGGAAAGCGAGATTCGAATTCTGGTGGAAGGTAATGAACGGCGATTAAATCCCGTGGCGGGCCACGACGTTCTGCAAATTGGCCGGCAGGCCATCGCCAACGCGTTTCAGCATTCTCGCGCGAGTAAAATTCGCGTGCTGCTCAGCTATGGGAAGCACGCGCTACGGATCTCAGTTCAGGACAATGGGTGCGGTATTGACCAGGATCTGATCAGGCGCGGGCGGCCGGGCCATCATGGAATCTTAGGGATGCGGGAACGCGCAGAACGGATCGGCGCGACGCTCTCCATCCACAGCAGCAAAGGTCAGGGAACTGAGATCGATTTAAGCGTGCCGGCCGGCCTGGTTTATCAGACCGGCGACGAAACGGAAGCGACTGATGAGTGAATCAACCAAAATCCGAGTGCTATGCGTAGACGATCATCCGACTGTTCTCGACGGCCTCTCCGCCATCATCAACCTTCAGCCGGAAATGACCGTCATTGGCACGGCATCCACCGGCCGCGATGGCCTCGCACAATTCCGCGCGTTGCGGCCCGATATAACCCTGGTGGATCTCCGCTTGCCGGATATGACCGGCTTTGACGTGATCGAGCGGATGAAAGCGGATTTTCCAAATGCTCGAATCATTGTTCTCAGCTCGCTTGAAGGCGATATCGACATCCGGCGCTCACTGGACGCAGGGGCGCAGGGCTACGTCGTAAAGGGAATGGTCCGCGAGGAGCTGCTGGACGTGATTCGAACGGTTCACGCCGGAAAAAAACGCCTTCCCGCGGCGGTCGCGCAGACGCTTGCCGAGCATATATCCGCCGACTCGATCAGCTCGCGGGAGGTCGAGGTACTGTCCCTAATCTCCGCCGGCAAGCGAAATAAAGAGATCGCCGCCGAACTCTCCATTACCGAAGACACGGTCAAGGGGCACGTGAGCAACATTCTTTCGAAACTCCAGGCGAGCGATCGAACCGAAGCCGTCACCATCGCACTGCGGCGCGGGATTATCCATCTCTAATCCGAACAGACCCCACTAAAGAGCTACTGCTTTTCCGCACGCATTACGGTTTCTACCTCGACGAAATCTCTTTATTCTTGAGACAGAAAGAAAGAGAAAGAGATGGACAGACTGTATTCGCGGTTTCCAGGTGGCAGCGTCGGGTTGGGACTTGTTCTCCTGAGGCTCGCCGTGGCCGCTTGGTTTTTCGAAATCGGTATACCGTTGTTTGGAGCGAGCCCAATCTCATTTTTTTTGTCCCTTGTGCTGATCGGGGGCGCGCTCTTGCTGATCCCAGGAATCGCAACGTCTGCGAGTGCCAGCCTGGGGGCCGTTTGTTCCACGCTGTCACTTCTGGCAAGTGCGCCGGACCAATGGTTTCCGGTGTTGTCGCTCACGGCCCTTTCCATCTCGTTAGCTTTGCTTGGTCCCGGCAGTTATTCGCTGGACGCCAGGCTTTCCGGTTGGCGAACGATCGATTTGTCCTCAGGACCACCATCGGATCGACTCGGGAGTTAAGGAGCTCTTATGTGGATCGTAAAACTCGCACTCGCGCGCCCCTACACCTTTATCGTATTGTCGCTGGTGCTGCTATTGATCAGTCCGGTAGTTCTGCTCCGTACGCCGGTCGACATATTTCCGAGCATTAACATTCCAGTCATCAGTGTCATCTGGACCTATACCGGCCTGGTCCCTTCCGAGATGGAGACGCGTATCGTCTCTATCTTCGAGCGCTCTCTCACCACCAGCGTCAATAACATTGAACATATCGAATCGCAATCCTATAACGGAGTTGCGGTAGTCAAAGTTTTCCTCCAGCCGGCCGCCGATATCAACGGAGCGATCTCGGAAGTTATCGCCGAGGCGCAAGTCGGCTTGAAACAGTTTCCTCCCGGGATCACGCCGCCGCTGGTCCTCAGCTACGATGCATCTTCGGTTCCGATCCTGCAACTCGGGTTAAGCGGAAAAGGAATGTCCGAGCAGCAGTTGAACGATCTGGGTGTGAACTTCATCCGGCCGCAGTTAGCGACCATCCAGGGCGCTTCCGTTCCGATTCCTTACGGAGGAAAAGTCCGGCAGGTGATGGTCGATATCGATTCAAGCCAACTTATGGCCAAGGGCCTTTCGCCGCTGGATGTCGTAAATGCAGTAAATGCACAGAACGTGATCCTGCCCACCGGCACGGCAAAGATCGGACGGACCGAGTACAACGTCGGAATGAATGGGACTCCGTCCGTGGTCGACGCTCTGAACCACATTCCCGTAAAGGTCGTGAACGGCGGAACTCTCTATATCCAGGATGTCGCGCACGTGCGCGACGGCTATGCCGTGCAGCAAAACATCGTCCGGCAGGATGGGCAAAGAGGCGTTCTGCTGGCCGTGCAGAAGTCCGGCAACGCGTCCACAATTTCGATCGTGTCAGCCATCTACAAAGCTCTGCCAAGAATCAAAGCGACTCTGCCACCGGAGTTGGTCATCACTCCGCAGTTCGATCAGTCCCTGTTTGTGAGGGCTTCGCTGCAAGGCGTCGCTCGCGAAGCGACCATCGCTGCCGTGCTGACATCGCTAATGATTCTTACATTCCTGGGAAGCTGGCGGAGCACATTGATCATCGCGATCTCCATTCCACTTTCCATCCTCACGTCGCTGCTGATTCTGAGCGTACTCGGCCAGACGATCAATATCATGACCCTTGGTGGTCTGGCACTAGCTGTTGGAATTCTGGTGGATGACGCGACTGTAACTATCGAGAATATCGAGCGCCAGATGGCGGCGAAAAAGGAGCTTCACCAGGCGATTCTGGATGGCGCGGAGCAGATCGCGGTTCCGGCGCTGGTCTCTACGCTCTCCATTAGCATCGTCTTCGTGCCAATGTTTTTTCTAACCGGCGTCGCGCGCTATCTGTTCGTACCCCTGGCCGAAGCAGTGGTCTTCGCGCTGCTGGCGTCGTATTTCTTCTCCCGGACTCTGGTGCCGACGCTGGTTATGTACCTGATGAAGAAAGAGGCCGCCAGGTACCAGCATCCCGAGCAGGAACAACATCGCGGAATTTTCGCACGCATTCATCACGGTTTCGAAAGCGGCTTCGAAGCGATCCGGCGAAGCTACTCAAACTTGCTGCAACTTTGTCTGGATCACCGGAAACTCTTTGCGGGCTGCTTTCTTCTGTTCTGCCTGGCGAGCTTGCTGCTGGTGACTCGTCTGGGGCAGGACTTCTTTCCCACCGTCGACGCCGGCCAGTTGCGCCTGCATCTGCGGTCCAAAACGGGCACGCGCATCGAGGAAACAGCACGCGTCACCAGTGAAGCCGAGAATGTCATTCGCAAGGTGATTCCTGCTTCGGAACTCGGCGGCATTCTCGACAACATCGGCTTGCCGACCAGCGGAATCAATCTCTCGTACAGCAATAGTGAAACTGTCGGCAATTTTGACGCAGAGATTCTGGTGTCTCTCAACCCGAAGCATCACGCGACCGCGGACTATGTTCAGAAGCTTCGCGAAGAACTGCCGAAAGACTTCCCCGCCACGGCTTTCTTCTTCGAACCGGCGGACATCGTCACACAGATTCTCAACTTCGGCCTCCCCGCTCCGATCGACATTCAGATCGTCGGCAGCGACATGCCGCACAATTTCGCGATGGCCGCGGGGATGGCCCAACAGATCCGCACAGTCCCAGGCGCGGTCGACGTGCACGTACACCAACTACTCGATCAGCCCCGGCTGGACCTCTCTGTCGACCGCGTCAGAACCCAGCAAGTAGGACTCACGGAACGGGATGTCGCCAGCAATGTCCTGGTGTCCTTAAGCTCGAGCTTCCAAACCGCTCCCAACTTTTGGCTATCCCCGAATGGGGTAAGTTACCCGATCGCGATACAGACTCCGCAATATAAGGTCGACTCGATCGACGCGCTGCGGACGATCCCAATAAATTCGCCGTTTTCACCGCAGCCGCAGCTTGTGGAAAATCTGACCTCCCTGGGCCGGCGCCAGGAACCGGCAGTGGTCAGCCACTATAACGTCCAACGTACCATCGACATTTACGCCAGCACACAGGGGCGTGATCTGGGGGGAGTCGCAAAAGACATCGCGAGGATCACGGCCGCCGTACAAAAGCAATTGCCGAAAGGCAGCAGCCTGGTGACTCGCGGCCAGGTCGCTACCATGCAATCTTCGTTTGTGGGACTGGGCGCCGGTCTCGCCTTCGCCATCCTGCTTGTCTACTTGCTGATCGTGATCAATTTCCAATCGTGGAGCGAAGCCTTCATCATCATCACCGCTCTTCCGGCGGCGCTCGCGGGAATCTGCTGGATGCTTTATCTGACGCAGACGACGCTGAGCGTACCCGCGCTGATGGGGACCATCATGAGCATGGGCGTTGCTACCGCGAACAGCGTTCTGATCATCAGTTTCGCCAATGAACGCTTCGCGGAAACCAAAAATGCCTTGGCCGCGGCACTCGAGGCAGGCGCCACCCGCCTCAGACCGGTGATCATGACCGCGCTCGCAATGATCATCGGGATGGTCCCGATGGCCATCGGCATGGGTGAGGGGGGCGAACAGAATGCGCCCCTTGGCCGTGCTGTCATCGGCGGGCTGCTGTTTGCCACCGCCGCAACTCTATTCTTCGTACCGGTGGTGTTCGCGATTGTTCGCCACCAGAAACTTCAGAACTCGTGAGGACGTTATGAGCAACCCTGAAACTTCCAACCAGCACCGAAACGGAAAACGGCTGTTGTGGTTCCTTCTCATCCCCGTCGTGCTCGCTACGGCTGCTTTCTTCAGCACGCAATCACGCCAAAAAAAGGACCAGCAGCTCGCCACCACCACGAAATCAATGGAGGTCCAACCAGTCAACGTGATTCATCCCCAGCGAGGAAAGGCCAGCTCCGATCTCACGCTGCCCGGGATGATCCAGGCCTATTCCCAGTCTCCGATTTACGCGCGAGTCGACGGTTACGTGCGCACGTGGTATGTCGACATCGGCGCGCACGTCTCAAAGGGCCAGTTGCTTGCCGAGATCGATGCGCCCGAAGTGGACCAGCAATTGAATCAGGCTCGGGCGATGCTGAACCAGGCTCAGACGAGCCTCGCGCTGGCGAAGGTCACCGCGCCTCGCTATCTGGAGTTGATCAAGACTAATTCCGTGTCGCAGCAGGAAGTGGACCAGAACAACCAGAACCTGGCCTCGCAGGAAGCCAACGTCCAGGCCGCGTCGGCTGCCGTGAGCAGGCTCGAGCAGATGCAGGGTTTCGAGAAGATCATCGCGCCATTCGATGGCGTGATCACGTTACGGAGGACCGATTTCGGCGATCTGGTGAATGCCGGTAATGCCGGGATTGGGCGGGAGCTGTTCCGGATCTCGCAGAACAACATCGTGCGCGTGTTCGTGACTGTCCCTGAAGAATTCAGCAAGCAAGTCAAGCCAGGGACTAAAGCGTCGATGGACCTGGCCGAACTGCCAAACCGGCATTTCGCCGCCTCTGTTACGCGAACTACCGATGCGATCGATATCAACAATAGGACGCTAACAGTTGAGCTGGATGTTCCGAATCGCTCGGGTGAACTGCTTCCAGGAGCGTATGCCGATGTACATTTCCAACTTCCGCTCAACATCGCGCCGTTGGTGATTCCCACCAGCACGATCCTGTTCCAGGCGGACGGCCCCCAGGTAGGCGTGGTGAACAGCCAGAATCGGGTCGAGCTTCGGAGACTGACTCTTGGTCACGATTTCGGAGACACGATTCAAATCGTAAGCGGTGTCCGTACGACTGACTCGCTGATCGCCAATCCACCGGATTCTCTTACCAACGGAATGCACGTCGCAGTGCAAAAAGGAAGTTAATATGTGGACGCGTGCCGCAATTGCTCTAGCTCTTCTTTCATTAGCCGGCTGTGTGGTCGGCCCGAAGTATCACCAACCCGTCCCGCCGGTTCCGGCGCAGTTCAAGGAAGGTGGCTCCCCCGATTCCGCCACTCCGGATATTGCCTACAGCGATTGGTGGCGCGTTTTTAACGATGCGGATCTGGATCGCCTCGAAAAGGAAGCCGACGCAGCAAATCAAGATGTCAAACTGGCCATGGCGCGAGTCGAGCAGGCTGATGCGGGTTCGAAGTACGCGCGTTCATTCCTTTTTCCCACCATCAGTCTGGGCGCCTCCGCGTCGCGAACGCGCGAGGCACAGAGCCGGCCCAACAACGGCAACACCAACGGATTGGCAGCGACGTTCAACGATTTTCAATTGCCTGCATTCCTCAGCTATGAAGTCGACGCCTGGGGTCGCGTGCGCAATTCGATCACAGCCGCCAATGCGACCGGCCAGGCAACCGTAGCCGACTTGCGATTCGTGCGCCTTTCCGTCGAGGCCAATGTTGCGATGGACTATTTCAGCCTTCGCGAAACAGACGCTGAGCGGCAAGTGCTCGACTGGACCGTGCAGGAGATGCAGAAAGCAGTGGGCTTGACCATGAATCGTTTCCACAGCGGATTGTCGAGCGAACTCGAAGTGAAACAGGCTCAGACTTTGCTGGACCAGACCAAAGCACAGGCCCAAGCGCTAGACATACAACGTGCTCAACTGGAACACGCGATTGCAGTGCTCGAGGGGAAAGCCGCCTCGGATTTCTCGATTCCGCACAGCCCATTGCCATTCAATACAAATGCGGGACTCCCCCCGGTGATTCCTTCAGGTCTTCCAGCGGAACTGCTGGCGCGCCGTCCCGACATCGCGGAAGTGGAACGTTATGTGGCAGCCGCGAACGCAGAGATCGGCGTCGCTAAGACGGCGGCGTTGCCTCACATCTCCCTCACCGGCCTGGCTGGATTCGAAAGCACGAACATGACGAGCCTGTTTAGTTGGCAAAACGGCATTGCGTCGCTCGGCGCGTCTGCATTGATGCCCGTATTCACCGGCGGAAGAATTAAAGCCGGCGTGGATCAGTCATGGGCTGTGTATCGCCAGTCGCTTGCGCAGTATCAGAAAACCGTACTAACTGCGTACCAGGAAGTAGAAGATCAACTCGCCGCGCTCCGTATTTTAAGCGGCGAAGCGCAATCCACCGCGGACGCTGTGGCGGACGCGCAGCAAGCAGAGACCATCGCGCTGAACCGATACAAGAGCGGACTGGTCAGCTACCTCGATGTTGTCTACGCGCAAACGGCACTCCTGGCGAATCAACGGACCGCGACGCAGATCGAAGGCCAGCGCATGGTCGCGACCGTCGTCTTGATCAAGGCGTTGGGCGGCGGATGGCTTGGCGTACCGGCGCCGTCACTGACAAATCCGAATCCAGGCGCGCCTGGCTCTACTTCAAATGCGACGAACCAAGTGATAGCGAAGGGGACGACGAAATGACCAAACTATTTTCAGTATTCGCGACATTTGCGATTTCAGCGGCGATATTGCCCGCCGCCGACCTATCCCCTTCAGAGCCACCCGCCGCAAGGGCCTGGCAGATTCTTCAACAAGGCGTTACAAACAAGAGTTCCGTGAAACGTGTGAATGCGATTCACGCGCTCCGGCTGCTCCCTAATAACCCAAGGGCGCAAGAGATGGTGGAGAACGCGCTCGCCGATTCTAACCCGAAGGTAAGAGCCGCGGCTGCGCGGACGCTTGGCCTAACGCGAGCGGTGTCGTCCTGCCCGAAGCTAAAGGCGGTCCTGAATGACAAGGCGCCGATCGTGGTTCTTTCTGCCGCTCACTCGCTCTTTCTGTTAGGGCACCCTGAGGAGGCCTACCAAATCGACTATGAGGTGCTGATCGGCGAACGGAAAGGCGCTGACGGTTTTGTCGCCTCTCAAATAGGCGAGCTCAAAGATTCAAAAGCTGTGGCCATGATGGGCGTCGAGGCCGGCATTGGGTTCGCGCCCTTCGGCGGTCCTGCCTACGAGGTATTCAAAAGAATCCGCGAGGATCACGATAGCCCGGTTCGGGCGGCTGCGACGAAAGAGCTTGCCACCGATCGCGACGCAAAGATTGATGCCGCATTAGCGAAAGCCTGTGCCGATAAGAAATGGACGGTTCGGGCTGCGGCCGTGTACGCGATCGCAAAGAGAGGCGACCCGGCTTTGGTGAACGTGCTCGAACCGGCGTTGAAAGACAAGAACGACAACGTAAGGTATGACGCAGCTGCCGCGGTGCTGCGGTTAAGCGGGACCGCCGCGCAGTAGCACTTGATCGGCTATCTGCCCTGCACAGTGACCGTCATGGCCGAGCCCTTGACGCTCGCGAGTTTTAGGAACTACTCGTCGATCATCGGCTTGGGGTTGGCAACGAAGGTCCTGTTCCCAAACAGCTTCTGTTGTCAGCCGCGAAGCCGTAGAGAGCCAGTTGAACCAGCCGGACGCGATAGGCCGTCTACGCCACGCGCTGCGAGCCCCGGAACCATGACCGCTTCGGGCTATTGATTTGCTTTGCCGGTAGCGTCTGGAATTATCGCCCCGATTGTTCGTCAGAGCCTTCCCTGCTGAATGAGGCTCGCCTGTATGGCCGAGATCCGCGCCTGGGCTTCCCGCAACGCGCCGCTGTTTGTATGCACGGAATGGGAGCCTAAGACAAGGTCGTAGCCATGTGGGACAGCCGAACCCAGTACGAACTCTGCATCGGATTGCGCCTCGAAGTCGATTGCGGCGCTCGATGGTGTGAAAGCCACCAGTTCGCCCTGTTGCAGCTCCTCCGGAACCAGAACTGAGCCCCTCCCGACGGCGGCCCAGAGGACAATGTGCTCGGCCGGCGGCTGGTAGCTCCAGCGTTCTCCAGCTTTCAAACGCACCGCGAGGTAGTTCATCGGTGACGGCGCTTGGATGGTACTTGTAGCCGTTCCGTAGCTGCCGACGAGGACGCGCGCCGGCCCATCACGAGGAATAACTTCCGGCGCCAGATAGACACTCTCCGACGTCCCCAGCTCGAGTTCGGGCGGCAACGCGATCCAAAGCTGGAAGCCGCGCGTCCGTCCCGGCTCGCCGGCGCCGCCCCCGTGCCACACGCCACCGCCGGCTCGCATCCATTCGATCCCGCTTGCGGGCAATAAGCCCGTCGCTCCGTTCGTGTCTTCATAACGGACGCTGCCCTCCGCAATATAGGTAAGGGTTGCGATTCCGGAGTGTGGATGGAGCCCGAAACCAGAAAACGCTTTGCCCTGATTATCGACGAGATCAAGAAATACGAAAGGTTTCAATACTTGACCAAAATCGGACGGTGACATCAGTCGTGTGATCGGCCCGTGACTCTGGCCTCGGGTCCGTCTGGCGATACGGGTAGGAGAGCTTTGCTCGGGGGATTTTATAGCAGACATGGTTTGCCTTTCTCAGTTCGTACAGTTAGAACGAGTGCACCTCATCGCTGGGTCGCCCGATATCGGCGGCTCCATTCGGTAGTTGAGCCTGGGCCATCGCCAACGGATTGAAGCTCTCGCGGAGCAGCTTGATCTCGCCCGCCTCCGCGACCAGGTAACCGGTGAACAGTTGGTGTAGCAATCGACCGGTAGCTGCGGAAGTCATGTGCGTCACATACTCGGCGAACGTCTTGTTCGGCGTTTCGATGAGAACACGGGTGTCGTTCGGCGCGAATGCCACGTCCGGATAGAGCTTCCGCAACTGGCTTAGGCACGCGGCGATTTCGCGGCGGCCGGTATAGCGCGGCTGGACCCCGAGCGAGCGCAAAAACGGGAGCTCTAAGGCGCCGTCCTCCGCAAATAGCGCTGCAGCCCGATCCGGATCACCAATACAGCCCAGATACTTCAAAAGCAAAGTTTTCGAATTCATTGATTGTTCCTTTCTAAAATTGGTGCAGATAATACCGGTTACCGAGTTATGACGCCGGCGATCTTGCCGCCGCGATACCGGACCCATCGTTTCCGTTTTAGAAACCACCGCTGACGGCCCGTGAGGTCCTCGGAAATGAGTCCTTGAAATTGGCACACGAACACTTCCTGGTGGCCTTGCATCATTGGCTGGCTCCCACTCGATAGAACCAAAACCTATAAGTCCTGTAACTGCCGCGTCGAGCGTCTTCTGGTTGCGCCCGGTAATTCGCGACGCGGGCGCCCTCTGCAACGAAGAGCCGTGCGGTGGCCAATCCAATGCCGCTGTTGCCGCCTGTGATCAATGCCGTTTTGTGTTCGAGTCTTGCCATAAATTTCTCCATTTCTTGTTATTCGCCTCTTATCAAGGCCTGTCAAAGTGTGAGGACGACCCAGGCGTCAGCCCAAGCCCGTCTGGGATCTGGGGAACAATAGCAAGCTCTTGATACTGGCTCGTCGCCAGATCGGATTTGTGACGTCGATGGCTGCTTTCATAGCCGCTGAATTGTTCCGCTCTTGTCGCTCGCATATCGGTTCCCCTATTCAATTGCTGGCTAAGCTTTACGGCCCCTCTGCAGTGCTGTTGTCCACCACAGCAAGTCATCGATCATCGTCCGGGCTTGTTTCTCAAGCTCAGCGAGCCCTTTGTCCACGTCGCCACCCTGGTAATGCGCCCAAAGAGTCGCAACTGGAATATGGACCGACGAGCGGACTGGGGCGATTTGAATCTCTATCATGGTTTCCCGCAGTTGCTGAACACCGCGCGCGCCCATGGCGCTTCCATAGCTTACGAAAGCAGCCGCCTTGCGATTCCACTCTGGATAAACCCAGTCGATCGCGTTCTTCAGAACCGCCGAAGCGCCGTAGTTATATTCCGGGGTGACGAAAATAAACCCGTCCGATGCGGCTATTTCGGCGGTCCAGCGTTTGACAACCTCATTCTCGTAAGGCGCCCGGCCGGGCATCGCAGGCGTCAAAGGCTGATCAAAGAAAGGCATCGGAAAGTCGCGAAGGTCGAGCAGTCTGGCTTCGATTCCGTCGCGCTTCCGGAGGTGCTGGAGAATCCACTGCGCCGGCTTCTCGGAAAACCGCCCCGGACGGGTACTGCCGGCAATTACAGAAATAGTTGTCATATTGTCTTCCTCTTGCTCGCGGTGTTTAAGGCTTTGCGGTGCCTGCCAGCTTTCCGCCGCCCACCCCTACAAAGGTCGTGCGGCGAGACCCGAAAGGGTCCACAGGGTGATGACACGCCCCGTGCCGGACGCGGCTGGCAGCGCGTTTGTCGTTATCATCGGTTCCTTTCCGGCAATGCCTCGCATATACATTGAGATCAATATAGTTGAAGTCAATGGTTGAGATGCGTTAAGATGCGAAGGGATTCAGAGAAAAATGCAAGACACATCTGGGGTCCATGTCTGGCTGGTCCTCGGGAAGGCGTTTCACGCCTTGGCGACGCGTGCAGAGGCGAGCCTGAACCTGAGCGGTACAAGCCTCGGCGACTCCGATTTCCGTGTGCTCGAAGTGCTGCTCCACCAGGGACCGCTGCCGGTCAACACGATTGGTCGTAAAGTATGGCTTACCCCGGGATCGATCAGTGTCGCGGTCGATCGGTTGGAGAAGAAGGGCCTGGTGAAACGCAAGAATACCGGCGACCGCCGCGTGCGTCTGGTCGAACTCACCGCGAATGGTCGCGCACTCATAGCCAAGACCTTTCGGGAACACGCAGCGGCCATGGAAGGGGCCGCCAGCGTCCTCTCAAAAGAGGAGAGGCTGATGTTGCTGCGGCTCCTTAAGAAACTCGGAAAAGCCAACGAGGATGATTCTTAGCGTTGTTGTCCTTGCGCTCTGCCTCGTGGGAACGGGAGTAAGGACAACGGATGCAATCAGCTTTGAAATCCGGAAATGGCGTCTTAGCCACCAAAACGCCACTACTCACAATTCTGCTGGATGACCGGCCAGATGATGAGCGGCCAGATGGTGTACATCGTAGCTACGACAAGAGGCCATTTGCGGCCCGGTTCAGCGTCCTTCTCCGGAGACCGGTTCGCGACGGGAAATGCGGGGAGCCACTCGTCCTGTTCGAACCCGCGTCTCCGGAGACTCTTGGTTTCCCAGCTTGGTTCGTTTACTTGTTGTGCTTAATCAACTTGGCTAGGTGCTGGTGTAGTTCATCCGGAGACTTCACTTCGGGGAACCCCTTGGGGAGTTCCACTTCGTGAACGGTGTGGCCCGGCATGGTTGCCAAAGGCTTGGCTCCGGAGGGGACCTCAGGAGACTTGCTCGCCTCAATATGAGCCGAACCGATGACATTCCCGTCAGCGTCGGTGATAACGTAGGTTTTCATGATTAGTTTTGCCTCCTATTAGTTCGTTGCCGGCTTACGAGAATCCGCCGCCTTGCACGTTGAAGTTGACCGCAAACGGTCCTTCATTGGTGACTCGGAAACCGTAAGAAAAGATTCCGTTGCCTCCCAGTGTTTTGTTTTGTTCGTCCATCACGAGCTTCCCACTGGGGTTCAGCGGATGCGCCGAGAAATACTGAGCTCCGTGGTCACCGTTGCCACCTGGAAAAACCCAGCCATCTAGGCGAAACGATTGGTGCGCTGCAATTGTAAAGAATCCCACGCCATTAAAAGCCATGAAACTCTCCTTTCAGCTTGGATAGTGATTCTTGAGTTCTGCGCGTTTCAAAAAGGCGTTTCCAGAACGTGATCAGTTTGGCGCAGTGATTGTTTCCAAAATATCCTATAAGGGCCCTCTGAAATGCAGAGATGTTGAACCAGTTGATAATGCTCCGACTCGCGACGATAGGATTTCTCAAAAGGAAGGCGGGTTTGCTAGAATCACCGGGGATAGTTTCGGGTGCGCCGTTATGCCGATAGGGTTCTATGCAGACTGACCCAGCCAGATTGCGAGATTTCGCGGTGCGATATACCGCGGCTTGGTGCAGCCAGGATCCCGCGAGTGTGGCTGCATTTTTTTCACCGGGTGCCTCGCTCACGGTCAACAATGGGACTCCGGCGGTGGGGCGGAGTGAAATCACGGCGCTGGCCCAATCGTTCATGACCACGTTCCCGGATCTGCAAGTGGTTATGGACGACGTGCGTGTTTTGGCGGACCGGCCGGAGTACCATTGGACGCTGATCGGCACCAACACCGGGCCAGGAGGGACCGGTCATCGGGTTCGCATCAGCGGCTTCGAGCGTTGGCGGATGGGAACCGATGGACTCATCGCCGTATCCGAGGGCCAGTTCGACGCCGCTGATTATCGGAGCCAGTTGGAGCACGGTGTGCCGGAGCCACACTAGCAACTTCCGAGAAGCCGGGGCCGCCCGGCGCCCCGCACTCTTTCCAAAGCTTTTCCCAATTCCAGATCCCGTCCCCCACCTGGTGCGGCAACGTGAATCCGAGTTGATGCGCGAGCATACACACCTGCCCGCGATGGTGGGCTTCGTGAGCAAGCATGTAGCACAACATCTCCAGACCAACCGGCCAGGATGGAGCCCAGCCATCTCTGTGAAACTTCTGGATGCGGCCCTTACTATCGCCGAGCGCTTCCGCGAGCATCTCCGCGCAGCGGGCGGCGCTCTCAGCCAATCCCGCACGGGCCTGCCGCGCCGTGCAGCGCGAGCGGTTGAGCTGTGCTGGAACCTTCAGGTGCGGAGCGGTAAGCCTGACCCACTTGGTGCGGACATTGTGCATGTGCGTGAAGATCGCCGCAATGCTGCGAACCTTGCCAGGCGGTTTGGCTTTCCATGCCGCAGGGTCAAGCTGTTCGATCAGAAGCTGGTTCATGCGATCGTTGGCAGCAAACATCTGGACTGCGGTTCGGCCCATTTGATTGTGAATCTTGTTTTGACGCGTGGCCATGGCTCCCTACTCCTTGACCGGTAGTCCGTTTCGGTTTACCAGAAGTGTGTGGCGACTACGGTCGGCGAACTCGGCGTTCCGGAAATCACCTTCACGTGCAGCACCAGTTGAAGATTCTTTTGTTGCCAGTCACGCGGCGCGCCGCGAAGGGCTTCACCCATGAGATCCGCGTTGGTGACCAGATCGGCCGCCGCATCGGTACCGTACTGCGTGATCCCCGCCAGCTCCACCAGCATTGCGTGCGTATCCGGATGAAAGACGCGTGACACAATCGCGTAGTCTTCATTCGTCCGCCGGTCCGCGGGGAGATTGGGAAGCGCAAACTGCGTGGGCCGGCCTGAGTCCGTGATCATCACGGGATTGTGCGATCCATCGATGAAGTAGCGCATCTGGCTGCTGATGTCTTTCCATCGCGTGTAGGAATAACCGATCAGGATTGCCGGCGACGTACGCAGATCGTGGAAGGAAACATCGCTGCCGATGCGCAGCCGGTAGGGACGTTCCATCCGCGCCAGCATCGCCGATAGCCGGGATGTCGCGATGAGATCGCCGCCGCCGACAAACTGGTCGGTAAGCGAAACGAAATCCTCCACCCGCGCTGGTTCTTTCGAGTCGGGCGTTCGATTCAGCCCAAACACCGGAACGTATGCGACGCATAACGACACTGGTGAAGACCCCTTGAGAACCGGCGCCCAGAATTGGTCGACAAAGGTCGCCGGGCGCGGCCGCTGCCACCAAATCCCCGCGACGCCGATCGCAACCACTGCAGCGACTCCGCCGGCGATCCACATCCCCGACCTGCGCTTGGACGCTCCAGACCCCGGCGTTTCTACCAGAACGTTTTCGATCGCGGGATGCGGGGCCGGCGCCACCGTCGAAACATCGGCTCGTCGAAACTCCGGCACATAGGTGCCCGCAGGTAGGTCGATGCGGATCGGGTCGTGCACGCCCTGCTCGGCATAGTACAGACCAAGGCGCTTGCGGACATCCCCAGCCTTGACTCGGACGGTCGCGTCATCGCTCGGCTCGTAGCTGGTGGACCGGCCGAATACCTCGATCCCGATGGTCCGTTCCTTTAAGAGATCGGTGTGGCCCTGGAGGGTATTCTCGACTGCGTAGCGTAGAAAATCCTGGCTGCGCTTGCTGGTGCGGAACTCGTGGCTGTTCAACACCCGGGCCAGTTCTTCGCGAATCGCCTCTTCGGAGATGTGCGCGGAACTGTCTCCGTCCGGTCCCGTGGCGTGAGGCACCCCGGAAACAGGTCCCTGGGCCATGCAGAACACCCCCTGTGTCTGGAGTCGATTTTATCATGCCTCTGAAGAGGCTGAAAACAAATGCGTTCGATCCGTAATAAACCGGGCCGTAACGTTCACGGCAACCGTTGTGAACTGGACAGCGCGACGCTTGCACCGCAGGATTCTAGAGGTGAGAGTCCTCTGCATCGGCGCGCATCCCGACGATTGCGAGATCGGGTTCGGAGGAACCGCGGCCAAGTTCGCGGCAGCGGGCCACGCCGTGAAATTCGTTTCCATGACAGACGGATCCGCCGGGCACTTTCGTCACCCCCGCGAAGCACTTGCGGCGATCCGCTGCCGCGAAGCCGTCGAAGCCGCCCGTCGCTTAGGGATAGCCATGGCGGAAGTTCTCCCCAATCGCGATGGCGAGTTGACCGCCAATCTGGAGGCAAGATACCAGATCGTTCGTCAAATCCGGACGTGGCAGGCGGATCTGGTTCTGACCCACCGGCCCTCGGATTACCATCCCGACCATCGCTATACCAGTCAGATCGTTCAGGATTCCGCCTATCTGGTGATCGTCCCCAGCATTTGTCCGGAGACCCCGGCGCTCTCGGCTAATCCGGTCTTCCTTTATATGGAGGACCCGTACCGATTGCCTGCTCCTTTCGTCCCAGACATCGCCGTCGGAATCGAATGGAGCACTAAACTCGACGCGCTCGACGCGCACGCATCCCAGTTTTACGAATGGCTGCCGTGGGTTGCGGGAACTCTCGACTCGGTTCCGCAAGAAGCTTCGGCCCGGCTCGCGTGGCTCGCTAGAACGTGGACGCCGTCAAGCAGTCCGTGCACGGCCGCGGCCGTTGCGCGGCGTTACGGATCGCGGACCGTCCAACATGCCGAAGCCTTTCAGGTGTGCGAGTACGGGCGTCAGCCGTCGCCCGAAGAACTGGACGAAATCTTTCCCCGATAGCCATGTCGAAAATGCTGGAAGAGACGCGGCAGCAACCGGAGGCGCTCCGCAAAACTCTGGATGCCGGAATTCGGGGTGTAGCCGAGCTGCGTCGGTACCTGGAGGCGCATCGTCCCCGATTCATCGTGATGGTGGCGCGCGGCACGTCGGACAACGCGGCGCAGTTCGGCCGTTATTTGATCGAGATTACCACGCGAATTCCTGTTTCCCTGGCCGCGCCGTCGGTCCTGACGTTGTACGAAAGCTCGCTCGACTTGCGGGATGTGCTGGTGGTGGGAATCTCGCAATCGGGCGAATCCACCGACACCAACGCCGTGCTGGAAGACGCGAGAAAGCGCGGGGCGACCACCGTCGGGATCACCAATGACGCGCAGAGCGCGATGGCGCGAGCGGTGGAATATCCCTTGCTGATCGAGGCTGGAACCGAAAAGAGCGTCGCCGCGACCAAAACCTACGCATGCCAGCTCCTCGCACTGTACTTGCTCGCGTATGCGCTGGATGGAGCCGTCGAGCTCGACCAGCTTCGCCGCATTCCGGAATGGACTGAACGCGTCCTGGCGATCGAGGAGCACATTGAAGACTTGGCCGAGCGGTATTTTTTCATGACTCGCGCCGTGACCGTGGGACGCGGGCTCAACTACGCCAACGCTCTCGAATTCGGACTGAAGCTGATGGAGACCTGCTACGTGGTCGCCGAACGATTCTCCTCCGCGGACCTGATGCACGGACCGATCGCGCTGGTGGAACGGGCTTTCCCAGTGTTTGTGTTCGCACCGGCCGGTGTCACCTGGCCGTCGATTTCCGCGGTGCTCGACCGCCTGCAGCAATTGAAAGCCGAAACGCTGATCATTACGGATCCGGGTAACACAGCGGCACGCGCACGCGCCGCCCGATTCATTCTGCTGCCCGTGGAACCCGGCGGCAATGGCGGCCCCCAAGACTTGTACACGCCGATTCCCTACATCGTGCCCGCGCAGCTTTTCGCCGGCCACCTCGCGTCGATCAAGGGACTGAATGCCGACAGTCCGCGAACGCTCCACAAGATTACACGGACCATGTGATGATCCCAAAACTTCTCCTTTGCGCCTTTGCGCCAACCCTCTTTGCGGCGGACCTGATGCCGCTGCCGTCGAAAATGATTCCCGGCGAGGGGAAGCTCCGGATCGATTCGACGTTCGGCATCGCGGCAACAGGATACTCCGACGCCCGGCTGAAAGCGGCCGCGCTTGGGTTCGTTCGGCAAATTTCAACGCAGACCGGAATCCCGATTGGAAACGGTAACCGCGCTAAAACACTGACCATCGATTGTCGCGAGGGCGGTCCGGTGTACCCAGAACTGGGCGAAGACGAGGCGTATCGTCTGGACGTGACTGAAAGCGGCGTGAGCCTTCAATCGGCCACGGTCACGGGCTCGATTCGAGGGTTGGCGACCCTGGCGCAGCTCATTGGAACCGGTGCAGAAGTGTCTGCCGTTCACATCGAAGACCGGCCGCGATTTCCGTGGCGCGGGTTGATGCTGGACGTCTCGCGGCACTGGATGCCGGTGAATGTGGTCGAACGCAATCTGAACGCGATGGCGGCGGTCAAGCTGAACGTCTTTCACTGGCATCTTTCGGACGATCAGGGCTTCCGGGTCGAGAGCAAGCGCTTTCCCAAGCTTCAGCAGCTCGGTTCCGACGGGAATTTTTATATGCAGGACGAAATCCGCCATGTGATCGACTATGCGCGCGACCGCGGCATCCGCGTGGTTCCGGAATTCGACATTCCCGGCCACGCTACCAGTTGGCTGGTTGCCTATCCCGAATTCGCCAGCGCGCCAGGGCCGTACTCGATCGAACGGCATTGGGGGATTTTCAAACCGACGTTCGATCCTACCCGCGAAGAGACCTATGCGTTTCTGGACGGCTTGCTCGGCGAGATGGCGGCGTTGTTTCCGGATCGTTTCTTTCATATCGGCGGCGATGAAGTGGATCCGACGCAATGGAAGAACTCCGCATCCATCCAGGAGTTCGCCCGGCAGCGCCATCTGGCCGATAGTCAGGCGCTGCATGCGTATTTCAATGGGCGTGTTCAGGCGCTATTGAAGAAACACGGCAAAGTCATGGTGGGTTGGGATGAAATCTTTGCCGGCGATCTGGAGCGCGACGCGGTGATCCAATCCTGGCGCGGACAGGCCTCCCTGGCCGAAGCTGCGCGAAAAGGATATCGGGGGATTCTTTCCTTCGGCTATTACCTGGATCATCTGAAGCCGGCGAGCAATCACTACAGCGTCGATCCGCTGGAGACGATCTCCGCCGAAGCTTCGCGGATTCTGGGTGGCGAAGCGTGCATGTGGTCGGAATATGTCAGCGAAGAAACCGTCGATTCGCGCATCTGGCCGCGCACGGCGGCGATTGCGGAACGGCTCTGGTCGCCGCGCGACGTCACCAACATCGACTCGATGTACGCGCGGCTCGAATCGGTAAGCCGGTTGCTCGATTGGTCCGGCGTGAAGCTGCGCGCGAATTATGAACCCATGCTGGAGCGCCTGGCTGCCGGAAAATCATCCGAGCCGCTGCGAGTCCTGGCAGACGCGTCGGAAGCCCTGGGCATCGAAGCGCGTCAAAAAGGCGGCAAGTACACCAGCCAGGTCCCTCTGAACCGGTTTGTGGACGCCGTTCGGCCGGAGAGCGAAAGCGTCCGGCATCTGGAGCGGGATGTTCGAAGACTGGTAGCGAATGAGGAAAACGGCGTGGCTGAGATGGCCGAACTGCGCGCGAAATTCAGCGAGTGGGCTGAGAATGACGCACGGCTCCAGCCACTAGGTGAACTGGCACAACTATCCAGGAATCTGTCTCAACTCGGGTCGATTGGGCTGCGGGCGCTCGAATTGATGCGGAGCGGCCGGCCCGCCCGGCCCAATGCGGACGGATGGGTCGCGGATCAGATCCTTGTGATCGAGAGAATGCAGAAGCCGGAGGCGGAAGTGACGCTGGCGGCGGCTCGCCCAGTGCGTTTGCTGCTGGAGGCATTGGTTCAGAGGACCGTCAACAAATGATTGAAATCACGCACGTTCGGTGTTGTAACGAACTTGGCTGTAACGCTCGCGCAACCGTTTTGAACTGGACATCGGCCGGAAGCGAGTCCAGCATTGGCGAAAGAAGAAACCGGATGGTCATCTTAAAGGAGCACAAGGGGTGTTTATGAAACGCAACTCGCATGCAAGAATCTCCCGCAGCTTAGTGGGAATCCTGATCATGATCCTGCTCGCAGCGGCTTCCACGTTCGGCCAGGACGTCACTGCCGCGATCACCGGCGTGGTGACCGATCCTTCAGGCGCAGTGCTGGCGGGCGCCACGGTTACGGCCAAGGACACAGACCGCGGGACCACCTGGAAAGTGCAAACCAATAGCGATGGCGTTTACAACCTGCCGCGGCTCCCCATCGGCCGGTACGAGGTTCGTGTGGAGCAGGCAGGATTCCAGACGGCAGTGCATACTCCTTTCTCCCTGGAATTGAATCAGACGGCGCGCATCGACATCACGATGGCCATCGGCCAGGTGTCGCAGCAACTCGAAGTCACCAGCGCCGGGGCGGTGCTGCAAACGCAGACCACTGAGGTCAGTACGGTGATGGAAGCGTCGACCATCGATACGCTTCCGCTTGAGACGCGCAACTACAACCAGCTCACGCTGCTGGTACCCGGGGCAGTGACCATCAGTCCGGCGTCATTCAACACTGGATTGAAGACGTTCAATGCCGCGCGTCCCAACCTCAACGGGAATCGCGAACAAGCCAACTACTATGTTCTGGACGGCATGGAGAACACCGAGTTCGTTGATAACAATGTGGCGTATTCGCCCAGCATCGATGCGATTCAGGAATTCAACGTGATCACCAACAATCCGAACGCGGAGTTTGGACAATTTCTGGGAGGAGTGATCAACGTCAGCCTGAAATCCGGGACCAACCAGTTCCACGGAACCGCGTTCGAGTATCTTCGCAACGATTTCTTCAACGCCAACGAATGGTCCAACAACTTCAACGGGCTGCCCACGCCGCGCCAGAGATGGAATGAGTACGGTGGAGCGGCCGGCGGGCCGATCAAGAAGAACAAGCTGTTCTTCTTCGCCGATTATCAAGGATCGCGCTTCGATCTTCCGGCGAGCCCGAATCCAAAGACCACTTTTACGGCTGCGAATGTCCGGGGCGATCTGACGGATCTGGGCGTGCCGCTGTATTATCCGGGCGCTGTGGATTCCAAGGGCGCTCGCATTCAGATGCCATCGGATCTGACCAAAGCGGCGATCTGCGGCGCGGGACAAAAGATGGGCGTGAATCCATGTATTACAGGGATCAGCGCGACTGCGCTGAAGATCGCCAGCGCGCTTCCCAAGCCGAACCTGCCGGGCCAGGCCAATGGAACGGTGAACAATCTGAACAACTCAGTGCAGAACTTCACGCATGGAAATCAGGGCGACATTAAGGTCGACTACAACGCGACGGAGAAGGATCGAGTCTTCGCGCGGTATTCGCAGCAGCACATCGACAATCCGATCGTGAATAGTGAGGCGTTCCAATACAGCGGCTCCGGCAGCAATGTGTTTCCGCTGCAACAGGCGGTGCTGGGCTACACCCGGACGTTCTCTTCGACCGTAGTCAACGATTTCCGCATGGGAATGAACTATTTCCCGGCGGAAGCCAACACGCAAGGGCTGAGCACCACGGCCGGAGCTGGGCTGATCCCCGGACAGCCCACGCAGTTCCTGCCGGGTCTGTCTTTCGCCAGCTCGAAAATCGGCGGCCAGTTGAACGGGCCATTCGCGTTCGGAACCACGGACGGGCCTGAAATCTTCCATCAGACCTCGATCCAGACTTCAGATACGGCCATCTGGACGCACGGCGCGCATACGCTCCATATGGGATTCCAGCTCAACCGGTACCGCAACAACTACATTCCCGCGACCAGCAACGACGGTGCCGCCGGACAAATCGGATTCAATGGAACCTACACCGGGAATTCCGAAGCGGATTTCTTCCTGGGCCTTCCTTCGTATATGGGATACGGGCTGGGATTCGCCGGGACCGTGGGACAGCGGAACTACGCCGCGGGCGTGTTCGCGCAGGATGACTGGCGCGTGAACCGCAAACTGACTGTGAACTTCGGATTGCGCTGGCAGGTGTTCACGCCGATTTACGAAGTGCACGATCGCATGACCAACTTCGGCGAGTATAGCGGCCAGATTCAGCTCGCGGGGCAGAACGGCAACAGCCGCGCACTGTACAACCAGTACAACGGCATCGCGAATTTCCTGCCGCGCCTGGGAATCGCATGGAGCCTGGACGATAAAACAGTGGTCCGCGCGGCGTTTTCACGATCGAGCTTCCAGGAAGGCACGGGCGAGTTCAATCGCCTGGCAACCAACGCACCGTGGAATGTCGACCTGGTGGGAAATTGGGGTGCGACCAACGCGAACGGCGCGATTCCTGGTAATCAGGTGTTGCTCGATCAAGGCTTCGGAGCGCTCGGCGCCACCAGCGGATGCACCGTCGCCAATGTCACGTCAGCTCCTGCGGCATGCTTTGCGGGCGTTCGTATTCACGCCACCGATCCCAACTACCGGCCGGCGGTTTCGAATCAGTGGAACGTCACCATCCAGCGGCAACTCACCAACACGCTGACGGTGCAGGCGGGTTACGTGGGCCAGCACAGCGATCATCTCGCCGCGATTTACAACATGGGACAAGGCGTGCTGCTCGCGAATCCACCGGCGGGCGGGCCGTACAGCATCCCTGGTCCGTATCTGTCCGGGAACCCGGCGCTAAAGAACGACGGGACCGGGCAACAGCGGCTCAACACGTCGACGGCGATCCAGAATTACGATGCGCTGCAGATCACGGCGCGCGAGCAGTTGTACCAGGGCCTGGTGTTCCAGTTCAACTATTCATGGTCAAAATGCCTGACCGACAATCAGGGTTACTATGGCCGCTACGGTAATGCGGCGCCTGCGCAAACCACGGCGGACGTTGCGTTCCAATCCTATGTGTACAACGTTCGCGGCTTGGATTACGGCCTGTGCGATGCCGATATTACCAACGTGTTCAGCGGCTATCTGAACTACGATCTGCCGTTCGGTCACGACCGCAAGTTCGGCAAGAGCGCGAACAAAGCCGTGAACGCGGTCCTGGGCGGCTGGCATTACGACACTATCGTCAGCGTCCATGGTGGATTGCCGATTTCGATGATTCAGTTCGGGAACGATCCGACGGGGGCTTACTTCCAGCCTCGTCCGGATTGTCTCGCGCCGTCGGTGGCGACCCCGTATAAGAATTTCGCGGGCGGCGGATTTGTATGGTTCGATCCGACGACCATGGCCATTCCAGGGCCCGGCAAGCTCGGCACGTGTCCGATTTCAAGCGAACGCGGTCCCGGCTTGAAGCAGGTCGACATGAGCCTGTCGAAAAAGTTCGCGTTGACCGAGCATCAGTATCTGGAATTCCGTTTCGACGCGATCAACTCGTTCAACACGCCGATCTTCGCCGTAGCCGGCTACGCGACCGATGTTTTCCCGGGCGGCGGAATCGACAAATCCAAATACGGCGTGGATCCGGGGTACACCTCGGGAATCCCGACGGGTGTCGTGAACACTTCGGTAGGCTCACGAAACCTCCAGTTCGCGTTGAAATATCACTTTTAGCGGTCACGATCTGGGCTGTGCACAATAAATAGCCGCTGACGACTAAGTGGATATCTGCGCGCCCGGCGTGTTCAAGTTGGTGACCACACGCTGTTCTTCGAAGTCATAGGTATGGCGTTGGGGGGGCGTGAGCACGCCCCACAACACGTACAGCGCAGTCGCCGAGCCCACAGTGAAGACTCCGATCCATTCGGACGACCACCGCATTAGATTCAGCCCCAGGTAGCCTGCCGCGATTGACCCGAAGTAGCAAGTGAGCAGATAAGCATGCCGGACGAGGTTCGGCGCCAGCCTTCGCTCGAAGGTCGTGGCCCAAACCGCGAGTAGCGAGCACACGACGCAGAGAACGCTTCCCGTGTATCGGACCGCCCAGAAAATCCATGGGAAGACAATTCTGCGGGTCGGGTATCCCCACAAAGAGTCGAAACCGGTGGAGAGCGCGACGGCGAGCGCCAGAGCGAGAACCCCAAACCCGAGCCCTTTCGAGATCCCGCCAACATGGCGGTCCTGTGCCTTGAGTTTGCGCCACAGCTCCAGTGTGACGCTACACTGTAATGCGAGAATCAATGGCGTGGTCACGCTGTACGCTATCGCGTAGGCATGACTCTTTGGCGGACCCACGACCCAGACAAAAGACTGAACGAACCCGGCGAGCAGATAGCCAGCGAACCATGGGAACGAGCGGTAAGCGCGGCTCGAGACGAACCGCCAGAATGCGAAGAGCTCGGCCGTTGAACATATGAACTGCAGAACGAGACGCGGGTCCGCCACGACCCTAGCATACACGATCTATTTGTGGTGTTACTTCGAAGGGCAGCTCACCGGCGCACAATCCGGTGGTGGTATATCGGGAGCGCCGGCAATGATCGTGGGGTTGTGAGAGAGGGCGTTCGCCGCTAGCGAAAGAGCGCTAACGGTGAGGATGGCGAACAGAGCAAGTTTCTTCATTAGTGTTTTCTCCTTTGCCGGCAGCTACGCCGGTGGCTTTCGAGTATACGCCTCAATTCGGTATTTAACTATGCCGATCGGGCCTAGAACCCCTCATTCCAGTACCATTACGAAGCCGGCTTCAGCGGTATGCCAACTCACCTGGCACGTAACCCTTCTCGACTTAGGAAGGCTGAAGTCCGTCGTCAATGCGCTTATGGAGGCTGTTATTCCGCACGCAGCGTTTCGGCTGGATCCACGCCCATGGCGCGCAGGGCCGGGATGTAGCTTGCCAGGATTGCGGCCGCGATGAGGCCGAAGGAGACTGCGGCGTAGGTCAGCGGGTCGAGCGGGCTCACATCGAACAGCAGCGACCCGAGCACCCGCGTCAAAGTGACCGCGCCCGTTAGTCCGCAGGCGACGCCGATCACGGCGAGCGTGAATCCCTGGGCGAGGAACAGGTGCGTCAACTGGCGTTCGCGTGCGCCCAATGCCAGTCGAATCCCAATCTCGCGCCGTCGTTGGGACACCGAGTAGGAGATCACGCCGTAGATTCCCACCAGTCCGATCAGGAGCGCCATGGCGCCCGCGATCGCCAGCATCACCAGCGCGAAGGAGGTGCGCGCCATGGATTTGTCGTAAACCTCCTGAAGCGTACGCACGCCGGCGAGCGGCAGATTCGGATTCATCGACCAGACGGCCTGCTGCACGTCCGCCAGCAATCCTTGCGATCCCGCGCGCGGGCTTCGCACCACATACCAGCCCACGCGCCGCACCGCAATCGGATTCACCTGGAAGTCGTTCATCAAGAGCGGATAGTAGGCGATCGCCGGAGCCTTTACCTGCACGCCGTCGTCGCGCTCGTCGTTCACCACGCCGATCACTTCGCGCCAGGGATTCTTGAGGTTCTCGCGGATTTGTTTGCCGATCGCGAGTTGCGGGTCCTGCCACAGCTCGCGCGCAAGATTTTCGGAAACCATCGCCACCGGACGATGCTCGTAGGTATCGGCCCACGTGAATTCGCGGCCCGCGATCAGCCGGTTGCCCATAGCCCCCAGTAGTCCTGGCGAGACATGCTTGTACCACCGCAGCGGCGGCACGGCGCTGTACGTTTTGTCGCGGGCATACACTTGGTCGGACCCGCTCGCCTCGCCTGGAATGACGCTGGTGATTCCCACTGCAGTCACTCCGGGAATCGCTCGCATTTTGTCGAGAATCCCCTGCTCCAACTGAACCACCGCCGTAGGATCCTTGACTTGCGAGGCCGGAATGGAAAGGCGCAGAGTCAGAGCGCCCTTCGGATCGAATCCTGGATCGACGCGGCGGAGCGCCTGAAATGTCCGGATCATCAATCCCGAGCCGATGAGCAGCACCAGCGCCAGCCCCACCTGAATCACCACCAGAACGCCACGCGCGCGGTGCCGCTCCCGGCTCGGGCTCGCTCCGCGTCCGCTGCCCCGCAGCGCACCGGCGATTCGCGGCCGGGCATATTTGATCACGGGAATCGTTCCGAACACCAGTCCAGTAAGCAGTGCGGTCGCAAGCGTGAACAGCATCACCAGGGGATCGATGGAAATTTCGCTCAACCTCGGAAGGTTCTTCGGAGCCATGGCAATCAGCGCTCGAACCGCTCCATAGGCGAGCCCCAATCCAACTATGCCCCCAAGCAGTCCCAGCGCGACGCTTTCCATCAGCAGTTCCCTCGCGATATCGCGCCACTCCGCGCCCAGTGCCGCACGAACCGCCAGTTCCTGTTGCCGTCCTTCGGCGCGCACCAGCAGCAGGTTCGCAACGTTGGCGCACGCGATCAGCAGGACGATTCCGATGGTCCCCATCAGCACCCACAGCGTCTTGGCGATATCGCCGATGAGAAGTTGCCGCAGCGACTGCAGCTTCGGAGCCAGCCGCACGTCTTCAAAGTCCTTCAACGTCAGGCCCGCCTGTGGAGGGAACCTGTGCATCGCAATCGGAATCATCCGCGCGACGTTGGAGCTAGCCTGCTGGATGGTTACGCCGGGTTTCAGCCGCGCGATTCCCGGGTAATTGAATTGCCCGAGAACCGCCTTGTTGCGATCGACCTGTAAAGGCAGCAGGAACGCCGCCTCGCGATCGAGAAAATGAAAATTCGCGGGCATGACGCCAATCACTTCGCGCGAAATGCCGTCCACCAGGATTTGCCGCCCGATCACGGAACGGTCGCCGCCGAATCGTGCATGCCACCATCCCGGCATCAGGATCGTGGTGAGCGGGCTGCCGGGTGAGTCGTCCTTTGCCGAAAACCAGCGCCCCAGCGCCGGCTGCACGCCGAGCATCGGCAGCACATCGGCGGTCACATCCAGCGCCTGGGCCTGTTCCGGCTCGGCCAGCCCGGTCACGCTCCGCGAAGTCCACCGGTACAACCCGATGCTTTGAAACGATCGCCCCTGGTCCCGGTACGTGAAATACAGAAACGGCGCGATGTCGGTCTCCGGCAGGTTGACGCCGGGAGCGGCGTGCGTCAAATCGATCAGCTCGTCGGGGTGCGGATAAGGGAGCGGCTTCAGGAGAACGCCGTTGATCACACTGAAAATCGCGCCGCTGGCCCCGATCCCCACTGCCAGGGTTACGGCCGTAACGATGGTGAACATTGGCGCGCGGGTGAGCCGCCTGAGAACCTGCTTGAATCGCATTGGTCGTACGATACCCGCGTGACACCCGGGAAGTCCTGAACTGGATCTGAAACAACCTGAATACTTCTGAAATGACGTCGCTAAAACGCACGATCGCCGGGAACGAGGCCGGCGAGCGGGACACTTTCAGTCCAAGACATTGTGACTCGCTGCACGTCTTATAGAGCGTGCCGTGTCTCCATGGCAGTCCCAACACCACGCGAACATGGGACAATCGATGTGTTTCTCGCTCGTGTTTAGGTTTTGTGTCGGCGGCTGAAAAGCCGGCTGACATCGCCCGCGGTTCTAACAGCCTGCAGGAGGTTGATATGAAAGGGGCACTCGGAGCGCTCGGAGTGGTTGCTTTTGTATCTGGTTTGGCGCCCGCTCAGACCAGCATCGCCACGCCCGCATTTGATGTTGCGGACGTCCACGCCAGTCCCGCCTCGGCGGTTCAGTTCCTGGACATCGGATTCCTTCCCAGCGGCCGCTATCAGGTGCGCAATGCAACCCTGGTGGATCTCATCAAGACCGCCTGGAACATCGACGGCGAAAGCGTCAGTGGAGGGCCGCCCTGGCTGGATACGGATCGCTTCGACGTGATCGCCAAGGCACCGCCGAAATCCAGTGAGGCCGAGCGAGCGCTGATGCTCCGCGCGTTGTTGACCGAACGCTTCAAGGTCGTGGTTCACAACGGAGAAAAGCAGTTGGCCATATACGCCCTGACGGTTGGAAAACGCGGAGTGCAATTCCAGGAATCCGGCGCTACTGGCCACACCGACTGCAAGCCGGATTTCGCCCCGGGACCGCCACAGATGATCACAGTCACCTGTCCGAGCATGACGATGCCGGACTTTGCGAAGCAACTTCGCCAGATGGCCGGAGGCTATATTCACAATCAGGTGATCGACTACACCGGGTTGAAAGGCGCCTACACCCTCACCGTAAAATGGAGCGCGCGACAGGCCCCTAAGACCAATGACGCGGGAGATTCGGTCGCCAATGTCACGATCTTCGAGGCCGTCGACAAACAACTCGGGCTAAATCTCGAAGCGACAAAGCGCGCGGTGCCCGTAGTGGTGGTCGACAGCGTAGAGCGCACCCCGACGCCGAACGATCCCGACGTGTCAAAGAAGCTGCCGGAGGTCACGACGGAATTTGAAGCGGCCACGATTAAGGTGAATAAATCCGGCTCGCAGAACAGACGAATCCAACCCAAACCGGGCGGCCGTATTGAAGTTGAAAACGTTCCCCTGAAGGATATGATCTCGGTGGCGTGGAATTTCGATTTCGAAGGCGACCGGATCGTGGGTCTTCCCAAGTGGGCTGAGACAGAGGCTTACGATATTATCGCGAAGACTGAGATCCTGCCGGGAGAGAAGCCGCCGCCATTCGAGGATCTGAAGGTGATGCTGCGTGCCCTGCTTATCGAGCGCTTCAACATGACCGTCCACACTGAGGACCAGCCCATCAAGGTCTGGACGCTTACGGTGGGAAAGCGCGGCGCCAAGCTCAAGGAAGCGGATCCCTCGATCCGTTCAAGTTGCACGCGGAGCGCGGGAGAGACGGGGACCGGCGCGGCTGCCCTGCCCGCGATCACGTACTCGTGCCAGAACACGACGATGGATCAGTTGGCCGGCGTGATGCACCAAATCGCGCCCGCCTACGTCGACCACCCTGCAGTCGACATGACGGGTCTGAAGGGCGGATATGATTTCGCGATCACGTGGACTCCCAGAGGAGCGGTCAGTTCCGGAGGCCGGCCGGCACAACCGGGCCAGACAGAGGGCCCTTCGGACCCAAGTGGTGGCATAACGTTTTTGGACGCGGTGGAAAAACAACTCGGTTTGCACCTCGAGGGCGGGCAAAAGCACGCCATGCCGGTTCTGGTGATCGATCGTATTGAGAAGTTGGGTGCAGACAACTAACGATGGAGAAAAGACACGGTTCATCAAAAATCCCAGTTTTGCCGCTTCGCGAAATTGGCCGTGGGCACTCGACGCACGCTGATTGGCTCACGCATAGGCCGAGCTGCCTTCGGCATTTTTCGCGGCCCGCTCTTTAGTGATCCGCTCCAGGTAGCCGCTCGCGCGAAACGCCTCCATCGGGTCCACTGGCAAGCCTCTGGCAGTGCGCCATTCACGGATTATGGGTCGCACGTCCGTGGCAAACGCGTCCTGAAGGCAGGATTCGGCGCGCATCAGATCCACAGGAGCCTGCGCGGCAGCGAGTGCGGCGAGGTCGACTAACGTGGACTTTGAGAAAAGCTGCTGAGCCATGGTCACCGTCTGGATCATGGCTTCGATTTTGCCCTTCAGATTGTGGCTCTGATCGACCGTGTAGCTGAGGTCCGCGCTCGATCCCGTTTGCCACTCGAAAAAGCGAATCTCGTGGAAAATTCGGAAAACCTGGTAGGGATCGATGGAGCCTATGGTGAGGTCGTCATCGGCATACCGCCGGTCATTGAAGTGAAATCCGCCAAGCATTCCTTCCGATAGAAGCCACGCCACGATCTGTTCGATATTCTGCGTCGAGTAATGATGTCCCGTGTCCACCAATACCTTCGCTTGTGGACCGGCCGCTCGCGCCAGATGCAGCGCCATCCCCCAGTCCGCGATATCCGTGTGGTAGAAGGCTGGCTCGAAGGGTTTGTACTCGATCAGCATACGCTGATCGCGGTCGAGCCTTGCATGCAAAGCCGCAAGATACTGCTCGAACCACATCTTGCGCTGCCGGATGTTGGCCGTGCCCGGGTAATTCGATCCGTCGGCAAACCACAGAGAAAGGTCACGGGAGCCGGTCATGCGGGCGATTGCCAAGCTGTCCAAGCAATGTTCGAGAGCCTTCTGGCGAATACGTTCATCCGGATTTCCGAACGATCCGTACTTGTAATCCTGGTCCTGAAACAAGTTTGGATGGATGGCTCCGATGACGACGCCGTGAGTCGCCGCGATCGCGCGGATGGATTCGGCCTGTTTGGCTCCCTCCGGAAAGTCCCATTGCACGTGCACGGCGACGCTTGGACACACGCCGGTCAGCGCATGAATCAGACCGGCATCGCTCAACTTCTCCTCGATCGTAGTGGCCGCAGCGGGTTGAAGATATTTCCCAAACCGTGTGCCCGTATTTGCGAAACCCCAGGAGGGCAGTTCGATGCGGAAGCGATCCAAAGCCGCCCAGATTTGTTCTTCAGCGCTGGCGTTCATGGTTTCTACGCGGTTCCACTATAATACGTGCTTTGCGGAAAGGCAGACTCAATGCTCGATCGATCACGCGTTCGGGAAGCCATCGCGGCAGGAGCGGGGATTCTGAGATTAGAACCGTGCTGGGTTCCCCGCTCGTTCATGATCCCAGGACGCAGGCTGAGGCTCCATCCCGCCGACCTGTACGCCTTCGGAGGAGAGCGGGGCGGAATCAACGAGCGCTGGTTCTCATCGACAACAAAGGCTTCGAACGGTCCTCTGACCACCGAGTTCGAGGGTCTGAGCCATGTTCACGAATCGAACGGTAAGACATTTCTGCTTAAGGATGCCGTCGAGGCCGCGGGAGATGACCTGCTGGGTTCCGACGTCATCCAGCGCGAAGGTGGATGGAATGTCCTGTGCAAATTTTTCGACAACATGGGACCTATCCCGCATCACATGCATCAGAGTGACGAGTTCGCAAAGAAGGTCGGCCAGAAAGGTAAGCCCGAGGCATATTATTTCCCGCCGCAGTACAACCAGATTGACAACAATTTTCCGCACACCTTCATGGGGCTCGAACCAGGCACCACCAAAGCCGACATTCACCGCTGTCTGGAGAATTGGAACAAGGGCGATAACGGGATTCTGAATCATTCGCGCGCTTACCGGCTCGAAGTCGGTGCAGGCTGGCAGATTAACCCTGGAATTCTGCACGCGCCGGGCTCCCTAGTCACTTACGAGCCGCAAGTGAACAGCGACGTGTTCGCGATGTTTCAGTCGCTGGTAGAAGGACGAATTGTGGACTGGAGCCTGATGATCAAGGACGTTCCGCCCGAGCATCATCACGATCACGAGTACCTGATCAGCATGCTCGACTGGGACGCGAACGTGAATCCCGAGTTCGGCAAGTCCAACAAAGTTTTCCCCAAGCCGGTTTGTCCGGTGCCGCAAATGGAAAGCGCCGGCTATCGCGAGAATTGGGTCAGCTACGGGACCGCGTGGTATTCCGCTAAGGAATTGTCGGTGCTACCAGGGCGGACGTTGGTCATCCAAGACGGCGCGGCCTACGGATTGATCATCACGCAGGGCCACGGAACGTTCGGGAAGCATCAGATCTCGGCTCCAACCATGATCCGCTTCGGCCAGATGACCGAAGACGAGCTATTCGTCACCGCCGATGCCGCAAAGCAGGGCGTGCGCATCCACAATGCAAGCGATTCAGATCCGTTGGTGATCCTGAAACACTTCGGTCCGGGCAATCCTGACGCGGAATCTCTACGAAAATGAACCAGTTCCCAAAGTTGCATAACGCCATGTGGCCCGGCTTGGTCGGTAAGGGACCGGATTCCGAGCCGCCGATCGATCTCGACACGATGCTCGATCTGACGCAAGCAGCGGAAGTCGACGGAATCAAGTTCGACGGCGTGGATCTGTTTCTAGCGTCGCCTCACACCGATATCGATTCATCGCCGGACGACATTCGGCGGCTGGCGGACAACATCGACAAGCGAGGACTCGTGGTCGGATCCCTGGTCGCGCCTGTCTGGCAGGCAACCGGCGGCGGTTCGGCCATGGGGTCAGCGCAAGACCGTAAGAATTTCATCACTCAGGTCAGAAAAGCATGCGCGATCGGAAAGCAGCTTCGCGATCTGGGCATTCGCAAGTACGGCATCGGGCGCATCGATTCTGCCTGTAGTCCAGTGGACTGGGCGAAGGATCCCTCGGCAAATTCCAAACGCATCGCGGAAACGTTTCGGGAAGCGTGTTCTGTTGCCGACGACTATGGCGAGCGGCTGGCGGCCGAAGGAGAGATTTGCTGGGGAGGCATGCACAGTTGGAAGCGCATGGCTGAGCTTTTGGAGATGGTCGACCGGCCGAAGACGCTCGGCTTTCAAGCTGACATGGCCCACACGCTGCTTTACACTCTGGGTTACAACGCGCCCGAGGATCGCATCTTGCCTGAGAACTACGACTGGTCGAACCAACAATTCCTCCAAGACGCGCTCGGCGAGATGACTCGCGTATTACGGCCTTGGATGATCGATTTCCATGTCGCGCAGAACGACGCGACCGTGAAGGGCTCGGGATCGCACGACAAGACCGGTCGCCATTGCCTACCGGACGATCCCAACGGAAAACTCGACATCGTGCGCGCCGCCGGAACGTGGCTGCGCGACGAACATGGTCATCTGACCCGTGCGATCGAGCACATGTGCTGGGACGGATGCATGTTTTCGAATGCAACCATGATGAAGCCGGAAACGTGGCGCGGTGTACTTGGCACCATGATCGCGGTTCGCAATGCGCATGGCTGGAACGAATGACCAGGAAACCTCTGAATATAGGAATGGTCGGCTACGGATTCATGGGCCGCACGCATTCGAACGCGTTCTTGCAGGCCGGCCGTTTTTTCGATCTCCAGTATCAGCCGGTTCTTAAAGCCGTTTGCGCGCGAAATGCGGACCGCGCCAAACAATTCGCGGACAACTGGGCCTACCAGTCCGTCGAGTCCGATTGGCGGAAGCTGGTCGATCGCAAAGATATCGACCTGATCGATATTGCCAGCCCGAACGATACGCATGCCGCAATCGCGATCGCCGCGGCCGCGGCCGGGAAGATGGTGATGTGCGAGAAGCCGCTCGCCCGGAACGTGGAAGAGGGCAAGGCGATGGTGGACGCCGTCGAGTCCGCCAAAGTTCCGAACATGGTGTGGTACAACTACCGTCGCGTACCTGCCGTGATGCTGCTGAAAGACTTGATCGACGCGGGCCGGCTGGGCAAGATTTTTCACTATCGCGCCAAATTTCTTCAGGACTGGACCATCTCGGAGGATCTTCCGCAAGGCGGCGAAGGATTGTGGCGCCTGGATGTTGCGGTGGCCGGGAGCGGCGTGACCGGTGACCTGCTGTCGCACAACATCGATACCGCGCTGTGGCTGAACGGTCCCATTTCAACACTGACGGCCATGACGGAAACGTTTATTACCAGGCGCAAGCACAACCTGACCGGAAAAATTGAACCGGTGGGGATCGACGACGCGAGCGCCTTCCTCGGCCGCTTTGAGAATGGATCGCTGGCCACGTTTGAGGCCACGCGATATGCGCGCGGGCACAAGGCGCTATATACACTCGAGATCAATGGGGAACACGCTTCCGCGATCTGGGATCTTCACGATCTTCACCGCCTCCAATGGTTCGATCATCGCGATGAAGGACGTTTGCGCGGATGGAGGAGCGTCCACATCACCGACAGCGAGCATCCGTACATGAAGCGCTGGTGGGTTCCGGGATTGCAGATCGGATACGAGCATACGTTTATCCACCAGGTCGCCGATTTCCTGGAAGCTCTGGCAAGTGGCGCGAAGGCCTCGCCGACTTTTCGTGAAGCTCTCGCAACGGATCAGGTGACCGATGCCGTCTTGAAATCGGCGAAGTCGGGCCGTTGGGAACCGGTGCTGCGGGGATGAAGGCGCATCTCGCCGTCGACTTAGGCGCGGAAAGTGGGCGCGTTTTTCTCGGCTATCGCCAGGCGGATATACTGTGTGTCCGCGAAATTCATCGGTTTGCAAATCATCCCATCGTTCAGGGCACAACAACTCACTGGGATGTGCCGGGCTTGTGGTCTGAGGTATTGAAGGCCGTCTCCTCAACAGGGCTGCCGGACATTGCAAGCATCGGTGTGGACGGCTGGGGTGTCGATTACGCATTGCTCGGGGAGACTGGAGAGCTGCTTCAGAATCCGTGTCATTATCGCGATCCCCGCAACGTGAGCGCAATGGATGAAGTCCTGAAGCTCATTTCGAAAGAAGAGATCTATCGTGAAACCGGCGCGCAGTTCATGCCGCTCAACACGCTGTATCAGTTGTATGCCGCTAAGCGCGACACTCCGGATCTGCTCTCCGCGGCGCGCCGGATGATCATGATTCCGGACTTGTTTCATTACTGGCTGAGCGGGAAGGCCGTGTGCGAGTACACTGCTGCGAGCACCACTCAGTTCGCCAATCCGATGACCCGATCCTGGGCGACACAGCTGCTGGAACAACTCGGCCTTCCGGCGCAACTGCCAGCGCGAATGGTCGAGCCGGGATCGATTATCGGCGACGCATTCCCGCATCTGCTCAAAGGCGCGGTTACGGTGGCTCCAGCGTCGCACGATACCGCTTCGGCCGTCGCGGCGATTTCCGCGACGGGAGATACGGCGTTCCTGAGTTCGGGAACCTGGTCGCTAGTTGGGATGGAGATGGACGCTCCGGTCATCTCGCCTGAAGCGATGCGATTGAATTTCACCAACGAAGGCGGCGTCGCGGGAACCACCAGACTGCTGAAGAACGTGATGGGCCTGTGGATGTTGCAGGGCTGCCGCAATACCTGGACCGCGCAGGGTCAAGACTTCAGCTATGCCGAGTTGATCGACGCCGCCAGACGCGCTCCGGCTTTCCAGCACCTTGTCGATCCCGATCACCTTTCGTTCTTAAATCCGGCGGACATGCTGACCGCCGTGGATCGATTCTGCACAAAAACGGACCAGCCTACGCCGGATTCGCCGGGCGCATACGTGCGCACGATCCTGGAAGGGCTCGCTCTGAAATATCGGCTCGTGATTCAAAACCTGGAAAGCCTCACCGGACGGCGCATCGAATCCATTCGAGTGATCGGCGGCGGATCGAAAAACGGTTTGTTAAATCAATTCACCGCGAATGCCACTGGAAAACATGTTATCGCCGGACCGTCTGAAGCATCTGCTCTCGGAAATCTTGGGGTCCAAATGGTCGCCACCGGCGAAATCGGTTCGCTCACGGAAGTCCGCGCACTGATCGACCGCTCCTTCCCAACCGAGGTTTACGAGCCGGATGACACCGAGTCGTGGAATGCGGAAGTGACCAGGTTTCAACAATATTGCGATTTCTAAGACCCATTGCCCGACGCGTTCTGCGGTAAACTGCTGCTGTTCGTAAGCTATGTCTGCTGTATTGCTCGAAGCAAAGTCTATTCGCAAAGCGTTCGCCGGAGTTGAAGCTCTCCGGGGTGTTTCGTTCGACCTACGGCCGGGAGAGGTGCATGCATTGGTCGGCGAAAATGGCGCCGGGAAGTCCACACTCATCAAAATCATTACCGGCGCGGTGGAACTCGATCAGGGCACTCTGACGGTTCTCGGCCAGCCGGTTGCCCGCAGTTCGCCGGCGGTCGCCCGCTCGCTCGGGATCGCGGCAATTTACCAGCAACCGTCGCTCTTTCCGGATTTAAGCGTCACTGAAAATATCGCTCTGGCGCTCGAAACCGGCGGCCCGTGGAAGCGTGTTCGTTGGAAAGCTCTCCGCGGACGGGCTGAGGAACTGCTCGAACGCGCGGGAGCGAGCATCAACCCTGACCGGATCGTGAACACGCTCAGTATGCCCGAGCAGCAGATGGTCGAAATCGCAAAAGCGATCGGGTCCGAAGCGAAGATCCTGATCATGGACGAGCCCACCGCTTCACTTACCGAGCGCGAGGTGGAACGACTGTTCCAGGTGATCCGCACGTTGCGCACGCAAGGCGTAGGAATAATCTACATCTCTCACCGCCTGGAGGAAATTTCCGCCATCGCCGATCGCGTGACGGTTCTACGCGACGGAGAAGTCATCGGTACATTTGGCATTCACGAAATCGATCGAGCGTCGTTGATTGAGATGATGGTGGGTCGCCCCATCGCTTCCATCTTTCCAAAGCGCACGTTTGCGATCGGTGAGACTGCCCTCGAGCTGCGCAATGTTTCCTGCAAGGCAGCGGGCGTTCACGATGTGTCGATCTCCGTCCGGCGCGGCGAGATCGTGGGCCTGGCAGGTTTGGTCGGGTCCGGCCGCACCCAACTCGCCGAAACGATTTTCGGTTTGTCGCCCGCGGAATCAGGCGAAATCCGGGTATCGGACGGGCCCATCCGAATAACGTCGCCGCGGATCGCCATTGAGCAAGGGATCGGTTATGTACCCGAAGATCGGCGTCGGCATGGAATCGTACTCGACATGCCGATCTTCGCAAACGCGAGCCTCGCGAGCTTGGATCGTGTTTCGCGCTTTGGTTGGATTCGCCATCGCCAGGAACGCGAAGTCGCCGAGCGGTACATTGGCCAGTTGCGCATCAAGACGCCGTCTCCATACGTTAACGCGGGCGCTCTGTCCGGCGGGAATCAGCAAAAGGTGGCGCTGGCACGCTGGCTTGCGACCGGCCCGAAAATCCTGATCTTGGATGAGCCCACGCAAGGTGTGGACGTCGGCTCGAAATCCGAGATTCACAGCCTGATGATGGATCTGGCGGACCAAGGCGTCGCGATTCTAATGATCTCTTCCGAACTTCCGGAAATTCTGGGAATGAGCGATCGCATCGCGGTGATGCGCGCCGGCACGATTGCCGGAATTCTGTCGCGCGAAGAAGCCACGCAGCAAAAGATCCTGTCGCTGGCGCTAGGAATTCAATAAATGCAGCACAGTCGCGAGATTTCGGTGGCCGGGGCAATTCTGGTTCTGTTCGCTGTATTGGGTCTGACCGTTCCTCAATATTTTTCGCGTGGCAATCTCACCGACCTCTTCTTGACCAACGGCCCGGTGCTGATCGTCGCACTCGGAATGACCTTGGTGATTCTCAGCGGTGAGATAGACATTTCCGTAGGATCCGTGTTCGCAATTGCGAGCATCGCAGCCGGAGTGGCCGCGAAATCGGGACTGCCGCCCTGGATTGCCGCAGTCTCTGCCTGCCTCGCCGGCGCTGCGCTCGGAGCGATCAACGGAACGCTGGTTGCGCGTCTTGGCGTCCCTTCGATCGTCGCCACGCTCGCCGCAATGGTTGCTTTGCGCGATGGCTTGCGGTGGGCCACGCAGGGCGCTTGGATCGCGGACCTCCCCGCCGATTTTCAGTGGATGGGATGGTCGCAATCGTCGTATCCGGCCATGATGCTACTGGTCGTCTCTAGCCTCACCGCAGTGATCGCATGGGGGCTGAAAAATCTTGCGGCTGGGCGAGCCATCTACGCGACGGGTTCCAATGAAGAAGCGGCGCGGCTCCTTGGAATACGAACACGGCTCGTGAAATTTTCGGTGTTCACCGCCCTTGGCGCACTGACAGGCGTAGCGGCGGCGCTGACTTCAGTCCGATTCAATCAGATTCCCAGCAACACCGGCCTCGGCCTGGAGATGAAAGTGATTGCATCGGTAGTGGTAGGTGGAGCCGCGGTGACTGGAGGGTCGGGCACCATCCTGGGAACCGTCCTTGGCGTAACGCTGATGGGAGCGATTGGACCCGCCCTCACCTTCCTCGGTGTCAACGCGTATTGGGAGAAAGCGATTCAGGGCGGAATCATTCTCACCGCAATCGTGATTGATGCGCTGCGATCGCAGGTGAGGCGTGTCGAACGTGGAGAGCGTCTTGTCAGCCAAGCGTAGACGCTTCTTTTCGAATGGCGAGTGGCCTCTTGTGCTGGCATTGCTCGCCGAAATCGCTGTGTTTTCCATCGTCGCGCAAAACTTCTTTACGGCCGCGAACTTTTTCGAAGTGACGCGGTTCAGCGTGGAGCTCGGTTTGATCGCGGTCGCTCTGACGCCGGTGATGATCGCGGGCGGGATCGATCTTTCCGTAGGCTCCATGATGGGGTTGGCTGCCGTAGCGTTCGGAGCGGTCTGGCGAGATGGCCACTTCCCAGTGTTCATGGCCGTATTCACGGCTTTGCTGATCGGGTGCGCGGGAGGATTCCTGAATGCGGTGCTGATCGCACGGCTGAAGATCCCGCCGCTGGTGGTCACGCTTGGATCGTTTTCCCTGTTTCGTGGAATTGCGGAAGGCATCACGCATGGAGCGGTAAACTACACAGGCTTCCCTTCCCGGTTTCTGTTCCTCGGACAAGGATACCTGGAAGGAATGATTCCCGTTCAATTGCTGATTTTCATTCCTGTAATCCTGGGATATTTCGTGTTACTGCATCGATCCGTGATTGGCCGGGCTTTGTATGCAATCGGATTCTCAGCATCCGGGGCGCGCTACGCGGGCCTTCCGGTGGCTCAACGAATTGGTTTGGTCTACGTACTGTCAGGAATCATCTCGAGCTTGGCAGCAGTAATTTATGTGGCGCACCTGGGTCAGGCGCGGGCAGACACAGGGACCGGATACGAGTTGGACGCCATCACGGCAGCGGTTCTAGGGGGGACTTCCGTATTCGGGGGACGCGGAACGCTGTGGGGTACACTGTGCGGGCTGTTCTTCCTGTCCGTACTGCAAAATGGCTTGCATCTCGCCGCGCTGCCTTCGGAACTGACGGGTGTTTTGACAGGCGTGCTGCTGGTGGCTATCATCGGACTCGACCGAATGCGCCGGACTCCTCAGGCGCGGAAATTCCTTGACGAAAGGAACGAAGTGAAGAACAGTCAAGTCGCGGTATTGTGCGGCGCGGTTCTGGTGGGCGCGCTGATCGTGGCGGGGACGAATGTATGGCTGGTCCGTTCCCAGGTTGGTTTTACCGCGAACGCGGGCGCCAGCTCACCGCATCGCCTGACCATCGCGGTGATGCCGAAGGCCAAGGGCGATCCATATTTTGTGAGCGCGCGAGCAGGAGCCGAGGAAGCCGCGAAAGAGCTCGGCGTCGATTTGATCTGGGATGGCCCCACCAGCCTGGACGCGGCCAAACAAAATGAGCTGGTCGAGAACTGGATTACGCGCCGGGTGGACGCGATCGCCGTGGCGGTCGAGAACAAGGCTGGAATCTCCACTGTGCTTCGCAAGGCGCGTCAGCACGGGATCAAAGTGCTCACCTGGGATGCCGACGCCGAGCCCGACGCGCGCGACTTCTTCGTGAACCAGGCGACACCGGAAGGGATCGCAAATACGCTCACAGCGGAAGCTTCACGGCTCCTTAATGGACGCGGCCAGTTCGCGATCATTACTGGCGCGCTGAGTGCGGCGAATCAAAACGAATGGATTGCATTTATCAAGAAAAGAATCGCGGATCGATATCCTGGGCTGACCCTGGCAGCGATCCGGCCGAGCGATGACGATCGGGACAAAGCATTCGCCGAAACACAAACCATCCTCAAGGTCTATCCCCAGGTGAAACTCATCGTGGCGATCTCCGCGCCGGCGGTTCCTGGGTCGGGCGAAGCGGTTCGTCAGGCTGCTCGGAAGGACGTGTTCGTCATCGGCCTATCTTTACCGAGCATCTGTAAACCCTATGTCCATCAGGACGTCGTGCAAACCGTGGTGCTGTGGAGCACCCGTGACCTGGGATACCTCACGGCGTACTCGAGTGTTCTAGCCGCGCAGAACAAATTGCAGCCGGGCGCGGCATCAGTCCGCGCGGGACGTCTGGGAATGCTTCAGATCCGAGGCAATGAGATCATTCTGGGCGATCCACTGATCATTAACAAGGCCAACATCGATCAGTTGGATTTCTGAATTCCGGCTCAATCTTTGAAACCGGCGATTAGCGCTCGCTTGAGCTTGTAGTCGCTCGCATTGACCGTCGAGTTTATCCTGACGTTATCGAAATGAACATCAAGACTATTCTTCGATCCTTCCGGCTTGATTTGCATGCTCCTCGGATAGCTAATGCCTTCGAATTTCGAATAGTCGGTGTAGCTGACGATTCTGGAGGCGGCTCCGGTTGCCGTCACCATCTGAATCTCATAGGGGAGCAGATCGTCGCCCAAAGTGAGTGTAATCTTTTCGGCGCCTCCCTCCGCAATCAGCCCTAGGCGCTCGCCTGGAGCAGGAGTGTCATGGTCTGCCAACATCTTGAATTGTGAACTACGAAGCCTTGCAATCAGAGCCGAAAGCTGATTGTCACGGATCAAACCAGCATCAGTAGCGAGTTGGAGGGCATCCTGAGCTTTCAGCCTCTTGCTGGTCGTATATTGAGTGCCGTTGAACGCGACTTCACGAAGGCTGCGGCCTGCCTTGATCTGAAATAAGGCCCGCTCGGGCTGGTTGCGCATCCACAGCAGCAGCCGGACGCTGCGGCCCTCGCTTGTCCAGGTGGTGGTGGTCCCAGCGGCTTCGACCGCGAGCTGCTCTCTTGCTGCATCTTGAAGTCCGATGGCCTGGACGACTTTTTGAAAAAGCTCGGCTCCCAGCGCTTCTTGAGTCGCACGATTGGGACTTAAGACTTCCGAGATCGATGCGGTCCCATCTGGCTCCACAGCGACGCCGGCCTGACGATCCAAATAGCCGCTCTTCTTGAAGGCGATGGTCCATTGGCCAACCGGCAGTTCGGCAACTTCCAGTAGGCCGTCGTGCGTCGATCCTCGCGGAATGTTGTTGAGGCTGATCTCGCATTCGCCAGGGGCACATCGGATGGCAAGCCGGCCTTCGGGCGGACGCTTCGACAATGGCGGGGTTGGCGGCGCCTGCGGGGGAGGCGGGGAAACTGGGCAATAGGCGCTCGCCGCAATCGCCTTGCTCTTGATCGCTTCAAGCAACTCGTCCGACGTTCCAGCGGCTTTGAGCTTATCGACACCTTCGGATGACAGCAGGAAAGCTAATCCACGCTGCTGGATCGCATCCTTGCGCCGGCGCACAGGAATCGTACTTTGATGGATCAAACGAAGGATTTGTTCGAAGGTAAACGGAGGCCCCGTGAGAAAAGGATCTGCGGCCTTTTTAGTGCTCGCGGTTTTGGGCGGAGGACTGGACGTTTGCGCGACGCAGCACACTGGGACGAGAATCGTGGCTGTCCAAAAGATACGCGAAATAACCTGTTTAATCCGCATCAGCACCCCCTGGCCGCCTCGGACCGCAAGGATCTCTTCCTTCGTCGGTTAGCACCGTCGATAGGGTTGAATCGGCACCGGGGTAAAGGGTGAGTAGGTACTAAGTGTAGATTCGGCTCTGGATCAGCACACCCTTAGAGACGTGCGCAGAGGCGTCAGGTCCCCCCAAACGTGTCATCGTTGGCCAACCGTCATTGTTCGGCGCTTAGCGAGTTTATCCCGCTCGTATCTACCAATGGTCCCCACGATTTGAATCGGTCATAAAAAACGCCAGACATGAGCGCAATTTCTTGAGAAACGCAATCCAGCGGCTGGCACGCAAGCGTAGAAGAGATCGAAGGTCAACTTCAAAAACAAACAGGAGAATTTAATGAGTCTCAGACACGCACCGCTGCGATCTGCGCTGGCGCTGATGCTTGCCACGCTTGCAGCTCAACCCACGCCGGTATTCGCGGCCAGCCATCGCGAAGCGCCCATCACGGCGCTCGATCACAAAGCCGATATCACGGACTGGTTCGCTTTTGTCAGCCCCGAACATCCCGACCGCGTCATTCTGGTCCTTAATGTCGATCCGCTGCTGGAGCCGAGCAACGGTCCGAACTATTTTCCATTCGATCCGAACGTACTTTATGAAATGAAAATCGACAACAACCATGACGGCTTGGAAGATATCGTCTTCCAGTTCCGTTTCAAGAGCGAAATCCGCAGTCCTGGCATCTTCACCGGATTCGTCGGCAATCTGGCGGGAATCCCTGCGATTACTGCGCTCGACGGCCCCGGCTCCGAGGGTTTCAGCGAGCGGCAGACCTACGAAGTCTTTATGCAGTCGAAGGGTCACGTCGAGCAGATCAACAACGGCCAGACACTGTTCGCCGTTCCGACCAATGTCGGTCCGCGCACCATGCCCAACTACGACGCGCTGCGTCAGCAAGGTGTATACACGCTGCTCAATGGCATTCGCGTGTTCGCCGGCACGGTCGCCGATCCGTTCTTCATCGACCTGGGCGCCTTTTTCGACTCACTGAATATCCGCCAGAGTGTGGGCGGCGGAATTTTGCCGGCGGCGATTGACGCCGACGACCAGCACAACTATGCTCCCAATGCGGTGGCCGGTTTCAACGTAAATAGCATTGTTCTGGAAGTTCCCATCAGCATGTTGACTATCGACGGCAACAAGCACTCCGCCGGCGATGCCGCAGCCGTGATCGGGACTTGGGGAACCACCTCGCGCCGCAGAGTGAGCGTGCTCGGCGAAGCGACCGAACCCGGCGGTTGGGCGCAGATTCAGCGCATGGGAAATCCGCTGATCAACGAAGGGGTCATCGGAACCGGATCAAAGGATCGTTTCAGCATGGATGCGCCGGTGAACGACGCGCAGTTCACCAATTTCTTCCTGGATCCGCTGGTCCCGCATATTCTCGCCAGCATCGGCGTTCCCACGCCGCCCGCTCCTCGCACGGATTTGTTGCCGCTGGTGATCTACACGGCTCCAATCTGCCCCGGATGCGGGAAGAACGACGCCGGTCCCATCGCGGATCTGCTTCGCCTCAATACCGCAATTCCTCCCGCCGCGGTAGGAACGCAGAAGCGCCTTGGATTCATCGCGGGCGATTCCGCCGGATTCCCGAACGGACGCCGTCTGCAGGACGATGTCCTGGATATCGCTCTGCGTGCGCTGGGCGGCATCCTCGTCGATGCCAACAAATACGGCACTCCGCTGGGCGACGGCGTGAACGTCTCGAGTGCGCCGATCCTGTCGACGTTCCCGTTTCTCGGCCCCGCCTATTCCGGTCGGGACAGCGTTCACATGGGACCTGGTCAGGCCGGTTGTACCAACTCGCCTGGCAATGTCTGCCCAGTGAAGTAAATCAACCGGGGCAGGCTCGACCACGGCCTGCCCCTTCCCAAAGAAATCTTCCTAAGGAGACTGTATGAAAACCATCCTTGCTGCTCTGTTCGCGGCCGCCCTTGCGGTAGCCGGTACACCCGCCGAAATCGCCATGCAAAAGGCGCAGGCGGATATTGCCAAACATCCGGATCATGCTCCGTACTACAACGCGCTGGCGATGGCCTACGCACGCCGCGCTCGGGAAACGTCCGATGTCCAATATTATGCGAAGGCGGAAGAGACGCTGAAGCAGTCCTTCGCGCTCGCGCCGGATAATTACGAAGCTCTCAAGACGCAGGCGTGGCTCCAGTTGGGCCGCCACGAGTTCGCAAAGGCGCTGGAGACCGCGACTAAACTCAACCGCCAAACGCCTGATGACGTGGTCGTCTACGGCTACCTGGCGGATGCGAACGCCGAGCTCGGCAACTATAAGGACGCGGTAAAAGCGGCACAGTGGATGCTCGATCTGCGGGCTGGAAACATTCCAGGACTGACGCGCGCCGGGTACCTGCGCGAGTTGCATGGAAATCTCCCGGGAGCGCTCGAAGTGATGCAGATGGCCTACGACTCGACGCCATTTTCCGAAACCGAAGATCGGGCCTGGCTGCTGACGCAAATGGCGCATCTCAATTTTGTGATCGGCGATCTTTCCAAAGCGGAGATGTACGCCAATGGAGCGCTGTCCGTGTTCCCCGACTATCACTACGCTCTGGGAGCTTTGGCACAAGTACGAATCGAGCAGAAGCGTTTCAATGACGCGGTGACCCTGCTCGAAAAGCGCTACCACGCCGCCTCGCATGCCGAAAACCTGTACGCACTGGCAGAAGCGATGGAACTGGCCGGTCAGCAGGAGCAGGCTTCGAAGGCGTTTGCGGAATTCGAGCGCCAGTCCCTGGCCGAGAGTAACATCGAGGACAATTCCAACCATGAGCTGATTGCCTACTACATCGATCACGCGCATCGGCCCGCTAAGGCACTCGAAATCGCCGAACGCGAAGTTCAGCGCCGCAAGGACGTCTACACTCTGGATTGCTACGCATGGGCATTGGCGGCGAACGGCGATTATGAAGCGGCGAATACGCAGATCCAGAAGGCTCTTCATGTCGGCGTCAAGGATCCCAAGATCGTGTTGCACGCGGGAGTGATCGCCCGCCACCTTAATCCACCAGTCAATCAGCCCGAAAAAGCGTCTGCCGAGAAATTCTGATGCGCCTATTCGTTTCCGTCTTGCTTCTTGTTTTAAGCGCGAAGGCCGCCGTGATCACCGGCACTGTGCGCGACCCCGACGGATACCCCGTCGCGGGCGCCACAGTCCGGATCGACGGCGGAATCGAATGCAGGACGGGAGACGATGGCGCGTATCGCTTGGATCTCGATGGAATCGGAGAACGCAAAGTAACGGCCGAGTTCGATGGCTTCCTCGCCGTGCAGAAAGCGATCGACATCGCGGGAGATGTGAACCTCGATCTGACCTTCATGCGGCTGGCCGCACTCACGCAGTCGGTTAGCGTGACCGCCGCCAGCAGTCCCGATCCGTTAAATCCAGATCCAGCCCGGCGCGTTTTCGTTCGAGAGGAAATGCTCGACGCGAATCCAGGCCGTCCCGGAGCGCCGGTGTCGATCCCGGGACTGCCCGTTGAAAGCGCCTCAGGCGGAATCAAAGCGCCGCAGTATTTCGCTCCTGGCGTCCCCGGCGATCACGGCGAGCCCATATCGCAGTATTTTCAGGTCGGATCTTATCTGCTTCCCAACAATCTAAGCGCGAATGCGCATGGAAACGGGTACGCCGATCCCAACGTGATCATCCCCGCCGCGATCGAAAGCGTTCAGACGGACGGGGGAGCCTTCAATGTTCTGGAAGGAAATCATTCGGTGGATTTGTCGGTGAAATACGGATTGCGGTCCCGTCTGGAACCCTTCGTCGCGGTGGCGGGCGACGGGCATGACGTCGACGTCGCCGTGGGATGGAGTCCGGCGGGCCCTGCGACTCGCGCATGGATCGCCATAGAAGCCGCTTACGGAGATGGATTTCTTCGAACTCCCGAGCGCCGCCAGCAATACAAGGTAAATGGGTTCCGTGTATTCGATCTCGGATCCCATCAGTTGACGTTGTTGGGCATCGGCTACTACGGTAGCTCGCGAATCCCGGGATTGGTTCCCATTGGCGTCACTGGTCTCGACGATACCATCGACCCGCGCCAGCAGGATCAGACTCACATGGGCGCCATCGCGGCGAACGACGTCTGGCATTTGAGCAGTGGCAGCGAACTACATTTGTCCGGCTTCTTTCGAACGTACAATCTAGCGCTGCTCTCAGATTTCGGCGACGGCCTGATTCGACAGAGCGAATTTCGTACCGGAGCCGGCGGGCAAGCAAACTACGTGAAGAGACTGAGCGAAGGGCTGACGATCATCGCCGGCTTCGACTACGTCCGCGAAGCGCCGAGGCGGCTCGACCTGGATCATTACGCCTCCGCCAACCCCAGTATCTACGGGCCTTTCGAGAAGATCACGTCTAACAACGTCACGATCGATGACCTGAGTGCCTACATTTCCGCCAGCGGCAGAATCGTGTCATGGCTGCGGTATAACCTCGGCTGGCGGCGCGATCAGATCGGCTTCGACAACACCGATCTGCTGACCCCTTCGAACTCCTTTCATCGATGGGCGGGTGTCAATTCCCCGAAGGCGACCGTGAACATCGTCGCTCCCGATTCTCTTCCGCTTCCCTCGGTTTCATTCAGCTTCGGCGAAACTTTTTTCACCAACGACCCTCGCACCGGGACCACAACGCAAACCGGAACGCCGGTCAGCCGCGCTCACTCCTATCAAGTGGTGATGTCGAAAACCATCCTGGGAACGGATCTTCGTGTTACAGCAGGTCATGTCACTCAGGAGCAGTCGCCAGCCACGATCGATCCGGACACGGGCCTTCAGTTCATTCAAGGCCCGAGCCGCAATCAATACGTAACCATCTCCGCTCTGAGGCGATTTCGGCTCGGGACGTTGCAAGCTTCGTTATCTAAAGCCGACGCACGGGATCTTTCGACTGGAGCTCCGCTCCCCGAAGCGCCGCGGTTCATCTTCGATGTTCTCGGCACGGTTGACCGGCTTCCCTGGCGCCTGAAAGCTCGCGGAGAGTTCGAAGAGGTCGGCCGGAAGCCGCTTGGCGACGGCTTCGTTGGCGTCCCTGTCAAGGAATTCCGCGGTGCGCTGGTGCGCCCGTTTCTGAACGGGCGTCTCGATGCTGGAATCCATTTCCTACTCGCCAGAGGCTACACCGGTCAGACGACTGAAGTTCTCGCATTGCCTGGCGAAGGGGACGCTTCCGAGCGGATCGTTGGCGTGCGCCTAGCCTCCTACGCCGGCGCGTCGTTGACATTCCGCTTTTGATGCGATCTCCACAAGCCTGCGCATCGGATTGAAATGTAAATAGTTAATAGATACATCGAGGCCAATGATACATGGCGCAAGAAAGGTGAACCCTTTGCAACGCGTGATACATCTGACTGTTTAAGTCTGTTCTGGTCACAGGAACGGATGTAGCCGTGCCACATGAAGCCTCTCCTCGCTACCGCGATCATCGTCGCTTGCAGCAGCCTCACGTCGGCTCAGACGGACGACACTAAACGCATCCTTGGCGTAATCCCGAATTTCCGCACCTCGTCGCTCCCAGTACCGTATGTGCCGTTGTCGCCGAAGGAAAAATTCAAAATTGCTACTAAGGACAGCTTTGATCGCGGCACGGTGGTGTTGGGCGCGCTTTTCGGAGCGCAAGGCCAGCTGACCAATTCAAATCGTTCCTTCGGACAAGGGGCTGCCGGCTATGGCCGCTACTTTGCGACGTCATATGCGGATTACGTGATCGGGGATTACATGACGGAAGCGATTTATCCGACGCTGCTGCATCAGGACCCTCGCTACTTCCGGCGTGGCACCGGCGGCAAGTGGTCGCGGCTCGGTTATGCAATGGGGCAGATCTTTTGGACGCATAACGATTCAGGGCGAACCGGGTTCAACTATTCCGAGATCGCCGGAAACGCGACCGCAGTCGCGATCTCGACTGCATATTATGCGGACAACCGGACCACCGGTGACGCGGTGTCGAAACTCGGTGTTCAGATCGGAGTCGATATGTCGTCGAACATTTTGAAAGAGTTTTGGCCGGACATACGCAGGAAGCTGTCACGAAAACATCGTGAGGACGCCTCGCATTAGTAACGTGTTTCACCGATTGCATCAGTGACGAAGCGCCCACACGACGAATGCTTACTTGTACTCGAGCGCGACACTACACGTTTTGGTCGGGCATGTGAGGACGCAATACTGATTCCCGCCCGTGCAGCACGGGCAACCCTTGTTGTCAGTGAATGTGAGCTGAGCGGGCGTGAACTGGCCGCTGGAAGTCAATGTGCACGTGTAGTCCGTTCCGCCTCCGCCCCATGCAGAAGGACAAACGGCCTTCACGCCATCTGAAAGCACGAAAGGATCCAACACGATCGTTGCGCCATTCGCCGCGCCGGCTCCGACCAGCGTCCACTTCCTTCCGCTAAGGTCGATTCGTACTGAATAGTTGCTCGGAAGGTAGTCCGCGACCGTAATCCCTTTCACGTGGTGGATAAGCTTCGCAACCTCCAGTTCGGTCGGGGAGTTAACGTCAATGTCACCGGAAATGTCATAGTGGAATTTGACCGAGCCGTCGCCCACCATGATCGGCGGATCGTTACTGGCCTTAACCTTAAAAAACGCGATTAAGGCCAGGCTGGCCGCCAGCAAGACTCCGGCCACGGTCGCGGCCTTCTGAAGCTTCGACATCCTTCGCCACCAGTTCATTTTTTTGGTCCTCTTTCGGTTTGAGCTAGACGCGAGACAGCCCGCACCAAACCTTCCAGGTCCGGTCTCGCGACGTAAAGTTGAAAAGCAGTTGCGCCCCATTGGCGGGCGATCTCATCGAGTTGTTGCTGTGCGGCCATGGCGTAGGGCCGGGCGTGAGTGGGATCGGCGCGCGCCGCGAGCGCCAGAACCTGCCAGTGCGAAAGTGGCAGCTTCTCCACCATTGGTTCGATCTTGTGAATCAACGTCAACGCGCCGGCCGCGTCTCCGTTTTCCAGGCGCGCCTCCGCCACTGCCAGTTGAGCCTCCCGAATCGCCGATATGTTGCCGGACTTCTCCATCGCCAATGTCGCTTCCAAAGTGCGACGCCCGTTCTTCCGTCCTTCGCCGATCTGTGCCAATCCCAGGACGCGCGTCAACTCCAGCGTCTCCTCCGGATCGGGGGACTCTGACAGCGTGCGCGCGCTCAGCGTCGCCGCCTGGCTGAACTTCCGCTGGCTCAGGAGCATCTCCGCGCGCGACCCCGCGATCTGCAGACGCAGCGTTGGGAATTTAGCCGAGTTTTTCTCCGCCTGGTCGAACATCCCGCCTGCTTCGTCGTACCGGCCCAGCATCCAAAGCGTGCCCGCACATTCCAGCGCAGCGTACCCGATCTGCTGCGGGGTGGTCGCGAGCTGAAAACTCTGCTGGTAATGGAGCAGGGCGTCCGGCAGGCGTTCCAGCTTTTCTAGCACGCTCCCCATGGACGCATGCGCGAGCGCCACCTGGCGCGAATCCTGTAGTTTTTCCGCCATCTCCAGAGTGCGCTGAAACGAGTCGAGGGCAGCCGGGTCGCCACGCTTGCGCTGCCAGCGGCCCAGCAGTGTGAGGCATTGCAGAGATTCGCGGGCGTAACGCTGCGGCTCGAAGAACGCTAAAGCCTCCCGGGCCTCGACCGCTGCCTCATCCGAACGCCCCAGTTCATCGTGAAGGCCAGCGAGCGCTAGTAACGAGACCGACGTGAGCCAGCTGGATTGAGTCTGTCGGGCCAAGGCCAGCGCCTCCCGGCAGTACTTTTCCGCGCTCGCATAGTCCCGCTTGATCCGGTACGCGCTGCTGAGGATCAGAATCCCGCGGATGGCCAGGCTTTCAATGTGGTTCGATCGCGCAGTTTCCACTGCCTCCTGCGCATACTTTTCGGCGAGCGCGCTGTCGCCGGTAAAAGTCGCGTTGCTTCCTAACTGGAGCCGGGCGCGGATTTGCTGGTGAATATTGCCGGTGACTTGCGCGGTTTCGAGCATTTTGCGCGCGTACTCGGCATTCTCGTCCAGCCGCTCGCGACGGTTCGCGTCCACGCTGCGTTGATACGATACCTGGGTCAAGCCTTCCAGGTTGCTCATCACCTGATACAGTTCCTCGGCGCGGCGAAATTCCTCTTGCGCCAGGGCCGACTGGAGCGCCTGGCTATGAAGCGCCGCCAGATGCAGCCATGCCGCCGCGTTTCGCGGATCAGCCTTGGTCGCGAGCGCGTAACTTTCCTGCGCCTTCACCCGTTGTTCGGCTTTTTCGTAGGTCCGGCCGAGATCCACATACAGGTCGGCTTTTTCCGTTCCGGCGATTTTGAGCATCTGCTGATACTTTGCCGCGGCGTCTGGGAACTCCCGCGTGATCGAGAGGTCGATGGCATCGATCTGCAGACGATCGAACGTCGACAGTCCCGCTGTGCCTGCGCGGCGCGCAATCAGCATCTCCACGCCAGCATTCTCAGGCAGCTCCAGTTCCACCCACGCCTCCGCCAGCCGCGCATGCGCCAGGCTATAGTTCGGCGCCATCCTGACCGCCTGCGCCAGGACCTTCGTCGCCGCGAAATACGCCGACGCATGCAGGTCGTCCGTGCCGGCGTGGTATAACTGCAGGGCCTCGGCGGGCGGCTGTGCCCGCCAACGCTGCCATGCTTGCCAGCCGATCCACGCGACGACCAGGAACCCAATCAAGGCTGCGCTGAATACGATCGCCCGCTGGATGGGGATGCGTACGGCAGGCATCGTTCCGTGAATCGCTGCCACGAAGTCGCCCGCGCGCGAGAATCGATGTTCCGGGCGCCGGTCGAGCGCGCGTTGAATCGCGTGCTGCCACTTCGAGTCGATGTTCGGCAACTCGATCGGTTCTCCGCTCGGAAGTGCGCCCATTACCATCCGGTAGACGGTGACGCCCAGCGCGTAAACATCCGCGCTCCGGTCCGCGACCCCTCCCCTGAGCAATTCCGGAGCAATGTAACCGGGCGTCCCCCGCACGTGCCCCGAGATGGTTTGCGTGACTGCGGAAGTATCCGGCGGCGCATTACTGCGCGCCAGGCCGAAATCCGTCACCACCACCCGATCCCCTGACGGTCCCGGCACCAGCATGATGTTGCCCGGCTTGAAGTCGCGATGAATGATTCCGGCGTCGTGCGCCGCATCCAGCCCGGCGGCCGCCTGTTCCACCAACGGCAGCGCCTGTTCGGTGCTCATCGCGCCCTCCCGGTGAAGCCGCGCCGCCAGCGTCTCGCCCTTCAGCATTTCCATGGTCAGGAAATAAACTGCGCCCGGCGAGGAATCGTTGGCGGGATGACGCGCCAGGTCGAATACCTTGCAGACGTTCGGATGCGAGATTTTGCGCGAAAGCTGGATTTCCTGTTTGAAGCGCGCGATGCTGCGAGTGTCGCTTGCAATCTCCGGCCGCAGAGTCTTCAGTGCGACGTGCTCGCGAAGCTCGAGGTCTTCGGCTTCATAGACCTCTCCCATACCGCCGCGGCCCAGGAACCGCACGATGCGATATCGACCCGCAAGGATCTGCCCCGCCGCGAAGACCGCGGGACTGCGAGAGTCCTCCGGACCCGGGTGATCGGGATCCATGGCAATGTGTGCGGAAATTATAACTCAATGCGGTCATGATAGTCGCAGAGTCCGGATACCGCAGACGGGCGGCTAGCGCCTTTGACGATCTGGCGCACATCACTGATGGCGGTCGCGTTTGACGCAATCGTCGCGCTGCCTGCGCCTCGGTTGCACTGACCGGACAGATCCTGCTTGAACACCAACTTCAGCGCGAACCGCACAAGCCGGAGCCTCCGTCACCGAGAGGATTCCCGTTGGCTACGTCTGTCGTGCTGGCGATAGAACGTCTGCGGGCCGAGTAGTAACTGTCTGACTCAGCCCTGCAGCTCGCGCTTTTCGACCCAACCCTCCGAGGAGAATTGCTTCAGCCGGCCTCCGAAGCGGCTGCGGCAGCTCTTTCACTTAGACCTGCGGGATTTCCTGGCAAAGTTGAATGACTTGATTCAACTGGTGTGGTGAATCAAGAGTTCGCCGCAAAATTCGGCAAGAGCAATGTTCACGCAAAGACGCAGAGTAACGCAAAGAAAACTCTTGGCGCCTTTGCGTGAATCCGAGAGACGGTGATTCATGCTGCGAATTTGTGACGCAGGACACTAGCTGACTGGCATCTTTCTCAAGGTTACGAGCATCTCAAAGCTGAATCGGATTTGCCAGCAAAGGGACTGGGTCCTGCGTGACAATTAGGTGAAACGCCGGCTTGAGCGGCGACACTCTCTTAGTGAAAGCCTACCAGCGGGTTGGTCTACAATGAACTGAGAACTTGACGAGCGCATTCCCGCGCAAACGAAATACAGAACAGTCAAGGTTACCGTACTGCCCTTATGATGTTTTTCTTAAGCTCGCGACGAAGTGCAATTGTACCCACGGAGTCCAATGGACGGGTGTATACCAGTCCACTTTATTCGCTGCGAACCGAGAAAGGACGGGGCACTTGAAAGCACGCGTTGAAGAGCTGTTCCATAGCGTGGCGGATCTCTCCGCGGAAGCCCGCGCCAGGTATTTCACCGAACACAATGTCGACGACGGGACGCTAAAGGAGGTAGAAGCGCTCCTCGTCTTCGACTCGCCTACCAACACCTCGCTCGAAAAGGACATTAGCCAAGTTGCGGAGGGGGCGCTGGCCAGGCTCGAACCGAAGGACACGCGCTGCGGACCTTATCGGCTGGGCGAATTGCTGGGACGCGGCGGCATGGGAACCGTTCATCTGGCCGAGCGCGTGGACGGCGAAGTCGCGCAGCGCGTAGCCGTGAAGTTGCTGCGTCCTGGAGCCGACGATCCGATGCTGCGCCAGCGCTTTCTGGCAGAGCGTCAGATTCTGGCAACTCTGTCGCATCCCAACATTGCCCGCCTCCTGGACGCCGGTCATAGCGAGGATGGGCAGCCGTATCTGGTGATGGAATACGTCGAAGGACAACCCATCGACGTGTGGACCACCGGACTCGGCATACGGCACAAGATCACCTTGTTCCTCAAGGTATGCGCCGCCGTCGGTTACCTGCACCGGAACCTGGTAGTGCATCGCGATCTGAAGCCGCCAAACATTCTGGTCACCTGTGAAGACGAGCCGAAGCTGCTGGACTTCGGCATCGCCAAGATGCTCGATTTGAGCACCGCTTCGACCATGACGGGGATGCACATGCTCACGCCGGATTACGCCAGCCCGGAGCAGGTGAACGGCGGTCCAGTGACCACGGCGACCGACATTTACTCGTTGGGCGCGGTCCTTTATAAGTTGTTGACCGGCACATGTCCGCACCAGTTTGAAAGCAATTCCGCCGGAGCGATCGCATCCACGATCAACACCGGAAGGATCACGCCTCCCGGCAACCTGGTGCCGGAGTTAAAGGGCGATCTGGAGACCATTCTGATGAAGGCGCTGCGCAAGGAGCCGCAAGAGCGCTACGCCACCATCGAACAGTTCTCCGACGATCTGCAGAACTACCTCGAATCACGCCCGATTCGGGTACGCAAGGGCGACGCCTGGTATCAGACCAGAAAATTTCTGAGAAGGTATTGGGTATCCGCGGCGGCCGCCGCACTCGTGATCGCGAGCCTTTCAACCGGTCTGTATGTTGCCAATCGACAGCGCTTGATCGCCGAACGGCGATTCGGGCAGCTGCGGCATCTGTCCCGCCGAGTTCTCGATCTGGACGCGGCGATCCACGCTCTGCCCGGTTCCACCGAAGCCCGGCACCGCCTGGTCGCGGCCTCACTCGAATATCTGGAGGGTCTCTCCCGTGAGGCCAAGGGCAATCTGGATCTGGCGCAGGAAACCGCCGACGGCTATTGGCGCATGGCACGCATCCAGGGCGTCAACGCGGAGTACAACCTGGGCGATCACGCAAAGGCAGAGGAAAGCCTGAAGAAAGCGGATCAGTTAATCGAGACCGTGCTCGCGTCGCGTCCGGGAGACCGCAATGCGTTGATCCGCTCGGCGGTCATCGCTCAGGACCGCATGATTCTGGCCGACACCGATGGGCGCCGCGCAGACGCCCTGGCACATGCGAGCAAGTCTGTCGAGCGTCTCGAATCCTTCCTGAGCCGGCACGATTCGGGAAACCCCGTGCGCTTCGAAGGCTTCGTGCGCGAGGGCGATGCCCGACTGGCAGAGCGCGCCGCCGCCGCCGGTCTCTACACAAATATCGCCCTTGGCTACGTCAACATGCATCGGTATTCTGAAGGCGCCCGCTATGCCCGGCGCGCAGATGAAAATTCGCGAGATGTCCCTTTGACGACGGACCTGCGCGCCCAGGCTCTGAGCATTTTGGCGAACGCCCAGCGCTATCAGGGCGATTTGGAAGGGGCGCTCAGCGCCATCCGTCAGGCGCGGCGCGTCTCCGAGAACGCAACCTATGGGAGCGAAACCGCCCGCTTTTTCAATCTGTATGGACTGATCTTTCGGGAAGGCCTCATTCTGGGAGAAGCGGATGCCGTGAACCTCGACCGTCCGGCCGAAGCGATCGAGTTGTTCCAAAAAGCTCTTGATATGACCGACGAAGCGGCGCCGCAAGATGCGCACGATTCGGCCAGCCGCGGCCGCGTGGGAAGCTCCGCCCGGGAACTGGGCAAAGTCTTGCGGAACCGCGATCCACGACGAGCACTGAAGGCTCTCGACCTGGGGATCCAGCGGCTGGAAGAGGCGGGAAAGGGCCCGAACACCCGCCGCGACCTGGCCGCGCTCCTGGGGCACTCTTCCTATCCGCTGCGCACGCTTGGCCGTCCAGCGGAAGCCAAAGGCCGGATCGATGCTGCGCTCGGAATCCTTAAAGACACCAAAGACTACCCGTCCGAACGGGTCGTGCTTGGAAGTCAGGCGTACTGGGTTGTCCGCGCGCTCGGAGATCACGAAGCCGAGACGGGCAACTCCCGCCACGCACTCGAGATTTACGAGAACCTGTTGGACCAAGTAATGGCAACCCATCCGGACGCGCTCACCGACCTGCGGGACGCGCCAAAACTATCCCGCATCTACGAAGCGCTCGCTGTTTTATATAGCCGCACCGGCGGTGCCGCCAAAGCCGCAGCGATGCATTCCCGGAGGGTCGATCTGTGGCGTCACTGGCAAATCGAGCTCCCCAACAACCCCTTTGTTCAGCGTCAGTTGGAGGCGGCAAACGAGCCGATCGAGGAGCGTTTGATTTCGATGCGCTGAGAATCGCATATTCGCCACTAAAAGCTCCCGGCGATTACGCAGGTATGGATGTAGGTCTGTATTTTTTCGGATGTGAGAGGTAAGACCATGCAGATTACGAGACTGCTGCAACGCCTTGAAGCTGGCGATCGGGATGTGATCCACATCGTGATCCCGCTGGTCTACGAAGAACTCAAGAAGCTGGCGAGGGCGCACTTGCGACGCGAAATAAGGGCCATCCCGCTAGAGACGACGGCTCTCGTACATGAAGCCTTTCTGAAGTTGGCCGGAGGCCGGCACCCCTCCTATGAGAATCGAGCGCACTTCTTTGGGATCGCTTCCCGGCTGATGCGGCAAATTCTTGTTGATACGGCCCGAGCCAGAGCCGCGGAGAAGCGCGATGCAGCGCGGGAAGTGGCACTGGCGGACGTACGCGATTTGGGACCTCGGCCAGACCGGCGCCTGTTGGCGATGGACGACGCGCTGCGGCTCCTCGAAAAAGCGGACCCCCAGAAGGCGCAGCTGATTGAAATGCGTTATTTCGGCGGCATGACTGCGCACGAGTCCTCCATCGCACTGTCCAAACCCGTGCATGTGGTGCGCCGGGAACTCCGCCTGGCCCAAGCCTGGCTGCGCAAGGAGATGGATGGTGAGAATTTGCCCGTGGCGGCACTGGCACATGCCGGTTGATGCCCGTCGATCGCTCCGGCATTGAAGGAGCAGTTCAAGCTGAGTTTTGCGCACACCAGGTGGAGTCGGCCGTTAGCGAGCATCGCGCCTTCCTCGGCGCAACATTATTTTGCGTTACAATTCCACCGAAGCTTTTGTCGTGCTGCTTTTGACGCGTGTTGATACCTGGAGGAAGGAATGTCAACTCTGGATAATGTCATAGAGCTGATCGCTCTCGCGCGGCAAGGGAAGTTCCTGGAGGCCATTGAGCGATTCTACGCCGAAGATGCCAGCATGCAGGAGAATCTCGATCCGCCTCGCGTGGGTCTGACAGCTCTGCTGGAAAATGAACGAAACGTACTCGCAGCCGTGCCGGACATTCACGTCGAAAGAGTCGAGTCGTTTCTCGTGAATGGGGATCGGGCAACCATCAACTGGGTATTCGCTTACACCGACCGCAAAGGCAGGAAAATCCAGCTGGACGAAGTGGCCTATCAGGAATGGCGCGGCGACCGCATCGTTCGCGAGCGTTTTTATTACGATCCAGCCCAGAGACTGCGAAGCGCGGATTAGACGGTATGAGCAGGAGGAAAATGGCCAAAACGAAACGTTTGACGGCGCGCCCACCTCTCAATGTAAGGGCGTCGTAGTACCGCCTTAGGGTGTGCTGTGGATCGCTGTAGAATACGTTCTGGGCCATACTCTATGTGGTCCAAACGGAGGAAACGACCATGAAAACATCGCACGGAGACTCGTGTCTTCTGCCGGCCGCGATCTTGCTGGCGGCTCTAGGGATTCCCGCCGCGGCCCAAGTTACCTGCACCACCGGCGCCACCACGCTTCTTGCTCGCGCCGAAGGAAACACCGAGCCTGTAGGAGACCTGCTGCTGGTTTGTACCGGCGGAATTCCAACTTTGCCCGGCAACCTGGTGCCGCAAGTCAACTTCACCCTGTTCCTGAACACGAATCTCAGCAGTCATGTCACCCAAAGCGCCGCCGCGGGCGACTTCAGCGAAGCACTGGTGCTGGTGGACGAGCCCAATTCGCTGGTGAACCCGCCGCAACGTCCTCTGCTCAATTGCGGCAACGCCGGCGCACCCGATAACGGGGTGTCCGGTCCCGGTGTCTGCTCCATCGTCAGCAACGGCAATCCGCTCCAGACCTATGACGGAACGGGCAACACTTTTGGGACAGTCCCGTGCGACGGACTGGGTACCGATCCGCTTCCTAACTCCTATGCCTGCGGCCGCCCCAATGCCTTTCAGGGACGGATGTCGGGCTCAGCGTCGAATGTGGTCCAGTTTCTGGGAGTGCCGTTCGATCCTCCCGGCTTAGGCACGCGCAGCTTCCGCTTCACCAATCTGCGCGCGAATGCCGCAGCTTTCGGTGGCGGCGGTCCGACTCCGATCATGGTCGACATCGCGGTGACCGGCTCGACGTTCATTGCGATCAGCAGCCCGGTGCAGACCGTCGGTACTGCCCTGAACGGACTTACGGCTTCGATCGGATCGCCAGGAGTGGTTCACGTGGAGGAGAATTTCGCCACCGCCTGGAAGGACCGGAATGTCGCCTTCACGCTTTCCAATGCCACCTTCGGGGGCGGAGTTTACACCTTCAACGGAGGAACTAATTACCCGCCACAAGCCGCCCAGAATGTTCCCGGCACCATCTACAACACCGAGGACATGTATCAATGGCAGAACAATCTGCTGAATGCGCCTCCCCTTCCGAATCCCCCGTTGGGTTTCAGCGGCGGACCAGTTGCGAATCTGGGGAATCCGTTGGCCTCGCTAGGTTTCGGTGGAGTCAACACGAACATCGATAGCTCCGGCGTCGCCAGCGCGGGCACGCGCATCGCGCTGACCTTCACGCATACGCCCGCCCACACAACCGTGACCGTTCCGTCGATAGTCTTTCTGCATCGCTCCAGCAGCCCCCCGGGCAACTCGGGCGTGATGGTCCTGACCAGCACTGATGCCGCGGGCGCCGGTCCTTTTACGGCCGGAGCCAGCACCACCATTCCCGACGGCGGCACGGCGGTGTATGAGGTCCTCTATGCCGATCCATTCGCCATCGAGTTCGCCGACATTCCGTGCACCGTAAATCATCCCGGCAACGGGACCAAGGTGGCGGTGAGTTTCGCTCCGTTCTACAGCGTTCCCGACGCCGCCTTCGCAACGCCCACCACCGCGCACCCAGCGCCAACCGCGGTTCCTCGATTTATTCCAGCGGCCGGCACGATGGCGCTGCATTAGAGGGACGGCGGCGCTCCGGTTATCGCGCCTTCGCGGCCGGTCCGGAACGTTCCCCGGCGCGGAAAACGTTCAGCAGGTTGGGCAGCGCGTAATTGCCCTCGTGGCATGCGTATTCGTAAATCGGGCCGGACGATCGCGCCATGGTCAGTTCGCCTTTCCATGGACGCGTAAATGCCGTGGCATCGTCGACCTCGAATCGATACAGAATCGTGTTTGCGTCGAGCAGGCTGAAGCGTTCCACAACGTGCAGATTTCTGTCCGATCCGAACATACCGCCGGCATCCCCGTAGAAGCCGCCAGCATTGTTGAAGTTCGTTGTATCCACCACCAGTGTGCTGCCTTCCCAGTGCCCGATAGAATCGCCCAGCCAGAGCCTTACATCGGTCGGCAGGTGAGGCCGCCCGTCCAAACGAATAATTCGCGTGTCATGAATCATCTCCACGTGAATGATCAGTTGCTGGCCCGTCTGGACAATCTGATAATTGCTGTTGTAGGAATACGGAATCATCGGCGGCACGGCAGTTGGAAACACCAGGCATTGGTCCTGAAGACCGAGATCGGTCGCGCCGCCGGGATGCCGAAGCAACTCCTGACGACGGCGCTTCTCGGTAGCCGCGGCGGGCGTCAGCGCGGGAATCCGGCCGTCGGGTGGGTCGGTAATGATCGATGTCCGAAGCGTCTTGACCACCTTGGCGCCGAACTCCCGGAACGCCGCGTTGTAGGTGCCGACGTTCGCTGACGCTGCTGTGGGCGCTGACTCCTCGTTTCGGGCAGCGGATTGACGTTCCCACTCCGCGGCCTCTTCGCGTGTGAAGAATTCCTTGCCCTTGAGCCGCGGCGGGCGCTCCAGGGGAGTGGCCGTTCCTGAGTTCCAGATCCCCTCGAAATCGGGGCGCTTCTCAACCTGCGCGGCGACCGGGCGAACTAAAGAAACCGCCACAAGGGCCAGCACTAGTCTTCGGTAACTCATGACGTGCTTCTATTCTTGCATCTCCGGCCCGCGGAGCCCTCATCGAACAACCGTCCGAAGTAGCGTGCTCAGCCCATTCCACAAAATCTGGACTCCGATGCATACAAGAATGAAGGAGGACAGCCGGATGATCACATTCATCGCTGAGGCGCCCAGCGCGCGGCCCAGCCGCTCTGCGAAGCGGTAACTCACATAAATGGACGCCGCAATCAAGAGCGAGCCCAGAAGCATTCCTCCGATCAGAGTCCATCGCCATTCCGAGCCTTCGGCGCGATTAGCGCCCACGGCGATGGCCACCGAGATCGAGCCCGGCCCGACCGTCAGCGGCATGGTCAACGGATAGAATGCCTGCCGTGAATAATCCCCCTCGTTACATTCGCGCGGGCCGGACTTTTCGTCGGCTGGGCCGTCATCCGGTTGACGCAAGAGCGCCCAGCCGGTTGAAATCACGACGAGCCCGCCGCCGACTTGCACCACCGGCAGCGAGATTCCGAAAAAAGTGAGGATATGAGTACCGACGAAGATCGACGTCAGGATCAGCGCCAGGCCGTTGAGGGCGATCATTCTCGCCAGTTTCTCTCGTCCCTGGCCTGATAACCCCCTCGTGAGCGACAGAAAGATCGGTGTATTGCCGATCGGATTGACGATCGGGAACAGGGCTCCGACGACCAGCAAGGTGTTCTTGGCAAGATCGTTCAACGCGCCGCTCATGATCGTCTAATGTACATCAGTCGCAGATGCCCAAAATTTCAGGTTCAGAGCGCACAGGGAAGCGTTGTGCGCGATTATATGTGTAAATTGAAATCGTGCAGCGTGCCGCCGGCGCAACGCCATTTTCGAAACACTTTGACGGGACGCGATTCTTCAATCCCGACGCCCCGCAAGTCCGCGGCTTTCTTGACGCCCTGCGTTGGAAACTCACCAGCCGGCCGGAGCCATCCGTCCGCTTCGTTTCAGACGTCGAGCCATCGAAACCGCCGTCTTTCATCGAAGGCGATGAACTTCGCGTTACCTTCATCAACCATTCCACAGTGCTGCTACAGCGACGCGGCTGCCACATTCTGACAGATCCTATCTGGTCGGAGCGGGCAAGCCCCTTCACTTCGATCGGCCCGCGCCGCCGCCGGGAGCCGGGCGTGCGGCAAGACGATCTTCCCCGCATCCATGCCGTGCTCCTCAGTCACAATCATTACGATCACCTCGATCTTGCCAGCTTGCGCCAGTTAGCGAAGCGTGGACAGTCCCAATTCATCGTTCCGGCCGGCGTCGCCCGTTTGCTGCGATCCCAAAACATCGGCCCGGTCCACGAACTTGATTGGGGTGAATCGCTGCAACTCGAGCCAATCACGATTCACAGCGTGCCAGCTTTGCATTTTTCGGCGCGAGGGATCTTCGACCGCAATCGGACGCTGTGGTGCGGATACGTGATCGAAACCGCGAACCGCATTATTTATTTCGCGGGAGACACCGGGTTCGGCGATCATTTCGCCTCCATCCGCGAACGATTTGGAGCGCCGAACGTCGCTCTGTTGCCCATCGGAGCTTACGAGCCGCGCTGGTTTATGGGACCAATCCATATGGCGCCTGATGAAGCGGTCAAGGCACATCGGATCCTGGGCTCCACGACCAGCATCGCGATCCACCACGGCACGTTCCAACTGGCGGATGACAGTATCGACACGCCGAAGAAGCTGCTAGCCGAGTGCCGCCCCGGCGACTCGTTTCTGGTGCTGCATAATGGTCAATCCGTGACGCTTTCATGATGACCATCGACAAGCACACCCTGTCGTTGATCAGCATCGTCGGCAGTTCGCTCGACGTGCTGGGAGCCTTGTATCTCGCCTACGATCTATTGGGCGGTGAACACGGCCCGCTGCGGACTCTGACACGCGCGGTCACTTACGGGGCCCTCTTCGGAATCGGTTACGGCATCGCTCTGGGGCCCGTATTTGGAGTAGCGAGCGGCGTGGCGCATGGCATTACTCTCGCTTGGGAGTTTTCGCGTGCGGCCAGACATCAACCCACGTCGGGATTGTGGCTGGACACGGCCATGAGCGCGATTCGTGGAGCCGGTTTCGGTCTGGGCGCATCCTACTTATTCGGCGCTCGGTTTGGCATCGTGTTCGCCGTGTTGAGTACCGGCGGGCAGGCGATCTTCTATCGGTTCGGCGTCCGGCCGACCGTCGACTACAATCCCGCTACCCGTTTGCGATTTAGCCGGTTTCAATTGTTCGCCGTCGTGAATCGCACCGCCGGCTATATGCTTGCTGGCTATGTCAGCAGCCTGGTGGCGCAGAACAGCGAGCATGCCATCGCCGTCGGGCTGAAGGTGGGACTCGCCGTCGGCGTGGTCACCGCGATCGTTGTTCCGTGCATTCCCTTGGTCGAATGGGCAGCGGATCACCTGCCCGCGAGACGGATGGGGGTTCTTGGTGTGGGCCTGATTTTGATCGGCTTCACGCTTCAGTCCCTTCAGTATTGGGCGACGTTGCTCAATGTGAACGTTCGGTAACCTCGCTGTGCCCTCATTTCGACCCCGACGCTCCATCTGATTTCCGAGCTCCGCCAAGAATGTCCGGCATGGCGTAGTTTCCCTCGTGACATGCGTACTCAAAAATCGGGCCAGGCGTCGCGACAAACGGATACTCCATCGTCCAGCTCTTGGTGAACGTGGTCGGATCGTCAATAGTGGCCCTGTACAGTAGCGTGTTCGCGTCAACGCGGGAAAACCGTTCGACGACGTGAAGGTTTTCAGCGGTTCCCCGGAACGCAGTCTGGTCGTTGAAGTTGGTGGTGTCCACAACCAGTGTGTCGCCCTCCCAATGTCCCACCGAATCCCCCAGCCACTTCTGGACGCTCTTGGGCTGATGGGTGGCATTCATGCGGATGACGCGGACGTCGTGCACCATTTCCACCAGAATCATCACGGAGTCCGGCGTTTGCACGATCTGGTAGTTGCTGTTGTACAGCGCCGGAATCATGGGAGGTCCCGAGGTCGAGCCGAATCCGACGATGCAGCGCTCCGCCAACGGCCGGTCCTTCACCGCGTCGTATTTGTTGTAATTCCGCATCGCAGCGGCGAGCCTGGTTCGTGCCGCATCCGTCATCGGCGGAACTTTTCCGTCGGGCGGATCCACGATCAGCGAAGTCCGCTTCACTCCATCGACGCGCGCCAGTTCCGATCCGCGATCGATAAACAGATTGTTGTAACCGCCCACGGCGTTTGCGCCATTGATCGCCTTGAGGATCGGAGCGTCCTCCCGGTCGATGTCGTTCGTTGCCAGATCCTTCTTCTCATACTCACGCGCTTCTGCATCGGTGACCGTTGCTTTCCCGGTGAATGCAGCCGGCCGATCCATCGGCGTCAACGTAGCGTTGGTCCAGGTCCCCTGCAGGTCCGGATGACCATCCGCAGTGCGCGGTACGCTCCAGTTTCGTGACTTGGACGAAGGTGGCGTCTTGGCGGGTGCTTTAGAATCCTGGGCTGCCAGCGTGAGCCCTAGAGCGCCCAGAGAAATGAGGAGTCGAAAAGTCATCGGGATCTCCTTTAGCGTGAATTATAGTCCAATTGTTACGGCAGCGCGGACCGGTAGTGCGGTCATAGGGAGGACACGGGCCTAGGTATCCCTAAATGGCTAGACTGTCAGGATGAACGAAGATACTTTTCTTTCCCTTGCGAGGGTTCTCGTTACAAAAATTCACGACCTGACCAGCGGATTCGCCGCCTTGTTCAATCTGTCGGTCGCTCACGGGGTATTCGACGAGTCTGAGTTTCATGAGGAGAGATTGCGGATTGAAGCTTCTCATGATCTAGTGAAACTTCGGGAGTTCGTGGAGCGGTTGTCAGAAGCCAAGGCTGAGGAAGATTTCGAAGCGTTGCTGCGAGACTATAAAGGGCCGCCTCATTAAACCGTTTGCGTCGAGAACGAAATATCCACATGGGCACGTCCGTAATATACACGCTACACCAACGACTCTCGCATGCTCCAGCAGTGCCTGAAAAGTGCGTTGACGCTTCAAAAGAGCTAGAATCATGTCGAACATGTCCACATGGCACCTCTTAGTGATTTTTATCGTGGCCGTTGTTCTTTTGGTCGTAGCCCGTAGGTCAGGCGAGTAGTTCCGCAGCGGCGGCGGCAAGATGGGCAAAAACTGCACATGTCAAACCCGCTTGAGAGTTCGCACCGCAAGTTGGCAAGGGCTGAGGAGCACATTCGTGATCTTGAGGGGAAAATCAACGCATTCGCGTGGAGTAACGCATACGAGAAGGTGATTGAGCCACATCCTGATAAGCCCGACCATTTGGTTCATAAGATTAAGCTCACCAAGGAGATCCCCGAATCCATCGTTGACGTTACCGCTGATGCGGTTCAAAACCTTAGAAATGCGTTGGATAACGCGGGCTACGCTGTCGCTATCGCTGCCGGGGCTGTGAATCCTCTCAATACCGCGTTCCCTTTCGCCCCCAGTGTAGATAAGTTGGCAAACGTGTTGGGCCGATCCAAGGATATTCCCGAACAAATCCAATCTCTCTTTTGTGGGTTCCAGCCTTACCCAGGAGGCAATGACCTCCTCTGGTCCCTCAATGAAATATGTGTCTCCGATAAACATAAAATGCTCATTCCGGTTGGAACCGGGGTTGTTCGGGCGGGAGCCGACGTCCGTGGTACCGGCTTCTTCTGCATGCCTAATCCTCACTTCTGGGATCGCACGAAAAACGAGATGGAACTCATTACCCTCGGCCCCAACGCTGAATTCAACTACAATTTCGATTTCCGCCTTTTTGTAGCGTTTAACGATATCAAGATCGTTGACGGCAAGCCAGTCCTGGCTGTCCTTTACGAAATCGACAGCATAGTTGAGCGCATCCTCGTGGCTATCGAAGCTGAGGCTCGGCGTATCAAGATCTTCAAATGATTTCATGTCCTCTCTATGACCTCACTACCCGCGAACCGGAGCCAGGCGCACTTCGAGATCCGTTGAACTATAATTCCTGAACAGGAGATTCACCATGGAACGCTTGAATCGTCGAACCTTACTCCGCTCCACGTTGCTGACCGGAGGCGCCGTCATGGGAGGCTTGCTTCCAAAGAGAATCGCGGGCGCGACCACTGAATCGAAATACGAAACACCCGGTGTTGAAACCTCGCTGGGCAAGCTTCGCGGCGTAACCAACAATGGCGTGCACGTGTTTCGTGGCGTTCCCTACGCCGATACCTCGGCGGGACAAAACCGCTTTCTTGCTCCGCACAAAGCCCGGCCGTGGACCGGCGTTCGCGACGCATTCTATAACGTCAGCGTCGCCCCGCAGATCACGCCGCCTCCCGGTTCCATCGGAACCGCCTTGCGAGCCAACTACCAGCAGACCGAGGATTGCCTGGCGCTCAACGTTTTCACGCGCGGCTTGAACGACGGCCGCAAGCGCCCGGTGATGATGTGGATTCACGGCGGCGGCTACACGTATGGCTCCGGCATGTCGCTCGGCTACGATGGAACTAATTTAGCCCGGTCCGGCGACGTTGTAGTGGTCAGCATCAATCACCGGCTGACCATTTTCGGTCATCTGTACCTGGGTGCGATCGACAAAAAGTACGCGGACTCAGGCAACGCCGGGATTCTCGATATCGTAGCCGCGCTGGAGTGGGTCCGCGACAATATCGCTCACTTCGGCGGCGATCCCGCGAATGTCACGATTTTCGGCCAGTCCGGGGGCGGCGGAAAGGTCAGCACGTTGCTGGCGATGCCCGCAGCCAGGGGATTGTTCCACAAAGCCATCGTCGAAAGTGGCTCTACGCTCAAACAGATGACCGCCGAAGACGCGGCCAAACAGACCGAGGCCGTGCTAGGGAAACTCAATCTCAAACCCAGCCAGATCACCGAACTCCACACCATGCCGATGGATCGCATCCTCGCCGCATCCAGCGGCAACGGCCTGCGATGGGGGCCCGTGGTGGACGGAAGCTCGCTCCCGCGCGATCCCTTCGATCCGGACGCGCCTGCGGTTTCAGCCGATGTGCCCATGCTGATCGGAACAGCAGAAACCGAAGGCAGTTTCTTTTCGCCGCCGGAGTTTCTGTCGATGGACGAAGCCACCATGCGCTCCCGGATGAAGGACCGCCTCGGCGCGGATTCGGAACAAGTCATCGCTTTGTTCCGCAAGCGCCGCCCCAACGCCACGCCGAGCGAATTGTATTTCACTATTTCCGCGTTTCCGACCAGCGCCAACCTGCAGGCCGAGCGCAAATCCGCTCTCGCCAAGGCGCCGGCGTACCTATATTTGTTCACCTGGAGGACTCCTGCCGAGGGTGGACGGCGCCTCTCGCCGCACTGCATTGAGATCCCGTTCGCATTCAATAATCAATGGCAGATGCCCGAAATGGTCGGCACCGGTCCCGAGATTCAGCAGATGGCCGACCGTGTAAGCGGCGCCTGGGTGGCCTTTGCGCGCACTGGCAACCCGAGCCACGCGCTGATCCCGAAATGGTCGCCTTACAATGCCGCCGATCGCGCGACCATGCTGATCAACACCGAGTGGAAGCTGGCCAACGATCCGAACAAGGAAGAACGTCTCGCGATGGCGAAGTTCTCCCGGCTTCCGATGTTCTAGACGTCGCTTAAATCAGAACAGCGCTACCGGAGACTGCGGTTTAGACTGATGATATGCTCCGCTGGGGTTTGCTTTTGTTCGCGGTCGCGCTTCCCGCTGCCGATTGGACCCAGTTCCGCGGCCCCAATGGCTCCGGTATTTCGCCTTCGAAGAACCTTCCCGACCGCTTCGACTCGCAACGAAATCTTATTTGGAAAACACCTCTGCCGGCGGGGCACTCGTCGCCGGTGTTCACCGACGATCGTATTTTCGTCACCGCGTTCGAAGGCAAGACGCTGCTCACAATTTGTCTCGATCGGGCCACGGGTAAAATCCTGTGGAAACGTCCCGCGCCGCGAGAGCGGGAAGAATTTTTCCAGCCGACCAACAGCCCGGCATCGCCTTCGGCCGTCACCGATGGATCGAATGTCTACGCATTCTTCGGCGATTTCGGATTGCTGTCCTACGGCCCGGACGGCAATGAACGATGGCGTCTGCCGCTCGGCCCCTTCAACAACGCCAACGGCCATGGCTCCTCGCCGATTCTGGCCGATGGAAAGCTAGTCCTGATTTGCGATCAGGATACCGACTCGTTCCTGCTGGCCGTCGATCCGTCCAATGGACGTGTTCTGTGGAAAACCCTGCGGCCGGAATACACGCGCGGCTATGCGACGCCCGCAGTCTATCGCCCGAAATCGGGACCGGCCGAGCTGATCGTTCCCGGATCTTTTGAAGTCGCTTCCTACGCGCTCGATACCGGCGAGAAGCTGTGGTGGGTGCGAGGCCTCGCTTGGCAACTCAAGTCGGTGCCGCTGATCGATCGCGACCGCGTTTTCGTGACCGGGTGGGAAATTGGCGGAGATGAAGACCGTCGGGGCAGAGTCCCCGAATTCAGCAAGATTCTCGCGGAATTTGACGCCGATCATGACGGCAAATTGTCGCGCCGCGAGCTGCCTGCCAACTACTCGGCTCAATGGTGGAGCGATAACGATCTGGATCACAACGGCTGGATCGATGAGCGCGAATGGCAGTTCTATCAAACTCGCAATTCCGCCGAAAACTGCCTGGTCGCGATCCGTGCTGGTGGGCGCGGCGATGTCACCAAGTCCCGCGTGCTGTGGCGCTACCGCAAAGCGCTGCCGAACACTTCATCGCCGCTGCTGTATCAAGGAGTCTTGTATCTGATCCGCGATGGAATCTTCACCAGTCTCAATCCGGAAACCGGCGAGGTCCACAAGCAGGCGCGACTTTCCGGAGCGCTGGGAAGCTACTGGTCTTCACCTGTGGCAGCAGACGGAAAAATCTTCCTGGCGAGTGAAGAAGGCAAGGTCGTCGCCGTGAGCGCCGTCGCCCAGTGGGAGATCCTCGCGATCAACAATCTGGACGAAGATATCTTCGCCACTCCCGCAATCCTGGATGGTAGGATCTATGTCCGCACCCGCGCCGCGCTGTACTGTTTCGCGAAGAAATCGAAATAGGCGAGCTTGGCGTCCTTTGCGTCTTGGCGTCTTTGCGTGAATCCGAGAGCGGGAAGCGGACTAAACTAGCCTCATGGGAATACAGATCACCAGGCGCGAACTCGCCTTGGCCGCGGCTGGCATGGCTTCGGCCCAACAAAGCGACAAACGGGAGTACGGCGGAGCGCTGGATGGCATGGCTGGCCGCGTGGATCTTGAATCCTTCGATCCAGTGCGCTGGACGCTGCAACGCCACTCTGCCGCTCCTCTGCGCCTGACGTTTCGGGCGAAAACGCGAACTCAAGCCGAGCAGTGGCAACGCGCGTTGCGGTCGAAGCTGAGTGAGCTGATCGGTCACTTCCCGGACGCCCGCGGTCCGCTGCACGCCCAAACACTCGAGGTTCGCGAATTTCCGAAGTACAAGCGCGAGAAGTTCGTCTTCGAGAGCCGTCCGGGAGTCGGCGTCTTGGGATACCTGATCACACCGTCCAATGCGCGCCCGCCCTTTCCTACGGTGATTTGCATCCCGGGTCACGGACGCGGAGTAGACGACATCGTTGGAATCGACGAACACGGAAATGATCGAGCCGGCAACCCCGGTTATCAACACGACTTCGCACTACAAGTAGCCGAGCGCGGCCTGGCGGCCGTCGCGATTGAGCCGATGGCGTTCGGCTGCCGGAGGGATCCGCTCACCAGAAAAAAGGGGCCGTCGGCGTATGCCTGCCAGCCGGTCGCCGGGTCGGCGCTTCTCTACGGCGAAACGATGATCGGATGGCGGGTGTTCGACGTCATGCGGACAATCGACTGGATCGAGACTCGCGCCGAGCTCAACGCAAAACGCGTAGGCTGCATGGGAATTTCGGGCGGCGGTACCTGCACGCTGTTCGCGACGGCGCTGGAGCCGCGGATTCGCGCGGCCATGGTGTCCGGGTACCTGAATACGTTTCGCTCGAGCATCATGAGCATGTCGCACTGTATCGACAACTATGTTCCGGGAATTCTTCAGTGGGCCGAAATGTACGATGTCGCCGGGCTCATCGCGCCGCGGCCGTTGTTTTCTGAGGGTGGCGATCGCGATCCGATTTTCCCGGTCGAAGCGGCTCGCGAAAGCTTCGCGCGCGTGAAAGACATGTACCAGGTGTTCGGCGCGCCGGATGCCGTTCAACAGGAGATTTTCCCAGGTGTGCATGAGTTTCATGGCGCGCGGGGGCTGCCGTTCCTGTCCGCCGCGCTCACTGCATAACTCTGCGGGAAAATTGAATCTGCATCATTTCATTCTTTGGAAACGAGGTGTCTCGCTTTGAAGCTTCAAGGAAAGACCGCTGTGATTACGGGAGGCGCCAGCGGAATCGGCGAAGCCATCGCCCGAAGGTTCGCGCGCGAAGGCGCGGGTGTTCACATCGCCGACATTCATGCCGCGAATGCCCATCGCATCGCGAGTGAGGTGCAGGGCATTGCCCACGTGTGCGATGTTTCCGATGAAAACGCCGCCGCGGCCGTGTTTTCATTGATACCGAAGATCGACATCCTGGTGAACAGCGTCGGGATGGCGCACGTCGGCAAGCTGGACACCACCGCGCCGGAAGTATTCGAGCAGGTCTTTCGCGTGAATGTAAAAAGCTACTACGTCGCCATGCGCGCCTCCATCGAAAAGATGAAGCACAACGGCGGCGGAGTCATCGTGAATCTCGCGTCCATCGCTGCGTCCTGCGGGCTAGCCGATCGCTTCGCCTACTCGATGAGCAAAGGCGCGGTACTGGCGATGACGTATTCGGTGGCACGCGACTATATCCAGCACAACATTCGCTGTAACGCGATTTCTCCGGCGCGCGTTCATACACCGTTCGTGGACGGATTCGTGAAGAAGAATTATCCGGGTCAGGAAGCCGCGGCCTTCGAACGGCTCGCCGGCGCGCAACCCATCGGACGAATGGCGCGGCCCGAAGAGGTCGCCGCACTGGCGCTATTTCTGTGTTCGGACGAAGCCTCGTTCATCACCGGAACGGATTATCCCATCGACGGCGGCTTCTTCAATCTCCACGGTTAAGCAGACAGGAATGAAGATCGACGCGCACCAGCACTTCTGGCGTTACGATCCCGCGCGCGACACGTGGATCACCAACGAAATGCGCGTGCTCCAGCGCGATTATCTTCCGGAGCACTTGCGGCCCGAACTCAAAGCCGCCGGAATCGACGCGACCATCGCGGTCCAAGCGGATCAATCGGAAGACGAAACACGTTTTCTGCTGGAATTGGCCGAAGCCAATCCGAAGGTGGCCGGAGTCGTCGGTTGGGTCGACCTGCGCGCCGAAAATGCGGGTGAGCGTCTGGAGCACTTCTCGCAGTTCGAAAAGCTGCGCGGCTTCCGGCACATTGCCCAGTCCGAGCCTGACGATCGCTTCTTGATGCGTGACGATTTTCTGCGCGGCATCGCGAGTCTTGAGCAACACCCCTTTACCTACGATATTTTGATTTATCCCCGGCAACTGCCCGCCGCCGCCGAACTGGTCGCGCGATTTCCGCGCCAGCGGTTCGTCATCGATCACGCGGCGAAGCCCCTTATCAAGACTGGCGAGATGGAACCGTGGGCGACGTACATGCGCCGGATCGGCGCGCATGAAAACGTCTGCTGCAAACTCAGCGGCCTGATCACCGAGGCGAATTGGCGTTCCTGGAAACCGGCCGACTTTGCGCCATACCTCGATGTGGTGTTCGAAGTTTTCGGAACCCGCCGGCTGATGTTCGGGTCGGACTGGCCGGTATGTTTGCTGGCGGGAACTTATGCGCAAGTCAAGCAACTGATCGCGGATTACGCGGCCTCGGATCACGCTAGGATTTTCGGCGACAACGCCGCATGGTTCTACGGACTTGGCAGCGTTTCAAGATTTTAATTCCAGAGCCGATAAGCCCACAGAGGAAGCCTCAAATCATGTTGGACATACTTATCGTGGACGACTCCGCAGCCATACGAAAGATCCTGCAGCGGGTCCTGCGCCAGTCGGAAATCCCGATCGGCAACATCTTTGAAGCCGCTGATGGAAACGAAGCCATCGCGGCTTTGAAGGCGCAGCACATCGGGCTCATGCTGTCCGATATCAATATGCCTAATATGAACGGCCTCGAATTACTCAGCCACGTAAAGTCGAGCGAGAGCTGGAAGAACGTGCCAGTGGTAATGGTCAGCACGGAAGGAAGCCAGGCGAAGGTGCTCGAAGCGGTGCAACTGGGGGCTGCGGGATACGTTCGGAAGCCGTTCAACGCCGACGAAATCAAGGAAAAGTTAGCTAAATTCTTCTAGACCCGCTCTTCAAGACACGGAGCCAGCATGACGCACACCGATCCGGTCATTTCGCATCAGGACATCGTCGCGGCGATTAGAGCGTCGACCGCGGATGTTTTTGCCACCATGCTCGGCCTGGAAATCACGGCCGAAGACATGCAAACGGAACCCGCGGTGACGGCGGCGCCATCGTCCGGAGTAGTCTCGTTGATTGGGCTGGCGGGGAATTGGTGTGGGACCGGAAGCCTCGCCTGTACGCTCGCATTCGCCTGCCGCATGGCAACGCACTTGGTGGCGACGCCCTATGATTCGGTAAATGAGGACGTTCTCGACGCCGCCGGCGAAATCACCAACATGATTATCGGTAACGTGAAAACGGTGCTGGAAGAAAAGGTCGGCCCCATGGGCCTGAGTAGTCCAACAGTGATCTATGGGCGGAATTTCCAGACGCGCAGCGCGCGCATCCACGAATGGATCATCGTGCCTTTCACTTGCGGCGAGGAGCGCCTGTTTGTGCAAATGTGCCTGGCGCCGAATCCCGACAGCCGGTCTCGTAACGGGAACAAGGGGACCCTTCGAGCTGGTTTTCAGGTCCCGCAGGTGTTGACTGGCTAACCCTCGCGTTATCCCGCCTAGCGACGTGCCCACGGAAATCTAAAGGAGAGCAGAAATGGTATCGGGCGTTTTGGAAGTCCCCGCCGCGGCGAACGCCGAATCGCGCGCGGGAAAATATCTTACCTTCGCATTGGGGGAGCAAGGGTATGCGGTCCAAGTGCTGCGCGTGCGCGAAATCGCGAGCATGCAGCAGATCACGGCAGTCCCACACACGCCCGGGTACGTCAGAGGAGTCGTCAATCTGCGCGGCAAAGTGATCCCTGTGATCGATTTGCGCCTGAAATTCGGCCTGCCGGAGCAAAAGTACACGCCGCGAACGTCCATCGTTGTCGTGCAGATCGAGCGGGGCACAACACGAATGCTGGTCGGCATCATCGTCGATAAAGTCTTGGAAGTGCTCGCGTTCCAAACCGCCGATATCGAAGACACACCGGACTTCGGTGACGGATTGGCCACACCCTACATTCTGGGCATGGCGAAAGCCAAGGGTAAAATGAAAATCCTGCTGGACATCAACATGGTGTTAAGCGCGCAGCAACTCTGAGCCTGGTCACACACGTCCGCTCAAGCTCCGCGCACGGGCGATATAATCGGAGTCGCATGAATGTTGCTGCCGAAATGCAGCCGGACTGGAAGAATTGGGAAGGCGAGATCGCCGGCGGCGAGTTCCCCCTGGAGCAGTTTCTCGGCGCGGGCGAACAAGGCGCCGTCTTTCGCTCGCGAATTCCCAGTGGCGAGGGCGCCATCAAACTCGTTCCTGCCCGAGATAACCAGGCCCAACGGCTGGTAGATCAATGGAATCGGGCCCGCACGCTCGACCATCCGCACTTAATACGGATTCTCGAAACGGGCACGTGGGCGAAAGCTAACATTTCTGTGGCGTATGTGGTGATGGAGTATGCCGACGAGAATCTCGGCGAGGTTATTGCCGAACGGCCGCTCTCGGCTGGCGAAACTCTCGAAATGCTTCAACCCGTCGCGGAGGCGCTGGCTTTCTTGCATCGCCAGGGACTCGTGCACGGGAGCTTGAAGCCGTCCAATATTCTCGCGGTGAAGGACACCCTCAAGATTTCGAGCGATGCAGTCTCGAGCGGCGACCAGGCTGGCGACCTGCAGGACTTAGTGGCGTTGATGGTGCAGGCGTTGACGCAGCAACCGACGTTCGCAAAGAACGGCTCCGCACGAACCGTTATCGACGGTCTCCCCGAGCCCTTTCGAGAAATCGCGCAGAACTGTACCGGCCAGGGTGGACGCGTTCCATGGTCCGCCGCGGAGCTTGCAAGTTGGCTGCAAACGAGAGGTGAAGCTCCGTCGGCAGGCGCAGCGACACCGCGCGCCTCGCAACCCCAACCAGGAAATCCCAGACTGGCGCGCAACGCAATCGTCCTCGCGCTGATCTTGGTAGCCGTGATCACCGTCGGCAGTCTGCTTAGGAATCGGACGGTTGACCCGGTTTCCGCCGTGCCGCAGCCATCCGCGAAGACTTCAGAACCCCCGGTCGCGAGTGCGCCCCCACCGTCACCTGAAGCCAAGAAAGCGGAGCCCCCCGCGGTGGTCATTCCGGATACGAAGCCGATCGATTCCCCCGCGCCAGCCCGCGAACGACAGCCACGGCGCGTGGTGTCTGACTCGCCGGAGCAGGTCGTCAGCCAGGTGCTTCCCGATATCACCGCCAAAGCTCGCCGAACGGTTCGCGGCAAAGCGACCGTTGTGGTGAAAGTCGCCGTCGATCCATCCGGGAACGTGACCGACGCATCGCTGGAACGCGGCGGCTCGCGTTATTTCGGGAAGCTGGCGGTGGACGCGGCCCGGAAATGGCGCTTCGTCGCCGCGAACGGCGATACTCCCCGCGAGTGGTTCCTGCGATTCGACATCACGCCTCGGGACACCAAAGTTTTCGTGGAGAAATCAGTCGAGCGTTGACTCCGCGTGACCGTTAAGAGTCGCGACCGCGCCGAGATCCGCCAGCATTCTGGTCCAGCGATCCTTGCCGAGCGCGTTCACCACCTTGGTCTGCGCTTTTTTCCAGTGCTGAATGGAAGCGCGCACCGCTTTTTCACCAGCGGGCAAAAGCCTGACCGCCTTGGTGCGATGGTTGTTGCCGGCTGAAATCTGCACGACACCCTTGCGCTCCAGTTGTTTCAGGTTGCGCGTCAGCGTGGTGCGGTCCGCCCCGATGAGCCGCGCCAGTCCTGTGATGGTCTCCGTGCCGCGCTTAGCGATGACGATCATCAGGCTGAACTGCGGGCCCCGGATCGGTGCGCCTCGCATTTCCTTTTCGTAGATTTTCGAAATAATCCGCGAAGACCGGCGCAAATTGTACGCCACGCATGAGTGTGTTTCCGCCAGGCACTGTTCCAGACTGGACTTTTTCATCGAGCGATCCGGTTGCGCTGGCTGATTACGTACGCGCGAATCGCCGCGACATCATCGTTCGAAAGCCATTCCTTGAATGCGGGCATTCCGGCCGCGACCATGGATCCTTCCAGCACGATTCTAGGATACGACGCGAACACCGATTCCGCTGAGAAGCGCAAGTCCGCGACGGAACCGCCGGAGGTCGCGCCGAAGCCGTGGCAATACACGCACCAGGTCGCGTACACAACGGATCCGTGGTCGATGGTCTTCTGGTCCGCACTCCCCGTCATCGGCTTGGGCAGCGCCGGCGCCGCGGGTGCGGGCGGAAGCTTGGCTTTTCCGTCGATCGCGAACGTGAGTAGGCGGCCGGGCGTTCCGTTGTGGCCGCTGGGGTTGCCGAAGATCAATCCGAATGCCCCACCCCATCCGGCCAGCACCGAAATATACTGCTTCCCGTTGACTGTGTAGGTCGCGGGTGCGGCCATCACTCCGGTGTTCACCGGCATTTTCCAAACTTTCTCGCCGGTCTCGGCATTGTAGGCCGAAAAATTCCCCGCTGCGGTTCCCTGGAACACCAGGTTGCCCGCCGTAGACAAGACGCCGCCGTTCCAATACGTCGGATAAGGCACCTTCCACTTGGCGCTTTGCTTCGCCGGATCCCAGGCGAGCAACATGCCCGGCGTCAGTTCCGGTGGGTCGACAGCGGGCAGCGGCAGCATGCCGAGATTCCACGCTCCACCGGTCAGATATTTGAAATGTTCGTCGCCGAGATACGGATATCCAGTCTCCTGCGCAGGAATGTACACCAGTTTCGTTTCCGGATGAAACGACATCGGCTGCCAGTTGTGTCCGCCCAGCGGTCCCGGCTGCTGGATGAACATTTTCGCCGGATCGAGTTCGCGCGCCGCGGGATTCTCCACCGGACGTCCAGTTTTCATGTCGACTTCTTTCGCCCAATTGATCGTAACGAATGGTTTCGCGGACAGTAATTCACCGGTGGCGCGATCGAGCACGTAGAAGAATCCATTCTTCGGCGCCTGCAACAGCACCTTGCGAGCCTTGCCGTCGATGTCGAGCGTCGCCAGAATCATCTGCTGAACGGCGGTGTAATCCCAGCTATCCCCAGGCGTCGTCTGATAATGCCAGACCAGCTCGCCGGTATCGGGTTTCAATGCAACAATGCAGGAAAGATACAGATTGTCGCCGCCGCCGGGACTGCGCTTCTTCCAATTCCATGGCGAGCCGTTGCCGGTGCCGACATATAAAAGGTCCAGGTCGGGATCGTACGCGAACGAATCCCACACGGTTCCACCGCCGCCGAATTTCCACCATTCCCCGGTCCACGTTTTCGCGGCTTTTTCCATCGCGGGCGATTCGAACGGCTTCGACGGATCGCCCGGCACCGTATAGAATCGCCACGCGAGCTTTCCCGTCTGCGCGTCATACGCCGAAACATAGCCGCGGACGCCGAATTCCGCGCCGCCATTGCCAATGATCACTTTTCCTTTGACGACGCGCGGTGCGCCGGTGATGGTGTACGATTGATTCTTGTCCGTGGTCTGCGTCGACCACTCCGGAGTTCCCTTCGCAGCGTTCAGCGCGACCAACCGCCCATCGAGCGTTCCCACGTACACTCGATTTCCATACACGGCGACTCCACGATTCACCACGTCACAGCAAGCCCGTTGTCCCCAGGCGCGCGAGACTTCCGCGTCCCATCGCCACAAACGTTTTCCCGTCACCGCGTCAACCGCAAACACGTCACTCCAGGCACCGGTGAGATACATCACGCCATTTACGACAATCGGCGTTGCTTCCAGGCCGCGCTTGGTCTCCATATCGAGAGACCACGCGAGACCCAGGCGCTTCACGTTCGACGCGTTGATATCGCGTAGCGGACTGTAGTGCGTCTCCGCGTAATCGCGTCCCGTGGTGATCCAGTCGTTGCGGGTAGCAGCGGATCTCAGATCGCGATCGGTAATCCCCTGCCCCGCAGCAAGCCCTGCGGCAAATCCTGCGAACGCCATGAGTCGCATCTGTGAATTATAGTCCGCGACGCAGGTGTATACTCAGCCTCATGCCGGAACAGAAGAAAGCCGTCATCGTTGGCGCGGGACTTGGTGGAATCAGCGCCGGAGTTCATCTCCTACAAGCCGGGATCGACGATTTCGCCATCCTGGAGCGCGATCGCGAGCCCGGCGGAACCTGGCGCGACAACACCTATCCAGGCTGCGCGTGCGATGTACCGGTCGCGTTGTACCAGTTTTCCTTTGCACCCAACCTGGGATGGCGACACCTATTCCCGCGCGCGGCCGAAATGAAACGGTACGTCGACGATGTCGTAGTCAACTTCGGCCTGACGCCCAGGATTCGCGGCGGCGATGGCGTCGCATCCGCCGAGTGGAACGAATCCCGCTGCCGCTGGTGCATCGTCACCGAGTCGGGCGCTGAGTTCGAATCCAAAGCGCTGATCGTCGGACTGGGCCAGCTAAACCGTCCCAAGTTTCCGGAAATCGAAGGCCGTGAAACGTTCGCCGGTCCCGCGTTTCACTCCGCTCGGTGGGACCATTCCGTTCCCCTCGAAGGAAAGCGCGTCGGCGTAATCGGATGTGCGGCCAGCGCGGTGCAACTGATTCCGGAGGTCGCCAAGATCGCCGCCCACCTGACTGTCTTCCAGCGCACGCCGAACTGGTTCCTGCCGCGGATGGATCGCGAAATCACGGAAGAAGAAATGGCTCTGCTGGTCACCGCGCCGCATGTTGCGGTATTGACGCGGCAGCAGATTTATGAGCAGGCCGACCATCTTTTCTGGCAGGCCTTCAGTTGGACGCCGCAAGGTCGCGCGGCTTACACGCGCGCGTCCCTGATGCATCTGGAAGCTCAGGTGGCCGATCCGGAATTGCGCCGGAAACTCACGCCCGATTATCCGATCGGATGCAAACGCATTCTTTTCGCCGACGATTATTATCCGGCGCTCCAGCAGCCCAACGTCACGCTCGAAACCGTGGCGATCGAGCGAATCACACCCATCGGCGTGCGCACTCGCGATGGCGTCGATCATCCCTTGGATGTTCTGGTGTATGCGACTGGATTCGAAACCACCGGCTGGCATTGGTCGATGCGCGTACGGGGCCGCGGCGGAATCATGCTGGACGACGCGTGGAAGAACGGACCCGAAGCATACCTGGGAATCACCGTCGCGGGATTTCCGAATCTGTTCATGCTGTACGGACCCAACACGAATCTGGGACACAACTCAATCACCTTCATGCTGGAGCGGCAGAGCGAATATATCGCCCAGGCGTTATCCGAAATGCAGCACCGCGGCGTCGATACGATGGAGCCGTCACGCAAAGCGCAGGACCGCGTCAACCGCGAATTGCAGGACGGTCTCGCGCGGACGACTTGGGCCGATCCGCAGTGCAGTTCGTGGTACAAGAACGCGGCGGGAAAGATCACGCAAAACTGGTCATCGCACACCCGCGATTACGCCGCTGCGCTGAAGACCGTGAATTTCGATGACTACGTGATTCGAGCAAGGACGGCCGCCGGCTAAATCTTGGAGCAAGCTGAAAAACTCCCTTGGCAGGTCGGGGACCTGCCTTCTCACAGCTGGGAACGAGTTTTTCTGCAGCCTCTGACGCCTTGCTCCAGACCTAGGTAGTAACCTTCTTCTCCCATGGCTGCGCGTGTGGACCCTCGTCGCGTTCCTCGACGCGATCGTACAGATGCTCGTCCGAAGTGGTCCCCAGCGAAAGATTGTACAGGCTGGTCAATCCGAGCCCTTCGCGAAGATCCTCGTCGAAATCGTGGAGGTTGTGCAAATGCCCCGCCAGCGCCGGAACTTCCTTGCCCGACGGCGTGCGCAGAAACATCTGGTAGCCGCGGCTCACCAGCATTCCGATTTCCTCGCCGATCAGCAGGCCCGCTTTGCCGATCTTCACCACACCATTTCCCGCGTCTTCAAGCATCGCTCCGCACTCTCCGCGCGTCACGCGAACACGACCCGAGGATTCCCTCTTGGTCTCGAACTTGAATTCTTTTAGATTCGCGATGCGCTCATCGAACGTCGGTGTGTGCGGAATAGTCCGGCGAAAGAACATATGTCCCATTCTATAATGTGTCGTGCCTTTCGTACTCGCTTTAGATGAAGGAACCACCAGCGCGCGCGCCGCGCTCTACAACGACGAGGGCCGCCGCGTCGCCACGGAGTCGAGCCCCATCGAGTGTTTCTATCCGCAACCGGGATGGGTCGAGCAGGACGCCAACGCCATCTGGACCGCGCAACTCGACGCCACGCGGCGCACGCTCGCCGCAGCCAAAGTGAAGGCATCGGAGATCAACGCCATCGGCATTACCAACCAGCGCGAAACCACGGTTGTGTGGGACAAGCGCACCGGGGAGCCGATCGCGCCCGCCATCGTCTGGCAGTGCCGCCGCACTGCGCCGTATTGCGATGCGCTGCATTCGCGCGAGACGATCGAGCGCAAGACCGGGCTGGTCATCGACGCGTACTTTTCCGCCAGCAAGATTCGCTGGCTGATCGATTACACATCGTCGCATCCGGATGATCTCCTGTTTGGCAACGTGGACACGTGGCTGATCTGGAAGCTCACCAACGGCGCCGCGCACGTCACCGATCCCACCAACGCGTCTCGCACCATGCTCATGAATCTGGAAACGGGCGAATGGGACGATGACTTGCTCCAGGTTTTCGGCCTGCCGCTTGGGATGCTGCCAAAAATCGTTCGGTCATCGGGCGTGTGCGGAACCGCGGCACGCGAACACTTCGGCGCGGAAATCCCCATCGCCGGAATCGCCGGCGATCAGCAAGCCGCATTGTTCGGCCAAGCCTGCTTTACTCCCGGTCTATCCAAGAACACCTACGGCACGGGCTGTTTCGCGCTGATGCACTCCGGCGGACACTTGCCAGTCTCGAAAAATCGCCTTCTCGCGACTCGGGCGGCTTCTCCCGATGGGTCGTCGCAGTTCGCCGTGGAAGGCAGCGTCTTCATCGCGGGCGCAGCGGTGCAATGGTTGCGCGACAAATTGAAAATCATCTCCAGCGCTGCGGAGACCGACGCGATCGCTTCCTCGGTCCCCGATACCGGTGGCGCCTACGTAGTGCCTGCCTTTGTTGGCCTCGGCGCACCGCATTGGGATTCTACCGCCCGAGGAATTCTCAGCGGGATCACTGCGGGAACCGACCGCGCGCGCCTTGTCCGCGCAACCCTCGAAAGCATCGCGTATCAAACCTTCGAACTGGTGGAAGCGATGCAAGCCGACAGCGGTCAGAAACTCAAAGAGCTACGCGTCGACGGCGGTGCGACCGCGAACGATTTTCTGATGCAGTTCCAGGCGGACATCCTGGGATGCCCCATCGTGCGTCCGGCGGATATTGAAACTACAGCGCTCGGCGCAGCGTATCTGGCGGGTCTCGCCACTGGGTTTTATAAGAGCGTCGAAGAACTGGCTCGCTTCTGGAGATCCGAACGAGTCTTCGAGCCAAACATGCCAGAGTCACGTCGCAGCGAACTGCTCGCCGGATGGCGTGATGCTGTTGCTCGGTGCAGGCATCGGTAGAAGTCACATCACCTCCAGACGTAAAGGATGCGCAGGTATTCCACGGAGGGACTAAACAGAATTCCAAGCGCCAGCGCCATTCGCACTCGCCCGCCATTCCGGCCCAGTTTCTTGCCCGTAGAGTCCTGCTCTTCAGTCGAATCCACATATGGGCCGGCCTGGACTGCAAACTCCTCCTCGGCGAACTCTTGATAGAGAATCTCTCGCACTTCTTCCAGGAGCGAGGCTCGGACCATCAGGCGAAGGCCACCTAGACAATTGCTCCAGGGCCACACCGCGTTCAGAGCATGCTCGTTTTCCAGGTAACAGAGTATGCCGGCGGAGCGTAGCAATCCGCGGGCGACCTCGGCCTCGTCGGGGAACAAGAACGTGGCTGCACATACCAGTTCGTCGTCAGTCGTCGCGGGTTCCTCGGAAATTTCGAATTCAACCGATTCATCCTCAATCGGCTTGAATTCCTCAGAAATCTTTTGGGCAACCGATAATCCACGCCTTGCCAATTCCTCGTCGAGGCACTGGCTCGCCACCTCGATCAATTCCTCGCGATCGATCGAAAGTAAAGCGTCGTCGGACAATTCCGCGTATCGGCGCCGGAAATCGCCCTCACCAACATTCACAGGATAGCCACCGCATCAATCGATTCTAGCCGTTCGAGCGGGCGAGTGAAGCTGTCTACGCGGTTTGAGCCTCATTGACGGCGCCAAAACGACGATCGCGACTGTGGAATTCTTCGACTGCCGACGCCAGATCTTCCGCGGAAAACTCCGGCCACATGCGGCGTGTAAAAACCATTTCTGCGTAGGCGCATTCCCACAGCAGAAAATCGCTCAAGCGTTGCTCGCCGCTGGTACGGATCAGGAGATCGACGTCGGGTCCCAAGGTCTTTGAAAGAGTCTCTTCGGAAATCGCCTTCAAACTGCGAGCGGCATCGAGAATCGCCTGGCGCGACGAATAGTCGATGGCGATGCGCAGCAGTAGCTTTTTTCCGCCGGCGGTCTTGCGCTCGACTTGTTCCAGCAACGAAACCAGGGCTGGAGCCAGACGGTCGCGCCGTCCGATGGCTTGCAACCGAACGCCGTTCTTGACGCAGCGGTCGCATTCCTGGATCAGATAGCGGCTGAACAGCCGCATCAGCGCGGAAACTTCGCGCGACGGACGCTGCCAGTTGTCGGCCGAGAACGCATACAGCGTCAGCACCGAGATGCCTAGCGATGGAGCCGTCTCCACCGTGCGGCGCACGCTGTCCGCACCGGCGCGATGGCCGGCGATGCGTGGCATCCCGCGCTGGCTCGCCCAGCGTCCATTGCCGTCCATGATGATGGCGACGTGGATCCCGTCGTCAAAAGTACTTCTCATCGCAAAGTATTCCTCCGAATGAATGCGCAAAGTGACATAGATTTCAGATCAACGTTTGGCCGCTTGCAGGATCGCTTCCATGTGATCCAGGTACTTGTCGAAAGCCTTGCGGCCCGCCGCGGTCAGCGTGTATTCGGTCTTGGGCATGCGGCCTTCAAACGATTTGGTACAGGCGATATATTTCGCCTCTTCCAGCTTCCGTGCATGAACGCTCAAATTACCATCGGTGGTTTGCAGAAAATCCTTCAGTTCGTTGAAGGTCAACGCCGAATCCGCTGCGGCCAGCGCGCTGATGATACCGAGCCGGATGCGCGGATGGATCAGGCGGTCGAGTTCGGGAATGGCCGGGCCGGCGCGGTGAACTTCCAGCGGAGCGGCCCGCTGCGGACTATCGGAAGGGAGCGCGTTTGATTTAGCCACCGTATCTCCTCGCGATAATCGCTCCAAACACAATGTGCAGTCCGCCGAATCCAAACCCGAGCCAGACGTCGTTCCAGGGCACGCTCCACGCCGGCGGTGTAAACATGGCGAGCGCACCTTCGACCAGAAAACAAGCACCCATTACGGGAACAATTGGCACGGAAAAAGCACCGCCGGTGACGACTCCCGTTCCGTACAACATGAGCCAGACTCCTGGGATCGCCGTCACCGCGCCCACGCGCCACAACACCATGGTCAGCGCTGCGCCCGCGAGCAGCGGGGGAACGAAACTGAACACGAATTTTCGTGCCGGAGCCGACCACATCGGCAACCCCGCTTGGGCCGCTTTGCGCCACATCGCCAGGATTCCAATCGAGACGGCAAGCATGCCTTCGATCAGCCAGGTCACCAGCCAGGCTCCAATGGAGACTTGCCGTGCGGCAATGAAGCTGGCGACGACGGCGGTGACCCCCATGGCCACGCCGCCCCATCCTGGAACCGCCGTAAAAGATCCTGCACGCTCCATGGTTTCACGGATATAGCGCAGATTATCGATGGCGTGATCTTGGATCGGCGTGGGTTCGTTTGGTCGTTTACGAATTGGCTGGACCGATGCCATGGGTCGATCATAAGGGAATTGGAACGCTCTGTCAAGTACTTTGCAATTCAGAGTCTGCTAACATAGGCCCTGACATGAAGGCGCTTCTCGACGTGCTCGCGCCGGACGATCCGGATTACCAACTGGCATATGCCATCGACCGGGAGCGGCTGCCGGAGCACATCGCCATCATCATGGACGGGAACGGACGTTGGGCCAGGCGGCGAAGTCTGCCCCGCGTAGCCGGGCACCGCGCCGGAATCCAGCCGGTCCGAACCACCGTCGAAACGTGCGCACGGCTGGGGCTGGGCGCCCTGACGTTGTACGCTTTTTCGGTCGAAAATTGGAAACGCCCGCGCCTGGAAGTGGACACGCTGTGGCGATTGCTGCGGCTGTATCTTCATGCCGAATTGCCGGAAATGCACCGGCACAATATTCGCTTCACGGCAATCGGGAGGCTAGAGGAGCTGCCGGGGTTTGTTCGCGAGGAACTGGATTCGGTGATCGCTTCGACAGCGGCCAATTCCGGAATGCAGTTGAACCTGGCGATCAACTACGGCGGTCGCGCGGAGTTGGTGGACGCGGTGCGCGCGCTGGTGGAAGATGCGCGCCGGGGCGCGGTGATCGACGAGACTGCGATTTCAGCTCGCCTGTACACCGCGGGAATGCCCGATCCCGATCTGTTGATCCGCACTTCGGGCGAGATGCGCGTCTCCAATTTCCTGCTGTGGCAGATCGCCTACGCCGAGTTGTACGTCACCGAAACGTTGTGGCCGGATTTCACGCGCACCGACTTGCTGCGCGCGATTCTCGACTATCAAAAGCGCGACCGGCGATTCGGCGGCATCCGCGAAGTGGTTCCGGTGGAAGTTAACGATATGGAAGCGGTCACCGTTCGCACACAATGAAGCGGCTGGCGACTGCGCTGGTTCTCATCCCTCTCACTGTCTGGGTGGTCTTGTGGGCACCGGACTGGGCATTCAAGGCCGTGCTGGCCGCCATTGGACTGATCGCGTTTCACGAATTCGACCAGATCGCGGAGGAGAACAAAATCGCGCGACCGGGTTGGTTGGGGATGATCGCGGGACTCGCTTTCATGCTCGCACCTGCGCCCGACGTCGTGATCTTTCTGGTCGCGATCGCAGGAATGCTGCTGTCGCTGCGTGTTCGCGAATTGACCGGCTCGATGGCCGCCGCGGCGGTATTCATCCTCGGGGTCGTGTACATTTTCGGAGCATGGAAATGCGCGATCGGGCTGCATGGCCTGAATCCGCACTGGCTGATGTTCGCGTTGCTGCTGAGCTGGGTGGGCGATACCGCGGCGCTCTACGTTGGTCGAGCGCTCGGCCGGCACAAGCTGGCGCCCCAGGTCAGTCCGGCGAAAACCTGGGAAGGAGCGGTGGGATCGCTCATCGGCGGGATCGCGGGCGGCTTGGTTTATGCGCACTACCTGATTCCGGACGCGTCCATCGGAATGGTGATGGGACTGGCGGCGGCGGGCAACATCGCGGGCCAAGTAGGGGATTTGTGTGAATCGGCCATGAAGCGCGGCGCGGGTGTAAAGGATAGCGGGACGACGCTTCCCGGTCACGGCGGATGGCTCGATCGGATCGATTCGACGTTGTTCAGTGTGCCCGTGGTGTACGGTTTGTTAAAGCTCGTGGTGTAGGGCAGACGATCGGTTTTTGTCGTCTGCCGAGGTGCGCAGAGACAGAGCACCGTCTGCGGGGGCTTGCAACGACAGAGCACCAAAAACGATGCTCTGTCCTACGGTGCGACTAGTAGACGGATCGGTGATGCGTCAGCGATTTTGAGACTAAAGAAAAGCGAGGCTCTGCCCGCCCTTTCCCCGCGATCTGCGCGGCGAGATATTCGCCGACGAACGGGCCATGTTTGAAACCATGCCCTGAGCCGCCGCCGGCGAGCCACACGTTTTCGAAACCAGGATGACGGTCGATTAGGAAATCGCCATTTGACGTATTTTCGTACTGGCACACGCGCGTTTCGAGTAGCGGAGCGTCCGCGATCGAGGGAAATCGTTGGTGCAGGATGGCTCGCGCGCGTGCAATCGATGCGGCGGAGACGTTGCGCTCTCCCGTTTCCGGGTCGAACGCCGGGCCGTGCGTGTCGATGGCTAACTTGAATCCGCGGCCGTCGATCGGTGGCAGCGTGTACGCTCCTTCGCGGAACGCGATCCAGCACGGCAACTGCGCGGCAGCGCCAAAGAAGAACACTTCCTGGCGCGTGGGGCGAATCCGGCGACCGATGACATCGGCGAATAGTTTTGGGAGCCACGGGCCGCAGGCGAAGACGTGAACTCGCGCGAGCTTCGGGTCGGGATGTTCAATGCTGCGCGTCTCATATCGGGCACCAGCTTGTACCGCGGCGTCCACCACAGCTTGTACCGCGCGGCGAGCCAGCAATGCTCCGCTATCGGGCTCATAGATGGCGGCGGCATCGCCGTCGAACGCAATCTCCGGAAAACGCCGGCGCAGCGTGCCCACTTCAAGCCATTCGAATTTGAATCGCGCTCCGGCGAGCGTTTTGCGCGATGCAGCCAGGTACGGATCTGTGCGCGGCGCGGTGACCAGGACCCCGGTCTTCACGAACATCGACGGGAAGAATTGTTTCCACAACTTCAATGACCGGATGGAACTGCGCGTGTAGATTTCATCGGCTCCATACGACATACGAATGATGCGCGTTTCGCCGCCGGAGCTGGCGCGAGAGTTGCCGGGGCCATGCTGATCGACGATCAGAACCTGCTTCCCCGCACGAGCCAAGTGAAACGCGGTCCATGCGCCAAACACGCCGGCGCCGACCACGGCGACGTCGTAGCGCATGTTAGCGTGCTCCCAGAATGATATAGGTGACCAGCGCAGTCCCGATCAGATTTTTGTCGGCATCGGTCAGATCGACGCGCGAAATCACCAGGGTCGAGCCGACGCGAATCAGGTGCGCCCGCGCGCGAACGTATCCTTTTGTGACGGGACGGAAATAGTTAATCTTCAGCTCAACGGTCGTGATCGGCCGACCGCCGACTTCGCGATTGGTGGCGATCCCGGCCGCGGCGTCGGCCATGGTTGCGGTGACGCCGCCGTGGAGCACTCCCGCGCCGTTCATCATTTCGGGGCGGATGGCGACCTCCACCGTTACGCCGTCTTTGTGGACCGCAGCCAGGCGCATCCCCAGCAATTTGTTAAACGCCATCTTCGGCAGGAACTCGCGGATTTGTTTAGCTGTAAGCTTTTTCAATCCGTGATTCTAGCGTGTTTGATCTGGTGCGCTCAATCGGAGTATCTTCAATGAGCATGCGAATCAAGGACAAAGTGGTCGTCGTCACGGGTGGAGCGAACGGAATCGGAGAGGCGCTGGCGCGCAGATTTAAAGTCGAGGGAGCACGTGCCATCGTCGTCGCGGATCTGGATGGCGACCGGGCTACCAGGATCGCGAGCGAGATCGGCGGGCTCGGAATGTGCGTCGATGTCGGCAAAGAAGCGGAAATCCAGAACCTGGTGCAGCAGACCGTCGCCAAGTTCGGCGACATCGATCTGTTCTGCTCTAACGCGGGGATTTTCGTCGAAGGCGACGTTTTCGCGCCGAACGAAGTGTGGGCCAAGATGCGCGACATTCACGTGCTGGCCCATGTGTACGCGGCGCGCGCGGTATTGCCTCGCATGCTTGAACGCGGTGAAGGATATCTGCTGCAAACGGTTTCCGCCGCCGGATTGATCACCTCGCTCGAATCGGTGATTTATGCCGTCACCAAGCATGCATCGCTGGCCTTGGCTGAATGGATTTCCATGACCTATGGCGATCGCGGGATCAAGGTTTCGGCGCTGTGCCCGCAAGGCGTCCGCACGAATATGCTCATGCAGGACCCTGATAATTTTCTGGTCGAGGGATCGGTTTCCGTGGAGCAGGTTGCGGATTGCGTGATTGAAGGGCTCGACGATGAGCGGTTCTTGATCCTTCCGCATCCGGAGGTCGCCGAGTATTTCGGGCGCAAGTCGGCGAATTACGATCGGTGGCTGCGCGGGATGCGGAGGTTCAGAAGTGAGGTGGCGGCGAAGAGAGGGATGGCCGCAGATGAACGCGGATAGACGCCGATAAAACTATTCCCTGGTGGGGTGACCTTCGATCACTTCGATCTTCATCTGATCGGGACCTTCGATAAAGGCAAACTTGATCTTTCCACCTGCCACGGAGCGCGGTTCGGCCAGGACTTTCACGCCAGCAGCCTTGAGTTTCGCCATCGCATCGTCCAGATTGTCGACACTTACGCCGATGTGATCGACTACGTGGCCGGCAGTCGATTCGAATGTCGGACGATCTTTCCAATAGGGCCAATTGTCGGTGCGCGCGTACTCCAGCGGGAACATGATTAGGTTTACGTTGTCCATATTGAATGAAGCGCTGGGAGCGATTTGCACGCCTCGGTACATGCGTTTTTCAGCGGTCTTGCGTGCCTTGACGCCGAACTGCTTTTCATACCATTCGGCGGCGGCTACCGGATTCTCGCTCAGCAGATGAAGATGGCCGAAACGATGATGGGCGGCCGTGTTGAGTTCGATCAGCGCGCCATCGGGTCCCAGCACATAGGCGTAGTAGAACGACCCGGGCTTGGCGTTGGGATTTCCGCCGATATCGCTGATGTCGGTCAGCGGGGTCTGAAATTTGGTTCCCCCGGCGACCTGCTTTTCGTAGGTCGCTTTCATGTCCTCCGCGCCCCAGCCGAAGTGCCAGATGGTGCTGGTGATGTCGCTCTTCGGCGGCGTGTTCACCTTGGTGAACAGGATCCAGCTTTTCTGCGCCCAAACACCATCCGCTACTCCCGCGAACTTTCCCTTTTCGGCGTCGAACTTGGTGGTGTAGAACTCGATGTCGGCGGCGGGATCGATTGCGTTGAGATGCAGATGATGGAAATGGGCGTTCGAAACGGTCTGTGCCATGGCCAGCGGCAGCATCGCGATGGCAAGCGCAACGTGGCGGGTACTAGACATTTCCGAATTATATCCGCTTGCGTCAGACACAAAGCAGGAATAAGATCGTTCGGACGGCAAAGGAGGCCTTATGGGCAAAATCAATCTGGGCCGGGTGATCCTGGGTGGACTGGTAGCGGGCGTCGTGATCGACCTGATGGAAGGGATCATGCACGGAGTCATCATGGCAAACCGCGATACGGAGATGCTGAAGAATCTCAACGTTCCAGCAGGGGGTTCGGCGAATGAGATCATCGCGCTGAACGTATGGGGATTTGTGCTGGGGATTCTGACCGTGTGGTTGTATGCAGCGATCCGGCCGCGGATGGGCGCAGGTCCTAAAACCGCGCTGTGCGCCGGATTGTTCATGTGGGCGGCGACATCACTGATGGGATCGGCCATTCCGCAGATTATCGGCATCTATCACATCGACGTGACGGCGACAAACGTCGCGTATGAATTTGTGATGCTGGCGATCGCGGCCGTGGCAGGCGCGGCGGTTTACAAGGAAGACGCGGTGGAAACGTCGCGATCGTCGGCAGCGCGGGCTTAGGAGGTTGCTGACACGTCAGGACCCGGTCGCTGCGCTCGCGGTTCGGTGCGCAGTGTCCGAGCCGCGAACGATAGTGACCGGATCCAGGGTGCGGAGATTAGATCTTCATTCGCTTCAGCCGCAGACTGTTGAGGACCACGCTAACCGAACTCATCGCCATGGCCGCGCTGGCGATGACGGGGCTGAGGAATCCCAGGGCTGCAGCGGGAATCGCAACGACGTTGTAGCCCAGCGCCCAGAACAGATTCTGGCGCATGACGGTCCATGTTGCGCGCGAAAGTACAATGGCGTGCGCGATTTCCGCAAGATCCGCGCGTAGCAACGTCACGTCGCCGGCTTCGATGGCGATATCGGTACCCGAGCCCATGGCGAATCCGATATCGGCCTGCGCGAGAGCGGGCGCATCGTTGATGCCGTCGCCGGCCATGGCGACTACGCGTCCTTCGTTCTGCAATCGACGAATCTCGGCGACTTTTCCGTCTGGAAGGACGCCCGCAACAATGTGATCGATTCCGACTTGGCGAGCGACGGCCTGGGCCGGCTCGGGATGATCGCCGGTGACCAGAACGACTTCGAGTCCCAAGCGTTGTAGCTCGCCGATTGCTTCTTTCGAGCCCGCGCGGACCGGATCGCTGACCCGCACGCGGCCGGTGACGGCTCCGTCGATCGCGACCAGGATGCCCTCGCCGCTATCGCCGAAGAACTCCGCGTTCCCCACTTTGACACGTCTGCCTTCGACCATCGCTTCGACACCGCGTCCGGCGGTCGCAAGAAATTCGGTGACGTCGGGAAGATTTAAGCCACGGCCTTCGGCGAACTCGACCACACTGCGTGCCAGCGGATGCTCGGAGCGCCGTTCCACCGCCGCAGCCAGCCGAAGCACGTCGTCATCGATTTGCGCACTAACGATCCGTGGACGGCCTTCTGTCACGGTTCCGGTTTTATCCAGCACTACCGTATTGACGCGGCGCAACTTTTCGAGAGCCTCGCCGCCTTTGATGAGCAGGCCCATTCCGGCGCCGCGTCCAGTGGCGACCATCACAGCGGTGGGAACGGCCAACCCCATCGCGCAAGGACACGCGATGATCAGCACGGCGACCGCAGTGACGGCTGCTTTCGTTGCACCTGCGCCGGCCAACATCCAGGCGGATAAGGTAAGAATCGCCAGCGCGACGACCATGGGAACGAACACGCCGCTGATCCGGTCGGCCAGGCGTTCGATGGGCGCGCGCGAGGCTTGCGCCTGACGCATTAGCGTGACGATTCGGGCCAGAACGCTGGTCTCGCCAAGCGTAGTCGCCCGGTAACGGAAGCTTCCACTGGTGTTCACGGTTCCGCCGATGACTGCGTTGCCCGCCGATTTGAAGACGGGCGTGGGCTCACCGGTCAGCATGGACTCGTCCACGTAACTCGATCCATCGATGATCTCGCCGTCGACCGGCAACTTCTCGCCGGGACGAACGACGATGACGTCACGACGAATCACTTCGGGGATGGGCAGGTCCAGTTCGACGTCATCGCGCAGAACGTGCGCATTCGCCGGCTGCAAGCCGATCAACTTGCGAAGCGCGCTGGTGGTCTGGCGTTTCGCGCGAGCCTCCAGTGCACGGCCAGTGATCACGAACGCCAGGATCAGGATTGCGGCTTCGTAGTAAACCTCCGGCAGGATGCCGCGCGATTCGAAAAATTGCGGGACAACGGTGACGGCCACCGAATAGAGAAACGCGGCTCCGGTCCCAAGTGCGACCAGAGCGTTCATGTCGGCCGAACCGTGCCGCGCGGCGATCAACGCCCCTGTGAAGATGCGGCCGCCGGCCCATGCCATCACGAATGCGGTCACGGCGAGCAACACGTATCGCACTGCCGGATCGTGCATCGCACGCATCGGAAGAAACATCGCCGCGCCGCCGAGCGCCAGACTGACGATCGCCTTCACAGCCAGCTCGCGCGCTTCGACGACCTGGGCGCGCTCGCGTTCTTCTTGCTCCTCGAAAGCCGTGCGGCCCGGCGCGGGGAGCTGCGCGTCGTAGCCTGTGTCGAGAATCGCGTCGACCAGGGCGGCTGGCTCAATGGTCTGCGGATCGAAGGCGACGGTCGCTTCGCCCGTCATAAGGTTCACGGCGGCTTTTTTCACGCCGGGAGATTGTTCGAGCGCGCGCTGCACGTGTGACTGGCACGCGGCGCAGGTCATGCCTCCGACGTGAATGCTAATGGTCTCGGTCATTCAGATTTTCGCGGCTCGTATCCGGCTTTTCGAACGGCGTCGAGCACGGCTGCTTCGCGGGCGGGATCGGCGGCCACCACGGCGGAGCCCACCTCAACTTGCGCGACGCTCACGCCGTCCACTTTCTCGAGCGCTTTACGAACGCGCTGGACACAAGCCTGACAATGCATTCCTTCGATGGCGACCTTCATGTCTCCATATTAGATGCGGCGGCGGCAACTGCGATCTTCTTCTTTTCACGTACTGCCAAAGAAGCGGCCCACGCGGCGCTGGCGACGAACAACGCGTCGAAGGATAAATTGAACAGGAACAAGTGCTTGATGTCATCCCATGCGTCGCCGAAGATGGCCGTCAGGAACGCAGTCATGCAGAACAGGCCAAGCAAGGCGGCGAATTCCATCCACAGGTCGTGCCGGCGCCAGGTCGCGACCACGCCGATGAATGGCGCGAGCAGTAGAAAGAGAATAACCTTTGCAGCGCGCGACAGCACGTGCGCGTGGAAATCGCTCCATAACGCGAATGCGCGGCTCAGCGCTGGATCCCCTGCCGCCGTTTCGAAGTTCCCATACTTCGGCCGCGACACCATCGCAATGGGAAGGTAAGCCTGAATATGCCTCCAGAGCCTGGTAGGACGGGCAAGATAGAAGCGCAGGACGCGAACTTGTGTGACGATATGTCCGATATCGCCACTGGCTTCGAGCGTGGGATAGATGGTGTCGGGACTCCATGCGCCGGTTCGGGAATAATCTTGCAAGCGCCAGTCCAGACCCAAGGCACGAAGATCGTCGGCGGGATTTCTGGATTCGGGAAGGACGGATAAGAACACCAGGTTGTAGGTATTTGCGTTCTTCATCTCCTGCGGCGCAGTCGCAATCGCGGTTGCCGCGGCTGCCAAGATCGCCACTGCTCCACCCCAGGCGAGGCGTCCAGTCGAGTGCAGGAAACGAAATGCAAAGACGCCGAGCAGGATTCCTGGCAGCGCGTTCATCGGTTTCGCGAAGATGAAGAGAACCGCCCACAGAGACCAGCGGACGAACACGGCACGCGTGGGCCCTCCGCTTCGCGCGATGTCGATACTTTCGGCCACGAGCAGCATGAAAAAGATCAGCGAAGCTGGTTCCGTAAAGAACGTATTCAGGTAGGCGATGTAGGCGACGTCGGTCAGGATAAACAGCATCGCAATCCACAAGAACGCGCGCGTCCGCAGCGCTCGGGTCACTTGCAATAGGCGGACAAACGCGGCCAAGAACGCGATTGCGTGAATCAGTCCGATCACGAGAATGTCGAGCTTGCCGTCCTTGGAGACAACCTTGTTCAGCCCCAAGGCGGCGATGACGAAGAGGTATTCGGAGGTGAACTGCTCCCATTCGGGAACGCGATCCTTAATCTCCTGAACATATTTGCGCGCGACAAAGAAGGTTTGAAGATTCGGCTGCTCGGCGGTATAGCCGAATTTTCCGATCATCCGCCGGAAATCGCCCTGATCCGCCAGCCCCACGATGGGAGGAGCGAAGATCTGATAAGCGACGATCAGCGCGGCGGCCACGACGACGGTCCGAAACAGGACCCGCGATTGAACCATTCCTCAGATGGTAATATTTTCTTGCGGATGCAGCGGATGCACGTCATCACGACCGGCGGGACCATCGAGAAAATCTATTCGGAACAGCGGGGATCGGTCGAGAATCTGGAAAGCAAGATCGAGACGTACCTGGGGCGCCTGCGTCTGCCGGATACGCACATCGACACTGTGCGCCTGATGAACAAAGACAGCCTGGAAATGACCGAAGCGGACCGCGCGCTGGTCCTGGAAGCCGTACGCGCCAGGCTGGATGCGCCGATCGTGATCACGCACGGAACCGACACCATGGTCGAGACCGGCGTGTATCTGAAAGCGGCGCTGGGTGAGTTGAAGTTCCCTATTGTGATGACGGGAGCGATGACGCCGCTGGGTTTCGAATCGAGCGACGGCCTGCAAAACCTGACCGAAAGCTTGTTTGCCGCGCGCGTGTTGGCGCCGGGGATTTACGTGGTCATCCACAACCAGGCGTTTCCAGTGGACCGCGTGCGAAAAGATAAGGATCAGGCGCGATTCGTACCGATTGACTGAGTCAAGTATTTGCTTGACTGCGGCAATTACCTGCGTCATACTGCCTGCATGCGCGAAATCGTCGACGCCGTACGCGCCTTCAACCGTTTCTACACGCGGCACATCGGGCTCCTGCACAAGAGCTATCTGGAAAGCTCCTTTTCGCTGACCGAAGCGCGGGTTCTGTACGAGCTAGCGCACCGTGACGAACCGTCGGCCACGGACCTGACCCGCGATCTGGATCTCGATGCGGGATATTTGAGCCGTATGCTGCTCGGCTTCAAAAAGCGCGGACTGATTGGACGGCGCGCGTCGGACCATGATGGGCGCCAAAGCCATATTTTTCTCACGGCGAAAGGACGCAAGGCGTTCCTGCCGCTGGAGGCCAAGGCTCGCAAAAAGATCGCCGCGATGCTCGATCCGGTCACGCCGGAGGATCGCGACCGGTTGGCGAACGCAATGGGCTGTATCCAAACCGTGTTGAGCGAAGAAAAGCCGGATCGGGCACCGTACGTTCTGCGTCCGCATCGTCCCGGCGACATGGGCTGGGTGATTCACCGCCACGGTGTTTTGTACGCTCGGGAATACGGGTATGACGAGACATTCGAGGCTCTGGTCGCCGAAATTGCCGCGAAGTTTATTCAGAATTTCGACTACAAACGCGAGCGCTGTTGGATCGCCGAACGGGACGGCGACAACCTGGGATCAGTGTTCCTGGTCCAGCAATCCGCCGACGTCGCGAAGCTGCGGCTGCTGCTGGTTGAGCCTTCGGCGCGAGGCCTGGGGATCGGGAAACGGTTGGTCGAGGAGTGCGTCACCTTTGCGCGAGATGTGGGCTACAAGAAAATCATGCTGTGGACCCAGAGTGAATTGGTCGCTGCCCGGGGCATTTATGAGAAGGCGGGTTTCAAGCTGGTCGCCGAGGAGCCGCACCACAGCTTCGGGCACGATCTGGTGGCGGGAACGTGGGAGTTGAAATTGTAGCGAAACTTCAGGATCGACCGTTCCCTATGGTCGCGGCGCAGGGTCGGGAAATCGATAGATCAGGCTTTGAGTGCCGCCGCTACTTCGGACGCCTTCTCGAACAAAAAGCCGGTTTCGCTGCCGCTGCCGAGGAAAATCATTCCGCGCTCTTTCCAGAACTTCGCTAACGGCACCGTGCGCGCCTGCGTGCCCGGCGCGACACCGTGTTTGAGGCAACTGTCGCGGATCTTCTCCATCGCTTCGATCATGCTGGGATGTTGAAAATCGCCGGGAACGCCGAGCGAAATGGAGAGATCCACTGGCCCGATCAGCACGGCATCGATGCCTGGAACTGATAACAATTCTTCGCGGCGATCGACGGCCAGCTTGGTTTCGATTTGCAGCACCACCATAACGTTCGCATTCATGTGCTCGAGAATCTGGGGAATGGTCGCGCGCTCGTAGTCGACGTGCGTCGCAGCCAAGCCAAAGCCGCGCACGCCCACCGGAGGAAATTTAGTCCAACTGACCGCGCGTTCCAGCAACTCGGGAGATTCGACGCGCGGGAAGATCACGCCTTGCGCCCCGCAATCGAGCGCCCGCGCGACCAGCGAATATTGCATGTCGGCCACGCGCACGATAGGTGAAATTCCGAACGCCGCGCATTCGTGGCACAAATCCTGCAACGTCTCGACGTCGAAACCGCCGTGCTCGCCGTCGAGGAAGGTCCAATGGAATCCGGCGGCAGCCAAAATTCGGGGCACCTCAAGCGACCGGATTTGATTAAATCCGCAGCCGATCTGGAGCTGGCCCTCTTTGAGAGCCTTTTTCACCGAGTTCACGCGCATATTCTTAAATCGTGAGCACGTGATGATCGGGACAGTCCATTTGCGCTGCGTCGTATAACCGGTCGATCAAGTCCAGACCATGCTTTGCGAGGAACGGCAGGATGGAATAGAAGCGTTCCTGCAAGTGCCGTTGCGGGAACAGGAGACCGGAAAGATATTTCGCGTCAGCCGAGGCTCGCTCATCACGGCGCATGGTTTCGCGCTCGATTTTGCGCCGCGTTTTTTCGAGCTGATACAGCATCTTGGCGCGTGCTTTCCCGAGCGACGCAGCCAGGGTGGGGTCGAACTGCTCCAGTTCGCGATGCAGACAGTCGACGTTGTGAGAGAGGCCAGCGGCGGCGTCCGCGAAGGCGCGCTCCACTGAATCGGGAACCAGCGCGCGTGCGATCCGCTCTTTGAGATGATCCGGATCGACCAACGTGTCGGGAAGCTTCAGATGATAACGGGTGAGTAGCTTTTCGGTTCGAGGCTCGAGCAGCGTGAAGCTGGTTCGGGCCATCACCACCGGCATTCGCCCCAGCAGACGATCGTAAATCACCTGCGCCTGGGCCAGATAGGCGAGCTCGGCCGGACCGCCGATATAAGCAACGGTGGGCAACAGATAGTCCTGCACCACGGGCCGCAGCAGCGCGTTGGGGGACACTTCGGCGGCGCGGTCGCGCAGATCGCTGAAATCGGAATTCGCACGGCGAAGCGGCACGCGCTCTCCGTTCTGGAGCAGGAAAAACAGCGATGTTTTTTCTTCGATGTGAACTTGCGCGTGATAGCCGGCGGCTTCCAGCTCGCGATTTCGTTCCAGCAGCCGCGCTTTCAATTCGGGTGCGGAGCTCAGCGCCTCCGCGACCAGCGGCGCGGAAATCTGGCGTACCGCGGGATCCAGTGGGTCCAAAAACAGCAGGTTCAGATTGCCCAGCAGCTTCTTCAACAGGGCCTGAAAACCGGCGCCCATGGTGACGCCGGGGCGATACGCATCGCGAACCGCGGCGGCAACCTCTTCGCCATGCGGGAAGCCTACCAGCAGCGACGTGAGTTCGGCGACCGGAGGATGTTCCAGAACGATCCCGCCGACAGGCCGCGGCCTGCCGTTCGTCTCCCCAGATGTTTGCATCAACACCGGTTGATAGGCGGCATCGAACATCCAGGCATGATCGACCTCGGCGAAATCATGATCCTCGGTCGCCAGCCAAAAAATCGGAACAGCGGGAATTCCCTGCCCGGTAAGATCGCGGGCCAGGCGCGCTGCCGTGATCGCTTTGTAAATGGTGTAGGCAGGGCCGGAGAACAGCCCGACTTGTTGACCGGTCACGATCGCGACCGTGCCAGGCTGCGCCAGCAGCTTCAGCGATTCCGATTCTCCATTCTGCGCGGCCAGAGCACGAACCATCGCGGCGCGGCGATCGTCCGGATAGTTCACCTCGGCTGCCGCCGCCGCGATTTCCGCGGGGTCGTGAGGATTGTGGCGGTAGAATCGTGCTACGCGATCAAAATGATAGGTGAAATCGGCGAACAGGCGGGAAGTGCCCGGGAGATCCGTGTGTGGGAGACAAGCCGGTTCCATTCGATGATTGGACGGACGCGACGTCCAAGGGTAACAGATGCTGCAGGTTGGACGAAAGTCGCGGGAAAAGTTATCTTGGAATCGTCACGTATGGATAAACAGACGGCCGGTGCCAGGGGGAAAGAGTAACTTTGCAATGGCTGGCGTTTACATCTCGTATCCGTTTTGCGCGCAAAAGTGCACTTACTGTAACTTCGCGTCGGGTGTGCTGCCGCGCGATCTGGAACAGCGCTACATCGAAACGGTTCGCGCGGAACTGCGGGCGACTGAGTGGCCGTGGAAGCCCGAAACCGTGTATCTGGGCGGCGGAACGCCCAGTTTGATCGATCCCGGGGTCTTTCTTTCTGAGATTCCAGGCAGGCCATGGGTCGAAGCGACCATCGAAGCGGCACCAGGCACGATTACAGCGGAAAAAGCGAAATCCTGGGTCAACGCGGGGATCAATCGCGTCAGCCTCGGGGTCCAATCGTTCGTGGATCGCGAGCTGGCTCGCACAGGCCGGAAGCACGACGCCGCGACGGTCGAGCGCGAAGTGGCCATGTTACGAGCCGCTGGGATCGCGTCGATCAACATCGATCTGATCGCCGGCTTACCCGGTCAGACACGCGCGAGCTGGGCCGAATCTTTGGCGTGGGTAAAGCGGATCTGTGCGCCGCACGCGTCGGTATACATGCTTGAAGTCGACGACGACAGCCGCCTCGGTCGCGAGATTCTTCTCGGCGGCAAGCGCTACGGCGCGTCGGATGTTCCTTCGGATGACGATATCGCGGATTTTTATGAGATGGCGGTCGAGCGATTGGGCTTCGCTCGGTATGAAATTTCAAACTTCGCGCGGCCGGGTTTTGAATCGCGTCACAACGTGAAGTATTGGCGTCGCGAGCCGTATCTCGGATTCGGATCTGACGCGCATTCGTTTGACGGCGTTTCGCGATGGCAGAACGCCGAGTCCGCGGCAGAATACATCGATCGCCCGGGTGCTTTGGAGAAAACGCTGGCCGATCCGGTGGGCGAGCGGTTCTTTCTGGGGTTGCGGCTGAGTGAAGGAATCGAAGGCTCGTGGTCGCCGTTCGAGAGTGCGATCGAACGATTTATTCGCGACGGATTGCTCGAATCCGTGGAGAACCGACTGCGGCTGACGTCGCGAGGCGTGCTGCTATCGAACGAAGTGTTCGCCGAGTTTGTTGGTGCCGAAGTTCATGGATAACCTGCTGCCTGCCCTATTCTTGATCGGGGTTTTCGGCGGCGCGTATAGTACGAGCTTTCTGGCGGAAAGACTTCTCCATTGCAAACTCCCAAACTTCGCCCGCGGCGTCTATACGCTCATTGTCGGATCTTTGTTGTACTGCGCGATCGCCTATGCCTTGCTCGCCATCTGGGCCCATTCGGGCCCGACGCGGGAGTAGTTCACTCGACTGACTTTGCTGATACCTTGATTTTGTCCCGCGCTGACGAACGCTGTTTCAGCTCGTTCTCGATTGCTCGTAGAACAAATTCCTTGATTGTAATGCCCTCGGCCGCGACCGCCGCCTTCATCCGCCGGTAAACTGGATCGGGCAAATCGATCGTCAGCCGCATACCGATATGTTCGCACGCCAGCGAGCACGTGTTATTCTTGCAGATACCCACCGCTCAGTGGTTGTATGCGTCCCGAAAGTTATTCGACTCCCAGCGGCATCACCGTCACGCGGACCATTTCCAAGGCTCCATACAGCCGCGGGCTGCATACTCTTCTACGAAAGCTGGATACGCAGCGTGGGGTTTATTTCTCGTCCGGATACGAATATCCGGAACGCTACGCGCGTTGGGATTTCGCTGCTGTCGCCCCGCCGCTGGAGATTGTCGCCGCCGGGCGCGAGGTCGTGTTCCGGCCGTTGAATCCGCGCGGCGAAATCATCAATCGAATTCTTGAACCGCTGCTCCGCGAGCATCCCCATTGGGACCATTTCGCGATCGAGAACGGCACGATTCGCGGCACGCTGAAAGCACTGCCCGAGCTCTTTCCAGAAGAGGAACGCAGTAAACAGCCTTCCGCGTTTTCCATGCTGCGCGTCTTGGTGGACGAGTTCCGTCATCCTATGGCGTCGCGGCTCGCGCTGGTGGGCGCGTTCGGGTACGATCTGCTGCTCCAGTTCGATCCTATCGAGCTGAAACTTCCCCGCGCCGGCGTGAAAGACCTCCACCTGTTTCTGTGCGACGACATCTGGTTCATGGATCGTAAGAAAGAGCAGATCGAACGGTTTCGGTACGATTTCAAGCTCGGCGAGCTGACCACCAATGGCGTCGCAGCGACCGCCGAGCGGCTGAAAAAGCCGAAAAGAGTCGCGCCCGGGCCGATCGTCTCGGATCATACGGACGAAGAATACGTTGCGAATGTCGAGACCGTCCGCGAGGGCATGCGCCGCGGCGACTATTACGAAGTCGTCCTGCGGCAGACGCTGCGGGCGCCTTATTCGGGCAGCCCGTCCGAACTGTTCGAGCGCATCCAGCACGCCAGCCCCAGCCCTTACGAATTCTTCCTGCAATTCGGCGACGAACAGTTGATCGGGGCGTCTCCCGAGATGTTCGTGCGCGTGGAAGGACGGCATGTCGAGACCTGCCCCATTGCGGGGACCGCGCGCCGCACGGGCGATCCGTTGCGCGACGCCGATAACATTCGCGAATTGCTCAACTCGACCAAAGAAGAATCCGAGCTGACCATGTGCAGCGACGTCGACCGTAACGACAAGTCGCGTGTGTGCGAGCCGGGCAGCGTCCGCGTGAAACACCGGCGGTTGATCGAATCTTACGCGGGACTGTTTCACACAGTGGATCAGGTGGAAGGAACGCTCGCCCCGGGATTCGATTCCCTTGACGCGTTCCTCACGCACATGTGGGCGGTGACAGTTATCGGCGCGCCAAAAAAATGGGCGGCTCAAGCGATTGAGAATCTGGAGAAGGACGCCCGCGGATGGTACGGCGGCGCGGTGGGGATGATCGCCTTGGATGGCGATATCAACACCGGAATCACCATCCGGACCATCCATCTGCGCGACGGCGTCGCGGCGTATGGCGTCGGCGCGACCCTGCTGTACGACTCGATTCCGGAGAACGAAAATCGTGAGTGTTGGCTGAAAGCCACCGGATTTTTTCGTGCGCTGGATGCCGCGCCCGCAGCCCCGGTGGAACATGTTCCCGCGGTCGAGGACGGTCGCGGCGTCCGGCTCCTGCTGGTCGACAACGAAGACTGTTTCATCCATACGCTCGCGAACTATGCGCGCCAGACCGGCGCCAATGTGATCACGTATCGCGCCGGGTTTCCACCGGATCTGATCGAAAAGGTGCATCCGTCGCTGATTCTGATCTCGCCGGGTCCGGGCCGGCCGGAGGATTTCAAACTGCCGGAACTGGTCCGTCACGCCGCGAAACTGGAAGTTCCCGTATTCGGCGTATGCCTCGGTCTTCAGGCGATGGTCGAAGCTTTCGGAGGAGAGCTGGGCGTGCTTGACTATCCGATGCATGGAAAACCGTCCATGGTGCGGAATCGCGGTGTGGGGATCTTTGCGGACCTGCCCCAGGAGTTTCGCGTGGGGCGCTACCATTCGCTGTACGCCATTCCGGAAAAGCTGCCGGCGTGCCTGGAAGTGACCGCGGAGAGCGACGACGGGATCATCATGGGTGTGCGGCATCGCGATCTTCCCATGGAAGCCGTTCAGTTCCACCCCGAATCGATCCTGACGCTGGACGGCAACTGCGGGCTGCGGTTGATGGAGAACGTCGTGCGGATGCTCGGTCATGCGCATCGTATATTGAAGGTCGGGTAGCACTCCGCATGATTTTCCGGCCCCTGCTCATCTCGGCGGCGGGCGCGCTGCTGGCGGCGCAGACGCCGACGTTCCGCGTCGCGACGCGGCTCATTCAGGTCAACGTGATCGTCACCGATCACAAAGGCGAGCCCGTCACCGGACTGACGAAAGACCAGTTCTCGGTTTTCGACCAGGGACGCCCGCAGAAAATCGTCTCATTCACCGAACAACACAACCAGCCTCGCCAACCTCAAACGCATCCCAGTAGTGCGCACGTGTTCACGAATCGTGCCGATGACACATCCACATCGGGCGTCACCGTCGTTCTGTTCGATGTCTTAAATACGCGAATGGAAGACTCGGCATTCGCTCGCGCGCGGCTGGTGAAGTTTCTC
>Ga0210403_10000034_pt1 | contig 151029 bp, 152 predicted proteins | sample IncBWC19MmetaG_FD_150863 | JGI IMG/M metagenome (GOLD analysis project Ga0210403, IMG submission 150863) | Forest soil microbial communities from Barre Woods Harvard Forest LTER site, Petersham, Massachusetts, United States - Inc-BW-C-19-M | ecosystem: Environmental > Terrestrial > Soil >... | reverse complement strand
TCATCCAGCGCAGAGCTTACGGATTGCACGACGAGGACTACCTAAAACTCAAGGTGTTGACCTGCACGCTACCGGCCATTTGATCGAGAAATGAACAACTTTTACCCACTCGTTTTCACGAAGACCCTGTTATTTTAAGGAGAAGAACGAAGCATGGATCGCGTAGCAGTCCTCGTGGATGCTGGCTATTTTTTCGCCGCAGGTTCAGCGCTAGTCAGCGGCACAATCCGAGATGACTCCCGCGGAGATTAAGGGCACCGTGGCATACATGGCCGCGAACTCCAACAACGTCCCGAATGAATTGGATGGCAAGGTCTTGGCGCGCTGCCGAGCCAAGCTTGGGCAATATCTAGACGACGAAAGTCGCAAAAAGGTGCGCAAGTATTTGCGCCAGCAACTTAAGGATGCAGCGGCCAAGGCATAGCCGTATTTCAGTTTTTGGGAGCGTTTCGAAACCTGAGGGGCAACTCCGAGGGCAACTGGCCGAACCCGTAAGGGAGTTGCCCCAAGATGTCGTTCACCGACAGAATCGCGCGAAACGCCAAGCCCGCTGCGAAAACCATCCGCATCTTCGACTACGATGGCCTGTATCTGGAGGTCTCGCCGCGCGGCGGCAAGTGGTGGCGCCTCAATATCGCCACGCAGGATAAAGAAAAGCGCGTCTCTCTGGGCATTTACCCGAAATCAATTTTCAAGAAGGCCCGCGCGCGCGATCGACCAGCAGCGAGAGCCGGCCAGGTGGAAGGCGCGGCGCCGCGAACGGCGGCCCCACGCTGGTTACCACGGCTAGCGCGAGGCCAGCCATTTATGCTCGGAAGTGGTAGGCGCGCTGCCGAAACTCTGGGATAGTGCGCCGGACCATGACTAGGATCAAAGTCCCCAATACCAACGGCAGGCGGCGCCCCGGGCGCGCGAGACGCTGGTTTGTGGTTTTGCTGCTGTTGGTGGTGAGCGGCGGCGGGCTTTGGACGTGGCTGACCCTGGCTTGGGCGTATGCCGATGGCGAGCGGGCGGGCGTGCTGCAAAAATTTGCACGCCGCGGCTGGGTGTGCAAGACCTACGAGGGTGAAATTGCACTGTACTACGGTGGCGGCCAGTACCTGGGGCCTGCTTCCTCCGCGCAGCTGTGGGACTTCAGCGTGCGCGACGCGGCAGTCGCTGAACAGCTCGGCAAGGCGGTCGGGCGCCGCGTGCAATTGCATTACACGGAACATCCGGGAATCCCCACGAACTGCTTCGCCGACACGCGTTACTTCGTCGACAAGGTGACCGTCACCGACAACGAATCGGGCACAGGACCCTCCCCGCCGGCGGTGCCGAAGCCGGCCACGCGCTAGGAAAACTGTCGCATCGAACTCGCGACCTGCTCGGCGATGTTCACGGCTGTGCGCAGGGCCAACAGGCCGTCCTCGCCACTGACCGGCGGCGGACTCCCGCCGGCAACCGCGTCCAAGAAGGCTTCGATTTCTGATTTGAGGGCATCGCCCTGCTCGTAGGTGTTCTCATCGATCGCGACCTGCGGCATGCCATCGGGACCCACGCCAATGCCCTTGCGGATCACGGTCAAAATCTTCTGCTGCAAATCGAGCGACAGGTAGGCATCGTCCTGGAACAGCCGCAGCTTGCGCTCGGTCTTGAGGCTCACCCGGCTGGCCGTTGCGTTGGCGACACAGCCATTGGCAAAGCGCAGACGCGCGTTGGCAATGTCGATCTCTTTCGAAAAGACGCTGCTGCCGATGGCATCGACCGACACGACCGGCGAGCGCACGATGCTCAAGATCAGGTCGATGTCGTGAATCATCAGGTCCAGTACCACATCTACATCGGTGCCGCGATGCTTGAACGGCGCGAGCCGTGCCGACTCGATGAAGCGCGGGATGGTCAACGTCGGCTGCACTGCCAGGACCGCGGCATTGAAGCGCTCTAGATGACCCACTTGCAACGTGCGCTTGAGGCGCGCCGCGATCTCAATGAGACCTTCACCTTCAGCGGTGGTGACGGTCATCGGTTTCTCGACTAGAACACCGGCTCCGGCTTCGAGAAACGCCTTGGCAACTTCGAAGTGCGAGGCGGTGGGCGTCACGATGCTCACGGCGTCGACCTTTCCCAAGAGCTCGCGATAGTCCTCGTGCGCGGCGACCTTGAGTTCCGCACCCACCGCGCAGCGCGCTGCCGCGGACGGATCCGCAATCCCCACTAGCTGGGAATTGGCCAGGCTGGCATACTTTTGCGCGTGGAATCGGCCCAGGTAGCCGACGCCGATCACTGCCGTGCGCATCAAGGAGGGGCGTCTCGCCGCCACTTGCTCTTGGCGCGATAGTCCAGACGCATTTGCAAAGTCGCTCCGCCGATGACGGCGAGTGCCGCGCCGCCTATGCACAGCAGCCCGCGCCACACCGTCCACAGCCCGGCTGACAGCGACCAGAGCATCATACCGATACCCAGGATCGCGCCCAGCACCATGAAGAACCAGGGCTTTGCCTCGTACAGTGTCTGCGGCGTCCAGGAGCGCATAGCTCGCGATTCTACCGCGGCGCGCGGCGCGGCGGGATTCGTTTACAATTGTGCATGGCTTTGAATCTTGCTCGGCTCGCCGAGGAGCGTCCTTGGGCGGCGGAATTGATCGTGGCCGGGGTAGCCTTGTTGTTCGGGCTCACCTTGCTGCCCGTGCTGATTTTCTATGCAGGGGTGGCGGCCTTGGGCCGTTTTGACGGCGCCAGCCTCGGGCACCTGTATTCCAGCCTGTTCTACGGCCTCTCGGAGGCTTCCATCGCCTCCTGGGTGGTGATTCTCGGCCCCTACGGCCTATACCTGCTGTTCAAGGCGCTGCGGAGCTGGTGGCGAGCCAGCGCCGGCTTGAGCTGAGGCCTTAAAGTTTCCTGCGACGCGGACGCTAACTTGCCAGAAGCGGCTTCTTTCCGCTTTTGCGCTGGAGTCGCGTTTTGAATTCCGAGATCGAATCCCATCTTCGCCGCACCATGAATTTCCCGTCGCCGCCGGGGGTGGCGGCCCACATCATCGAGCTGGCGCAAGATCCCGACATCGAAATGAGCAAGGTCGCCAAGGCCTTGAGCATGGACTCGGCGCTGTCCAGCAAAGTGCTGCGCATCGCCAATTCGCCGCTCTACGCGCAGCGCCGCAAGAGCGATAGCCTGCGCCAGGCGCTGGTCGTGCTGGGCCTCAATGCCACCCTCACCCTGGCGTTGAGCTTCTCGCTGGTCAAGGCATTGCGGGGAGCGAAACCCAATGGCCTGGATTACCAGTTCTACTGGCGCCGGGCCCTGCTTGGCGCGACCGCCGCGCGCGCGGTCGCTGATGCCATGCGCCAGACCCTGGCCGAGGAGATTTTCCTGGCAGCGCTGCTGCAGGACGTCGGCATGTTGGCGCTCGATCAGGCCGTGCCCGACTTGTACCATGACGGCGAAAAACTACAGCGCGACCACGCGGCGCTGGCCGAGCACGAAAAGCAACGCATCCAGGCCGATCATGCCTACGTCGGCGGATGGCTGATGCGTACCTGGAACCTGCCGGAGCGCCTGTATCGGGCCATCGAGCAAAGCCACCGAGCGGAACTCAGTTATAGCGCTCACCCGCCCGCCATATTCGACCGCTGCGTCGCGCTCTCGGGCCCGGTCGCCGATCTGTTTTTGCTCGACCCGGAGCAGCGGCAATTCGCGGAAACCGCGCTGCGCGCCGAGCGCAGCCTCGGCCTCGACCGCGTGGCGTTCGGGCAGGTGCTCGGCACCATCGGTGCGATGATTCCGGAGACTGAGGCGATCTTCGAGTCCGAGCTGTTGTCCAAGCAGCATCCGGACATGATTCTCGAGCAGGCGCGCGAGGTGCTGATGCTGCGCAGTCTGCACGCGTTGCGTGAAATCAATACTCTGCGCGCTTCCGCGGGTGGCGCTTGCGCGGGCGGCGCATCTGCGCAGTCGATCGAACTCGAGGCAGAGACCCGGCGCGATCCGTTGACGGGCGTCTACAACCGCGGCTTTCTGGAACATTACCTCGCACGGGAATTCGAGAACTCGACGCGGCAAAAACGGCCCCTGAGCGTGGCATTCGTCGATCTTGACGACTTCAAGTTGTTGAATGAAACCTTAGGACTCCAGGCGGGCGATCGCGTATTGCAAGCGACCGCGCGCATCCTGCGCGCCAATACCCGCGAGACCGATATGATCGCCAGATTCAACGGCGAGGAGTTCGTGGTGGTTTTGCCGGCGACCGATGCCGAAACGGCGCACGCCACCTGCGAGCGCATCGTGATGGCGTTTCGCAACACCGGACACGTGGTCGGTTCGCATCATGCCACGGTCACCGTTTCGATCGGCTGCGCAACGCACGGCGCGCAAATCCAATTTGCCGGCTATGCCGATTTCATCAAGGCAGCCGACCAAGCGCTTTACGCGGCCAAGCAGCGCGGCCGCAACCGCTCGGTGCCCTTCGATCGGAACCTGCGCACGCCGCTCGCGAAGAGCGGCTAACGCGCCGCACGGATGGCCATACACGAATTAAGTCGTGCTGCGCGAATCTTATGTCGAGAGCGACTAGAACTGCGTCACAATTTTGCGATGCCGTTCATTGCTGCGTGTCGCAATTTGGGAACATTGGCTCTGCGCGGATATCACCACTAGAACATTGACAAGTGCATTGGCTTACTTCTTGAAGAGGCGCGACGATGGCAAGCGACGACACCAACCCAGGCAACGATTCCAACTTCAGCTTCGCCGTGCGCGAGCTGCGGCAGGCCGCGACGCAGCATGCGGCGCACCATGCTTTGGCGCTGGATCCGGAACCGAAGAAGTCCTCCTACAATGAGCAGGGCTCGGATCCCTACAATACCTCCGGCAGCTTCGATCGCACCAGGAACTGGATGCGCGTCGGCAAGCGCTAGTCCCCCGGTGCCGGATTGTCGCGCCGGTGCGCGCGAAACTCGCTGTTCGGATACCAGCGCGGGAAGCGCCTGCCGCCGGCAAGACGCATCCCAACCCGATAGTCGAGCGTCAGGTCGGTGACCGCACCGCCGACATTCCAGTCGGCGGAGTACTGATCGCTTGGCTGGCGGAAGCGCTGCGCAAAATAATCGTCGATCTGCGCCTTGCCCCACACGGGGCCGCGCGCCGCGCTGTCGATGCCTGCCTGGGTATAGAGCACCGGTACGCCGCGGTGGGCGAAGCTGTAGCTGTCGGAACGAAAGTAGCGCCCGAACTGGGGTTCAGGATCGGGATGCGCTTCGCGTCCCTGCAGCAGCGCCTCGGCGCGCGCCGTTTCGTCTAGATCGCTGTTGCCGAAGCCGAGGATGCTGACATCCCGGGTGCGGCCGCCGTCGATCAACATGTCCACGTTGATGACGGCGATGGTTTGGCGCAAAGGTAGAATCGGATTCTCCACGTAGTACTGAGATCCCAAGAGATCGGGCTCCGCCGCCGTCGTGGCGAGAAAGGCGATCGAACAGTCGGGCCTCGGATCGGTGCGCTTGAAGGACTGCGCCAACGCCAACAAACCGGCGATGCCGGTCGCGTCATCGACGGCGCCGTTGAACGTGTTGTGGCCGCCCCGCGCCGTATCGACGCCCAACGAGTCCCAATGGGCGGTATAGAGAACGAATTCATGTGCCCTGCGCCCCGGCCACAGTGCCAGCACGTTTTGCGAATTGAACGAGCGGATCGTGTTGTGCAGCGTCGCATCGATGCGGATCCCGAGCGGCACCGCTTTGAACCCCTGATGCGCCGCCGCCCTCGCGGTTCTCGCGAAGTCGATTCCCGCGGCATCGAACAGCGCTCGCGCCGCATCGATTTGAATCCAGCCTTCGATCGCTGCCCGACCGGCATTCGCATCCGCCGCCGGCGGCGGCTCGAACCGCGCCCCGCTCCAGGTCGCCTGAATCGCGTTCCAGCCGTAGCCCAGGCTCGCCGCGTCGTGGATGAGCAGTACGCCTTGCGCGCCCAGCCGGGCAGCCTCCTCGAGCTTGTAGGCCTCGCGGCCATATCCGGTCATGGCGTTGCCCTTGAAGACCGTGGGGTCCTTCGAGGCATATCCCGGATCGCCTGCCAGCACCACGACTGTCTTGCCGCGAACATCGAGATTGGCGTAGTCATTCCAAGCATATTCCGGCGCGACGATTCCGTAGCCCACGAACACCAGTTCGCTGCGCGTGATTTTTATCTCAGGCACCGCGCGCTTGCTCCAAATCACCATGTCTTTGCCGAATAACAGACTCCGGCTGCCGCTTGGCGTAGTTGCAATCAGCGTGGCGTCGGCGCCGGCGGTGATTTCCAGCAGGGGGACTTGCTGCACGTAGCTCGTGCCGTTGCCGGGCCTGAGTCCCAGCTTGCGAAAACTCTCGATCAAGTAGGCAACCGTTTTGTCCTCACCCGCCGTCCCGGGTTTGCGGCCCAAAAAATCATCGGAGGCCAACACGCGGACGTGATCGCCGTAGGCGATGTCGTCGATGTCGGTCGAGGGCGGCGCTTCCTTGGGACGCACACTGCAGGCCGGCAGCAGCCCCGCGACGATCAAGATCCACAAAACAGGCTTTAGTTGCATGCAGGTGCTCGTAACCGCTCAGGCGCGGCGCGGCCAATACAGCAAAATCACGCCGCATAGGCAAATCCCGGTAGCGAGGTGCGCCCAGACCCGCCAGGGCCGCAGCTGCGCCTGTCCGAGGAAACTCCCCGCGCTGGCCGCGGTCAAAAGCGCGAAGGCTGCCAGGCTGAGTGCCAGACGGGGCATTTCCCGCGGCAGTTCCGGGTGCTGTCGCCCGAGCACCAGGAAGACGATCAGGACGGTTCCAAGGCCGAATGTGATCGATGCGGCAGATCCCAGGACAATGCCGATCAAAACCGTGAACGGACGCATATCCTCCGGCTCATATACACTTGCTAGGAGGCGCGAGCTTCTCTAGCCTTGAAGGGAGTGGGGAAAGAAGTCTACAGGAGAACGGCGACGGTGATACTCAAACGGTTTCAAGCCACGCGCTCGCGATGGATTACCGGCATTGCAATCTGCGCCGGCGCAGTAGGACTTGCCGCCCTGTTGGGCGCCGCCATGACGTCGCCTGCGGCGGCCCCCGCGACGGCCGCCGCGGTCCTCGCTCCCACTGAACAGGAAAACTATGTCGCGCGGCGCGTCGCCGACATCATTGCGCATGAGCATTATCGCCGCGCGCCGCTCGACGATCATCTCTCGAGCCTGATCCTGGACCGCTATCTCGATGCCATCGACGGTGCGCGCAGTTATTTTTTCGCCAGCGATATTGCGGAATTCGAGAAATTTCGCTACGTGCTCGACGATGCCATCAAGACCGGCGACGTCGAACCGGCATTCGTGATTTTCCGCCGCTATCAGCAACGCAGCCGCGAGCGGATGGCTTACGCAATCGATCTGCTCAACAAGAAGCCGGATTTCGATGTCGACGAGTCGTTCAACTTCGACCGCGAAAAGGAACCCTGGCCCGCAAATGCGGCGGAGATGAACGAGCTGTGGCGCAAGCGGGTCAAGAATGACTCGCTCTCGCTGGTAACCGCCGGCAAGCAGTGGCCAGAGGCGGTGGACGTGCTGCGCAAGCGCTACGAGCACGTGGCAAAGCGCATGGATCAGAGCAAGCCTGACGATGTATTCGAGGCATTCATGAATGCTTTCGTGCTGTCGCTCGATCCGCACTCGAATTATTTTTCGGCGCGCAATTCCGAGGAATACAACATTCAAATGAGCTTGAGCTACGAGGGCATCGGCGCCTCGCTGCAATTGACCGACGACTACGTCACGGTGATCGACGTGATCGCCGGCGGTCCCGCCGCGGTCAGCGGCAAGCTCGGAGCCAGCGACCGCATCACGGCGGTCGGCGAAGGAAAAACCGGCGAGCTGACCGATGTCATCGGCTGGCGCTTGGATGACGTCGTGCAGAAGATACGCGGGCCCGGCGGCACGATGGTGCGCCTGCAGGTGCTGCCCGCGGGCGCGGCGCCGGGGTCGGTGCAGAGAGTCGTGGACTTCACGCGCAACCGCGTTTCCCTCGAGGCGCAGGCATCGCACAAGGCGATGCGTACCGTGGTGCGCAACGGCAAGGACACCAAAGTCGGCGTCATCACCGTGCCAAGCTTCTACCAGGATTACGATGCAAGCCGCGCCGGCGCCAAGGACTACCGCAGCACCACACGCGACGTGCAGCGTCTGATCGGCGAACTGCGCAAGGACGGCGCCGAAGTGATCGTCATGGATTTGCGCGCCAACGGCGGCGGCTATTTGCCGGAAGCCGAGTCGCTCACCGGGCTGTTCATCGACCGCGGACCGGTGGTGCAGCTGCGCGATACCACCGGGCACATCGAAGTGGACGATGATCCGAATCCGTCGATTTTCTACGGCGGTCCCCTGCTCGTGCTCGTGGATCGATTCAGCGCGTCAGCCTCGGAGATCTTTGCCGGCGCCATCCAGGACTATGGACGTGCCCTCATCATCGGCCAGCAAACCTACGGCAAAGGCACGGTGCAAAACGCGCATCCGCTGAACTACACGATTTTTGGACGCAAGCCCGAATTGGGCCAGCTCAATGTGACCATCGGCAAGTACTACAGGATCACGGGCGAGAGCACCCAGGATCGCGGCGTGACCCCGGATATCGCGCTGCCATCGCTGATCGATGCCAACGAAGTCGGCGAGAGCACGCGCGATCGTGCCCTGCCCTGGGACCACATCGAGCCGGCGAGCTTCAGGGTCGAAGGCGACTTGAAACCGATCGCCGCATCGCTGGAAAAGCTGCATCAGGAGCGAACCGCGGGCAGCGCGGACTTCAAGTACCTGCGCGAGGACATTGCGGCGCTGAACGCCATGCGCCGCCAGAAAACCCTGTCTTTGAACTTGAAGACGCGCGAGGCGGAGCGCAAGCGCATCGACAGTGAGCGGCTCGAGCGCGAAAACGCATGGCGAGCGGCCCATGATGCCAAACCGGTCAAATCGCTGGAAGAGATCAAGGACGACGCGACCGCGGGCATTTTGCTGGACGAGGCTTCGCAGATCGCCGCCGATCTGGTCATGGTCACCGCTAAGCGGGCAGCGCCGACCCAGGCGCGGCGCAACGACGCGGACGGCGGCGGCGCCACGCGCCGCCAGCCCCTAGCGCAGCAGTAGCGTGAAAAGGTCCCAGTAATCCTCGGCGAGTACGTTCCACGGGTTGCCGGCTGCCGTCTTGGGCTTATCGAAATCGAGTCCTGGCGGGGACAGCGAGTCTGCCGTCGGCACCGTGTCAGCGGCATTGCGATATTCGCACGTGGTCCTGAGCCGCTCCAGCTTGACCTTGATCAGGCTGCCGATCTGCCTCTGGTTGGTCACCGCGGCTTGGGCCTTCAGCACACGCTCCATGTAGCTCTCGCAATCCGCACGCGTGCCGAAATTCATTTCATGCACGCGCCGCGCCACGGCTTCCTTGGCGCGCGCCGCGAGCCCATAGGCGTCCGCGTTCTCGCACAGCAACTCAGCGTAGCTGATGATGGCCAGATTGATGTTGCGCCGAGCCGCCAGCGAGAGACCCGGGAACTCCGGCGCCGTCTCATTCTCGATTGCGCTGCGCTCCGAATGCAGATCGCCCACGGCGGCATCGGCCGTCACGACATGATCTCGCAATAGCTCCAGGGACTTCAGGCGGCGCCGACGCTTGAAGTAGTGCCAGAAAGCGGTCAATTTTCGGATCTCTTGTTGCTCATCCGCGAGATGCCGGCGCTGTGCGTCGGCTGCGGCACAGGCCGCGCGCAGCCGCTGATTCGCGTCCGCGAGTCGCGCGGCTTTTTCTGCGTCGACATCCGCTTTGTGCTTCGCGACCTCGCGCGCTTCCTGTTGGCGGGTCAGGTCGGCGGAAAAGCTCGACAGCTGTTGATGGCACGATTTCCATAGGGCGCGCAACTGGAAAAAAACCAGCGCTCCGAATCCCGTTTTCGGATCGCCGAGCAAGTCGCCCAGCGCATCCATCTGTTCCTGGATGCGAATGGTCGCGCCTTCCTGCTGCTTGAGCCGGTCGCGGAGCAGGTGAAATTCATCCTTGAGGTCGGCGTAGGCTTTTTTCAGACCAGCGCGATTCTGGAACAGCTGCATGAGCCGCTCTTCGTCGGCACTCGCTGAACCTCCTTCCGCACCGCCTTTTAGAAACGTCAGCTTGTCGATCAATGTCCCGCCTCATCCCATGACACCGCAGGTCACCCGATTACGATGCCAATCTTCGCGGCTAGAAGTGATGCCCCCGCTCGGCGCAGTATTCCAGCCATTTATTTAACATCATGTTCCGTGCCCAGCGCTGATCCAGTTCACGCTTGAGTCCCGACTGCAGCTTGGCCAGTTGCGGATGGCGTTGAAAGCCCCGAAAACTGCGCACTTCCGCCAGGCGGGCATCGTGATAGACGCAAACCTCCAAATCCGGGTCGCGGAGCCGCGGTGCCTCGAAATCGAACTCGTAGGTGAGCCGAAAGACGCTGGTGTAGCGGCACTGCTCCAGCGGGGTGAGATATAGGTCACAGTCCGCGGGGACCCTGGATATTCGCGGTGTCGTGACATCGCGAAGTCCGTCCACAATCCATCCGAGACGCACAAAATTGCTTTCGTACAGCGTCATGAGACTGACAAAGCTGCCGGGCCGCGCCCGCCACGATGTCTCACACCATTGATCCGCTATCATGTTCGAACTATACCACGCAGCTTCGCTATTTCAGGGGCGCAGTCGACGCTCGATGCCCATGCGATCGAGAATTCTGGTGGAAATTTCTTCGATGGAGACTTCCGTCGCATCGAGAACGGGCACCCCGTGCCGCTCGAACAAGGATTCCGCGGCGCGCACTTCGAACGCCACTTGCGCAGCCGATGAATAGCGGCTGTCGGGCTTGCGTTCGTTGCGGATTTGTTGCAGCCGATCCGGCTTGATCGTCAGGCCGAACAGCTTTTGCGGGTAGCCGTCGAGCGCACGCGGAAATTTACGGTGTTCCAGGTCATCATCGGTGAGCGGATAATTTGCGGCGAAGACTCCGTACTGCATGGCCAAATACAAGCAGGTCGGCGTTTTACCGGAACGCGACACCCCGACTAGAATAACATCCGCGCGCTCGTAGTCGCGCACCACCGATCCATCGTCGTTCGCGAGTGCGAAATTCGTGGCATCGATGCGCGTGGCATAGGCGTGGGTGTCCGCCATGCGATGCGTCCTGCCCGCGGTATGGCTCGATTGCGTCTTGAGTTCCCCCGCCAGAGGTGCCAGGAACGGGTCGAAGAAATCCAGGAAAAATCCGGTGCTGCCGCGGACCACGTTGCGCACATCTTCCTGCACCAAGGTGCTGAAGACGACCGGCCGCACGCCCTCTTGCGCGGCCACCAGATCGATCTTTCGAACCGCTTCAATTGCCTTGTCAACGGTGGAGATAAATGGCACAGTCACTTGACGAAATTCGATCCCGTCGAACTGCGTCATGAGGCTGTGACCCATTGTTTCTGCAGTAATCCCCGTTTGGTCGGAAACGAAGAACACGGTTCGTTTTATCACGGTAACCTCACCCTGGTCGGCATTTCGCCGTAGAGTGTTTCACTTAAACTACTGTCGGACAAGCAGCGCACCATGAAGCCTTACATCATCCCGTTCGAGAAACTGAAAAATAAGGACGTCGAGCTCGTCGGCGGCAAAAACGCATCGATCGGAGAGATGATCTCCGGCTTGGCCGACTTGGGCATTTCGGTGCCGGGCGGTTTTGCCACCACCGCACACGCCTATCGGGATTTCTTGGCGCAAGGCGGTCTCGATGCGCGCATTCGCAACGCGCTGGCGGCGCTCGACGTGGATGATGTGCAGCGGTTGGCGGTGGTTGGCGCGGAGATTCGCGGCTGGATGCTGGCCACGCCGTTTCCGGAGCGACTGCAGAGCGCAGCGCTCGAAGCCTGGCGCAATATGAAGGGAGCCGGCGATGCGGCCGAATTTGCGGTGGCGGTGCGTTCCTCCGCGACCGCCGAAGATCTGCCCGAAGCCTCCTTTGCCGGCCAGCAGGAGACTTTCCTCAATGTGCGCGGCGAGGAACATCTGCTCCAGTCCATGCACGAAGTGTACGCTTCGCTGTTCAACGACCGCGCGATATCCTACCGGGTCCACAACAAATTCGATCACAGCGCTGTGGCCTTGTCCGTCGGTGTACAGCACATGGTGCGCAGCGACTTAGGCTCTGCCGGCGTCATGTTTACGCTCGACACCGATTCTGGGTTTCGCGATGTGGTTTTCATCACCGCCGCCTATGGCTTGGGCGAGACGGTAGTCCAGGGTGCCGTCAACCCGGACGAGTTCTACGTCTATAAGCCGGCGCTGCGCGCGGGCCGCCGCGCGATCATCAGAAAGAATCTCGGCGGCAAGTCGCTCAAGATGATATACGCCGATCCGGGTTCCCGGGATCGCGTCCGCACCGTCGATGTGCCGCATGCCGATCGTCACAGATTTTCGCTGAGCGAGCCGGACATCACGGCATTGGCGAAACAAGCCCTGATCATCGAGGATCACTACGGCGCTCCGATGGACATCGAGTGGGGCAAGGACGGCGGCAACGGCAAGATTTACATCCTGCAGGCGCGTCCGGAAACCGTGCAAAGCCGGGTGGGCCGCACGATATTGCGCTACACGCTCAAATCGCGTTCCAAGGTGATCACCTGCGGACGCAGCATCGGTCAGCGCATCGGCGCCGGCCATGCGCGCATCATCAAGGACGCCAACGAAATGTCACGGGTCAGGGCGGGCGACGTTCTCGTTGCCGACATGACCGATCCGGATTGGGAACCGGTGATGAAGCGGGCCTCGGCAATCGTCACGAATCGCGGCGGCCGCACCTGCCATGCTGCCATCATCGCTCGGGAGCTTGGGATTCCGGCGGTGGTGGGCTGCGGCACGGCGACCAGCGACATCAAGGAGAACCAACCGATTACAGTCTCCTGCGCCGAGGGCGATACCGGCTATGTCTACGACGGCATGCTGGAATTCGACCAGCGCAGCATCGAAATGGCCGCCATGCCCGCGATCCCCGTCAAGATCACCATGAATGTGGGCAATCCGGATCGCGCCTTTGATTTCGCGGGTATTCCCCATCGCGGCGTGGGGCTGGCGCGCCTTGAGTTCATCATCAATCGCATGATCGGAGTCCATCCGCGGGCATTGCTGGAATACGACAGGCAGAGCGCCGAGCTCAAGGACACCATCAACAAGCAAATAGCCGGCTATGATGGGCCGGTCAACTTCTATGTCGACAAGTTGAGCGAGGGCATTGCGCAGATCGCGGCGGCGTTTGCGCCGGAACCGGTGATCGTGCGCCTGTCGGATTTCAAGTCGAACGAATATGCAAATTTGATCGGCGGCAAGAACTACGAGCCGCACGAAGAGAACCCGATGCTGGGTTTTCGGGGCGCGTCCCGGTATATCGACAAGGTATTTCGGCCCTGTTTCGAGCTGGAATGCCGCGCTTTGAAGCGCGTGCGCGATGAAATGGGGCTCACCAACGTGCAAGTCATGGTGCCGTTCGTGCGAACCACCGCCGAGGCCAGGGAGGTGACGCAGCTGCTGGCGGCAAATGGCCTCAAGCGCGGCGATAACGGCTTGAAGCACATCATGATGTGCGAATTGCCGACCAACGCGCTGCTGGCCGATCAGTACTTGGAATATTTCGACGGCATGTCGATCGGCTCCAATGACATGACGCAGTTGGCGCTGGGCTTGGACCGCGACTCCAGCGTGATGGCCAAATCCTTCGACGAGCGCGATGAGGCCGTGAAATTGCTGATGGCGATGGCCATTAAAGCCTGCAAGGCGCAGGGCAAGTACGTCGGCATCTGCGGTCAAGGGCCCTCCGATCATCCGGAGCTTGCGCGCTGGCTGGTTGAACAAGGCATCGACAGCCTGTCCTTGAACCCGGATACGGTGGTCGAGACCTGGATGTTCCTGGCGAAGGACGCGCAGCGGTAGCGCCAGGGAGTGCTGCTAGAAGATGCGCAACAGCCGCTCGCGGTAGTACTGCAGCTCGCGAATCGAGTCGCGGACATCTTCGAGCGCGAGGTGGCTCGAGGTCTTGCGAAAACCCTCGGCGATGTGCGGCGCCCAACGCAGCGCCAGTTCCTTGAGAGTGCTCACATCGAGGTTGCGATAATGAAAAAACGCCTCCAACGAGGGCATGTGACGCGCGAGAAAACGCCGGTCCTGGCAAATGCTGTTGCCGCACATCGGCGAGCGTTTCGGATCGACCCAGGATGCAAGAAAGTCCAAGGTGCGCCGCTCAGCCGTCGCCGCATCGATGTCGCTCGCGAGCACGCGGGCGGCCAGCCCCGAGCGCCCGTGCTGATTTCTGTTCCAGTCGTCCATGGCACCGAGCACCGCTTCGCTCTGATGCAGCGCGCATACCGGCCCTTCAGCGAGCACATTGAGGTCTTTGTCGGTTACGATCGTTGCGATTTCGATGATGAGGTCTGAGTCGGGCTTCAATCCCGTCATTTCCAAATCGATCCAAATGAGATTATCCGGAGATTTCATGGCGCTTCACGGACCAAATTCGGCATGGTAGCAGGCGGCACCGGCACCGTCCTGGCGAGTTTCGGCCGAGGCGTTCTGGTCCAGGCGAGCGAGGGCCTCGTGCGCTGCGGACTCAAGGGCCGCAAGCTGCGCGTGGTGTGCGGCGATCGGGTCGTCTGGGGATATCCGCCTGCGGCCGACGGCCCCTCGGTGCAATCGGTCGAGCCGCGCCGCAATCTGATCGAGCGCATCGACGCGCGGGGACGCGCCGAGCCGGTGGCGGCCAACATCGACAATCTTGCCATCGTCGCAGCCCCGCAGCCTGAACCGGACTGGTTCCTGGTGGACCGTTACTGCGCCGGTGCCGCGCTCAAGGATCTCAAGGCCCTGATCATCGTGAATAAAAAAGACCTGGGAACAGGCTCAATCGAGGCGCAACTCGACGAATATCGCCGCTTGAACCTGGACTGCATCGAGGTCAGCTGTCAGACGCTCGAGGGCATCGATGAACTCGCGCGGGCTCTTGGCGGCCGCGTGAACCTGCTGGTCGGCCAGTCCGGGGTCGGAAAATCCTCGCTGGTGAACGCCCTGGCCCCGGCCGCTGACGCACAGACCGCTGAATTGACGCGCGATGCCGAGGGGCGGCATACCACGACCACCGCACGCTGGTACCAGCTCACCGCGGCTTCCGCCATCATCGATGCGCCCGGCGTGCGCGACTTTGCGCCGCCTGCACATTTGGTGCGCGCGGCCGAGCGCGGCTTTGTCGAGATTCACGCGCGCAGCGCGCAGTGCCGATTCAACGACTGCCGGCACCTGGAGGAGCCGGGCTGCGCGGTGCGCAGCGCCGTGATCAATCAACAAATCTCGACGCGCCGCTACGAGAGCTATCGACGATTATTTCGCCTGTATGAGAAGTTGGCGACCTAAGGCCCACGGCGCCTCAGGAAACGCGGGTGCGTCCGGCGAGCGCATGCGCCAGCGTGCCGCCATCGACATACTCCAGTTCGCCGCCCACGGGGACCCCATGCGCAATTCGCGACGCCTTCAGCCCTAAGCGCAGTGCCAGTTCACCGAGATAGTGGGCGGTAGCTTCACCTTCGGCCGTGGGATTTGTCGCCAGAATCACTTCGCGAACTTCGCCAGCCTTGAGCAACTCCTCGAACTCATCGAGACCCAGTTCCGCTGGTCCGACGCCGTCGAGCGGTGATAAATGCCCCATGAGGACGAAGTAACGGCCGCGGAATCCGCCCGACTGTTCGATGGCAACCACATCCGCCGGGGATTCGACCACGCAAAGCTGCGCGAAGTCGCGCGACGTGGAGGCGCATATCGAACAAAGCTCGCTCTCCGTCAGCATGCGGCAGCGCTTGCAGTGGCCCACTTGCTGCAGTGCCTCCGCGAGGGCCTGGCTTAAGGTCCTGCCGCCGTCGCGGTCGCGCTCCAACAGATAGAACGCCATGCGCTGCGCTGATTTGGGACCGACGCCCGGCAGGCAGCGCAATGAGTCGATCAGACGCGCGAGCGTCGGTGTGTATTTCATCTAGGGCGTCACCTTAGAACGGCAGCTTCATGCCCGGCGGCAGGTTCATGCCCGACATGAGTCCGGAATACTTCTCTTGCGTGCGGGCGGCGACCTTGCGAACCGCATCGTTGATGGCGGCGATCAACAGATCCTCCAGCATATCCTGGTCCTCGCCGAGCAATTTCGGCTCGATCAAGACTTTCTTTGCCTCGTGACGTCCATTCAAGGTTATCTTGACCATGCCGGCGCCCGACTCGCCGGTCACTTCGATCTCGGCCAATTCGGCTTGAGCCTTTTGCATGTTCTCCTGCATCTGCTGCGCCTGGCGCAGGAGATTTCCCAATCCACCTTTCAACATAAAGGCCTCGTTCGCTAGTTCGCCGGCTTTACCGATGCGGCGTCCACATCCGCACCGAAACGCTCGCGCAGGCCCTTCACTGCCGGGTCCGCATCGAAGGCGCTCGCCGCGCGGGCATACCTGTCCTGTTCTGCCTGGACCCGCTGCCTGGCCGGCGAGTTCAATGCCGATTCCGCGATGACAAATGCCAGGCGAATATCGCGACCAAGATACTTGGACAAGCCCTGTACGAGCTTCTCCTCAAGCGGCCGCGTGCGCCGATCCGCCGCAACGCGGTCGAGGTTCAATGTCAACAGGTTGTGCTCGAAACCGGCGGGAACGCAATTCAGCGCCAGCTGGCGCACCATGCCGCTCAAGGCCGCCCCTTCCACGATCGCCGGCCAATTCGCGGCATCAATACTCGTGGGCCGCGCCGCTTCGACGCCCGGCGCCGCACCGACCGCGGCTCCGGCGCTGGCATCCGCCGCGGCGCCTATATCGGCCCCCGCGCGGGATTCAGCCGCCGCGCGGGATCCGGCCCCTGCGCCGGCTGTCGGCGCAGTGTGGGAGGCGTTCCCCGGTTTGGAGAGCTGCGCGGGACCGGCGTCGGGCCGGAATGCCAACATGCGCAGCAACGTCATTTCGAAGCCGATGCGCGGCTCGGGCGCCATGTTCAAGTCGCGGCGTCCCGCGAGCGCGATCTGATAATAAAGCTGCGCGTCCTCGGCCGAGATCGCGCCAGCCAGGCGCGTCAACAATGCCGAATCGAACTCCTCATCTTGGGGAGCCGCTTCCGGAACGATTTGCACGATGGCTATGCGCTGCAGCAGTGTTGCCAGGTCCACCAGTGCCCGATCATAGTCGGGCGCATCACGATCCAGCTCGCGCACTTCAGCCAACAATGCCGCGCCGTCGCCGCGCGCGAGAGCATCGACCAGCTGACCAACACGGCCGCGGTCAATGGTACCGAGCATGGATCGGGCATTGGCATCGTTGATGGCGCCGCCGCCAAAGGCGATGAGTTGATCCATCAAGCTCAGGGCATCGCGCATGCTGCCGTCGGCCGCACGCGCCAGCAACGCGATTGCCGCAGGCTCGAAGGCCAGTTCTTCTGCCGTTGCGATGAATTTCAGGCGCTCGCCAATCAGCGCCGCAGGCAGGCGCTTGAGGCTGAACTGCAGGCAGCGCGACAGCACGGTAACGGGCAACTTTTGCGGGTCGGTTGTGGCCAGGAGGAATTTCACGTGCGGCGGCGGTTCCTCCAGCGTCTTGAGCATCGCGTTGAAGGAGTGATTCGACAGCATGTGCACTTCGTCGATGAGGTACACCTTGTATCGACCGCGTGTCGGCGCGTATTGGACGTTGTCGAGCAAATCGCGGGTGTCATCGACTTTGGTGCGTGAGGCCGCGTCCACTTCGATGAGATCCACAAACCGTCCCTCGTCGATCTCCCTGCAGGCGGCGCACGCGCCGCAGGGATTGGAACTCACGCCGTTGGTTTCGCAGTTGAGCGATTTTGCCAATATGCGTGCGACCGTCGTTTTGCCGACCCCGCGAGTGCCGGTGAACAGGAATGCATGGTGCACTTTGCCGCTGTCGAGGGCATTGCCAAGCGCGCGCAGCACGTGCTCCTGCCCAACCATCTCGGCAAATCGCTTGGGGCGCCATTTACGCGCCAGTACGACGTAGCTCATAAGGTATTGTCGCATGCCTTTGAGGAGGCGGCCCGCGCCGGCAGGACTTCGGCGCCCGACTTAAAGCCCCTACCGCTGCTCCCTTCCGGGCCTGACGGGGTTCGTGACCAGTCGTCGCGAAGATGCAAGCGCGAGCCACCATAAACTTATGTGGCCGGAAACAATGTGGCGGAGAGGGTGGGATGCACTCGGGCCATCCTGGCCCTCGCCCTGCGGGCGCACTGCGTGCGTCCAAAATCGCTCCCGGCGATTTTGTCGAACCCTAGGGTTCGAACCCCACCCCCGCCCACTGAAATAAAACCAGTTTAAACGATAAAATACGGTCTTCTGCACAAACATTTTGGCGGAGAGGGTGGGATTCGAACCCACGAACACGGTTAGGTGTTACACACTTTCCAGGCGTGCGCCTTCGACCGCTCGGCCACCTCTCCTCGCGGTCGCAAGGGTACCGGAGCGGCCCTGAGCGATCAAATCAAATCCTGGAGCCAGCCTAGCCGCTGGCGGCCTTGTTCGGGGGAGCGGGCTTGTAGCGCGGCGGAATGTCGTAGCACTGGTCGTGCGGCCCGGGGGGCGGCGGCGCGTCGGTTACCGGGGGGATGACCAATGCGCCCGCCGTGTTCGGCGAATCGAGCCCGGCCGGCACCTTCAAGGGCGGCGCGGACTGGGCATGCTGATACTCCTGCTTCGAATGGCAATCAGGATTCAGCTTGCCGAACAGGTGGCAGCCGCTCATCAACGCGCCTGCCGCAACCAGTACCAACATTCGATCAAGGCTCATGCAGCTTGGTCCTCAAGGGTGACTCCGGCGGCGCGCATCGCTCGCAACACCGTCTCGTGGTGCGCCGTGCCCAGTTCGACCAACGGAAGGCGGATTGCGTTCCCGATGATGCCCATCCTCGCCACCGCCCACTTGACGGGTATGGGGTTCGCTTCAACAAACAGATCCTTATGTAAAGGCTGCAAACTCGAGTCAATCGTCCGCGCTTCGACCAAATCGCCCGAAAGCGCCGCCTTGCAGGCCTCGTGCATCCGGCGCGGCGCCACGTTTGCCGTGACCGAAATCACGCCGCGCGCGCCGATGCCCAGTAAATCAACCGCCGTCGCATCGTCCCCCGAGAGCAATGCGAACTCCGGCGGACATGCGCCTAAGATCTCGCGCGCACGGCTCAACGATGCCGTCGCTTCTTTGATCGCCACAATGCGGGGGTGCCGCGCGAGACGCGCGACGGTGCTCGGTAACAGATCCACCGCCGTTCGGCTGGGCACATTATACAGAATAACCGGCACGGCGGACGCATCCGCGGCGGCGGTGAAATGCCTGAAAAGGCCTTCCTGTGGAGGTTTGTTGTAATACGGCGTCACCAGCATCACCGCATCGACGCCCAGCCGCGACAGGACTCCGGTACGCCTCACCGTCGCCTCGGTCGCGTTGAGACCGGCACCGACGATCACCTTGACCTTGTCTCGACAGCGTGCCACCGCCCGGCCCACAAGCTCTTCGACTTCAGCAGCGGAGAGTACCGGCGATTCGCCGGTCGTACCGGCCACGACGATTCCATCGCTGCCCTCGCGGATGTGAAAATCCAGCAGTCGGTCCCATGCGGGCCAATCCACCGCCCCGTCGGTCGTCATGGGGGTGACGATTGCTACCATGCTTCCGGAAAACATCGAGGTGCTCCGCGGGAAATATCGCTACCTTAAGTGTCAGACAGCACCTAAGGCAAGCTTCCATCCGGTAGAATTTAGGCCAATGAAACAACATATCGTCATTTCGGCGGTCGGCAGCGACCGCGTCGGCATGGTCCACGAATTATCCAAGGCGATCGCCGACTGCGGCGGCAGCATCAGCGAGAGCCGCATGACCTCGCTCGGCAATGAGTTTGCCATGCTGCTCCTGGTCAACGGCAATTGGCACACACTCGCCAAACTTGAAGGCGAATTCAAGAAAATCGGCGACGCCACCGGCATGAATATTCAGTTGCGGCGCACCGAGGAAAGGTCGGCGCGCAATGACATGCTGCCCTATTCCATCGACGTGGTTTGCCTCGATCAGACCGGGATAGTCGCGGGGCTCTCTGGATTCTTCGCCCAGCGCAGCGTCGACATCGCCGAGCTGTCGACGCGCTCGTACGCGGCCGCACACACCGGCGCTCCGATGTTTTCCGTGCAAATTATCGTCAATGTCCCTAGCCGCCTGCACATCGGGGTGTTGCGTGAGGAATTCATGGATTTCTGCGATCACCTGAATCTGGACGCCATTTTTGAACCCGTGAAGAGTTAGCAAAGCCATGAGCAAGATCGAAATAGGCAAGAAGGCGCCGTCCTTCACCCTCGATGGCACCGGTGGGCCTTGGTCGCTCGAGGACGGTAAGGGGGCGGCGGTGGTCATTTATTTCTACCCGCGTGACAACACCTCCGGGTGTACTCGCGAGGGCCTGGATTTTGCCGCGCGATGCGCGCAATTCAAGAAGGCCAAGGCCGTGGTGCTGGGCATCTCGCCGGACAGCGTGGCCTCGCACGCGAAATTCAAGCAAAAAATGGCGTTCCCCTTTGAGCTGCTGAGCGATCCCGATCGGAAAGTGTGCAATCTGTATGCGGTTTTCAAGGAAAAAAGCCTGTATGGCAGGAAATACATGGGGGTCGAGCGCAGCACCTTTCTCATCGACGCCAAAGGCGTGCTACGGCACGAATGGCGCAAGGTGAAGGTCAAAGATCATGCCGAGGCGGTATTGGCGGCGGTGAAGGCGCTGTGACCGGCAATGTGCGGCCTGTGGGAGCCGCGGTATTGAAGAGCCGGCAAAGCAAGGCGGAACGGCGAATTTTCGTGCTCGATACCAATGTGTTGATGCACGATCCCACGGCAATTTTCCGGTTCGAAGAGCACGACATTTACATTCCGATGACCGTGCTCGAGGAGCTCGACGCGGGCAAGAAGGGCCTGTCTGAGCCGGCGCGCAATGTGCGCCAGGTCAGCCGTTTTCTGGACGAGTTGATGCAGGGTGCCACCAAGAAACAGATTGACCGCGGTCTCGCCCTGCCCACCGCCATACCCATCAATCACGGCAAGCGGCCTCCCGGCGGGCGGCTGTTCTTCCAGACGCAGCTGCTCGAGTCGGTGCTGCCTGACAGCTTGCCCGGACAAGGCGCCGACAATGCTATTTTGGCCAACACGCTGGCGCTGCAGCAGAAATTCCGCACGGCGCGCGTCACGTTGGTCTCGAAAGACATCAACTTACGCATCAAGGCGGCGATTCTCGGCGTCCATGCCGAGGATTACTCCAGCGATAAAACCATCGAAGACGCGGATTTGCTCGTCAGCGGCGCGCAACAGCTGCCGCAGAATTTCTGGGAAAAGCACGGCAAGGGTATGGAGTCCTGGCAGCATCAGAGCCGAACCTACTATCGCGTGCGCGGCCCGCTGGTGCGCGAATGGAAGACCAATCAATTCGTCTATGACCCCGGTGCCAACGGCGTGGAAGCCATCGTGCGCAAGCTCGAGTCCGAGTCGGCGATCCTCGAGCTGACCACCGACTATCGCACCGAGCGCAACAACGTCTGGGGCGTGACGGCACGAAACCGCGAGCAGAATCTGGCCGTGAACCTGTTGATGGATCCGGAAATCGACTTCGTCACCGTATTGGGTCCTGCCGGCACCGGCAAGACGCTGCTGACCCTCGCGGCGGGGCTGGCGCAGACGCTGGACCACAATCGCTTCAGCGAAATCATCATGACCCGCGTCACCATCCCCTTGGGTGAGGACATCGGTTTTTTGCCCGGAACCGAAGAGGAAAAAATGGAGCCCTGGATGGGCGCGCTGATGGACAACCTGGAGGTCCTGACTCAAAGCCAACCCGGTGGAACCTGGGGACGCGGCGCCACCAACGATCTGCTACGGCACCGCATCAAGATTCGCTCGCTGAATTTCATGCGCGGCCGTACGTTCTTGAACCGCTTCATCATCATTGATGAGGCTCAAAATCTGACGCCCAAGCAAATGAAAGCGCTGGTGACCCGCGCCGGCCCGGGTACAAAAATGGTGTGCTTGGGCAACATTGCACAAATTGACACTCCTTATCTGACTGAGACCACAACCGGGCTTACATATGTGGTAAACCGATTTCACGGATGGACGTTCTCGGGACATATCACGCTGGTAAGGGGCGAACGCTCGCGTCTGGCGGACTACGCATCCGAAGTTCTTTGATTTTGCTTCGATTTTGAGCGAACTTTGGTATTCGCCTACACTCCAAGGTGCTAAGAACCTTATGTCAGCGCTGAAATCCATCTCCGCATTTTTGCTCGCCGCCGCAGCCGGCCTGAGCGTGAGCGTAGGTTATGCGCAAGGCGTTGCCCAATCCGTTAAACGCGCCGGCCAAGATCTGCCCGAATTGGGCAGCCCGGCGAACGCGGCGATTTCCATCGAAGATGAGTACCACGCCGGCTTGTCCTTCGTTAACGAGATTCGCAGATCGGGCTTAATACTCACCGATCCTGAAGTCAGCCAGTATGCTCAGGAAATCGGCCATAGCCTCTCGAGCCAGGCGGAGGAAGGCCAGCACCAGTTCTACTACTTCGTGATCCGCGACGCGGACATCAACGCCTCAGCGATCCCCGGCGGGTTCGTGATCATCAACAGCGGCCTGATAACGGCGACGCGCAACGAGAACGAATTGGCGGGCGTGCTGGCGCACGAAACCGCCCATGTCACTCAGCGTCATATCGTGCGCCAGATCGTGGACCAAGGTCACGAAGGACTATTGGCCTCCGCCGCCATGCTGGCGGCCGTGTTGCTGGGCGCGACCGCAGGTCGCGGCTCGCCCGATGCAATCCAGGGCGCCATTCTGGCAGGCCAGAGCGCCATGATCCAACACCAGATCAACTACACCCGCAGCAGTGAATTCGAAGCGGATCGAATCGGCATCACCACCATGGCAAACGCGGGTTACGATCCTTTAGGACTGGCCAGCTTCTTCGATTACATGGGCCGCAGCGGCCCGGAACCGAGCCGCATCAATGCGGTGCAGTTCCTGATCAACCACCCGATCTTTTCGGACCGCGTGGCGGAGGCGCAGGATCGAGCCAGCCAGATCGGCCGGATCCATCACGAAGATTCTTTGGGATACTTGCTCACCCGCGAGCGATTGAGAGCCGTGGCCGGAGATCCGAAGGCGGCTCGCCAGTACTATGTGAACCTGCTCAAGAATGGCGGCGGCAAAACCATTGAGGAACGCTACGGCAAGGATGTGGCGGAAATCGAGATGAAGAATCCGGCTGCCGCCATCCCGGATCTGCAGGATCTCGTCCGCGAGTATCCCAAGGTCACGCAGTTCCACGGCGCGCTTGGCCAGGCGTATCTGGCGAATAACCAGCCGAAAGAATCGGCGGCGGTCCTCGAGAGGGCGATGACGCTGTTCCCGCGCAATGTTCCCATCACGATCCGATTGGCGGAAACCTTGATGCGTTCCGGCGACAACAGGCGCGCTCATCTGGTGTTGCTGGACTTGTTCAATAATGTTGAACCCACGCCGGATCAGACCCGGCTTATCGCGAAAGCCGCCAGCACCGCCGGCAACTACGCCGACTCGTACAGCTACATGGCGGAGTTCTACCTGATGACGGGCAATCTCACGATGGCGTCCAATCAACTGCAGCTGGCATTGTCTCTTCCGGGACTCGACGCCGTGCAACGCGCACGCTACAGCGCGCGGCTCGAAGAAGTGCGCGCGGCCTTGCCCAAGAAAAACAGAAACACCGTCGCCGACGATCGCAGCGGCAACAGCGGCCGGTACTAGCCCTCGCTGTCAATCCCTCTGGCTTTCCGCAAGTAGTGTATCTTTGGCCTGGGCAAGGGACCGAGGAGAGAGTCGATATGCGGAGATCAAGGCACGCGCGCGCGCCGTTGGGCGTCGTACTAGCCGTCGTTCTGACCGGATGTGTCACGCTGCCGCCAAACAGCAAGCCTGCCCCGCAAGATCCCTGGGAATCCTGGAATCGGGGCGTCTACAAAATCAATGACAAACTCGACCGCAGCGTTGCCAAGCCCATCGCTCGAGCCTACGTGCGGGCGGTACCGGCGCCGGCGCGCAGCGGCGTCAGCAATTTCCTGTCGAATCTGCGCACCACGACCGTCATGGTCAACGATGCCCTGCAGGGAAAATTCCGCGCGGCCGGCAATGACTTGGCGCGATTTGTCGTCAACACCACGGTGGGATTCGGCGGGCTGCTGGATCCGGCGACGCAAATGGGCTTGGACAAAAACGACGAGGACTTCGGCCAGACCCTGGGCCATTGGGGCGTGCCGCCGGGACCCTTCCTGGAGCTGCCCTTATTGGGTCCGTCTGATACCCGCGACGGGCCTGCCCGCGCCGTCGATATCTTCACGGGGCCGGCGCATTACATCAGCAACAACTGGCTATCGTCCGGCCTTTATGGCGCCGGCTTGGCCGATACGCGCGCGGCGCTGTTGCCGCTCGATGAGACCCTGCAAAAGGTGTTCGATACCTATGCCTTCATCCGCGACGCCTATCTGCAGCGACGCGCTTACCTGGTGTCCGACGGCAAGCTGACCGAGGAACCCTTGGTTGATCCGGGCGCCGATGATGCCGAGGCGCCCGCAACACCGCCGCAAACGCCGCCACCGCCGCCGTCGCGCAACCCGTAGATTCTCGCCAGGCCGGCCGCCCGCACATCCGGCGCCGATTGCGCGCTAGTTCGGCGGATTGTTGACCTTGAGAAAATCCACCGTGGCCTGCAGCATCTGCAGACGGGTCGCGCTGCGCGACAGCCAGTGATCCTCGTGCTTCAAGGTCACCAATTGAACGGGTTTTGCTGCACGCTTCAGTGCGCTCAGCATAACCTGGCTCTGTTCGAAGGGCACCACGATGTCGTCTTCGCCGTGGATCAGTAATATCGGAACATTGACCGCATCAATGTGCGAAATGGGCGACACGGTTTCTAAAATCGGATCGCTTGGCCCTCGGATTCCCACGAAACGATCCCAATAACGCTCGGCAAAATTATCGTTCGTACCTGCGCGCAGCGCGGTGCGGCGTAGGAACAGTTTCATATCCGACATTCCTGCCACGGAAATTGCACATCGATAAACTCCCGGATCCAGTGTCGGACCGGCAAGCGCCGCATAGCCGCCGTAACTCGCACCAACGATGCAGACCCGAGACGGGTCGATGACGCCCGCCTTCGCTAGATAGCGAACACCATCCGATAAATCCGTTTGCATCTTCCGGCCCCACTGCCCGTAGCCGGCCTCCAGCAGGGCATGAGAGACCGTCGAGCCCCGGTAGTTCGGCTGCAGCACCGCGTAGCCCTGCGCGGCCAAACCTTGGGACCACCAGTCAAATCCGCTGCCCTCCCGCGCGGCGGGACCGCCGTGAGGCAACACCACCAGCGGCAGCATTTTCTCGGGTACACCCATTGGCAGCGTCAGGAACGCCGATATTGCGAGACCGTCGCCAGCCGGATAGGTGATGGGCCGCCTTTCACTGATTGCAGAGATGTCTTGGTAGACGTGAGCCAATATCGTGGCCTTGTGCGTATACCAGTCGAACAGAGCGAACACGTATCCGTCTCTCGACCCGTATACCTTTACCAGGATTTTTGAAAAGTCGTCGGATTGCGATACCAGTCCGAGATGTTCATTGAGGAACGCCCGGTGCACCGCTTCCCAGTGCGCCTGGGTCTCTGGGTCAAAAAAGCTCGCCTGCTCTCCGTCGATCCGGTAGCCGCCAATGATTCGAGAACTGCCGCGATCAAGAAGGGCTCCGTCGAAGGTGTGATCCTTGTCCATTATCTCCCACGATCCGTCACTGAGCCGGACCGATTTCCAGACATGCTCGTCGTTCTCGAGAAAATCGACTATCAGGGAATCGCCCGCGGCGTTGAAACCCAGCACGTTGGGTATGTCGAGCGGCGCGTCTCCGGATGCGGCGATCAGCTTTTGCTGCGCCTCGTTGCGCACAGTGAGTTTCCACCGCTTGGAATCGAAGCTGTAAGCGAATTCGCCCGCTATCCGGCCGGACCGGTCGATGATCCATTGAATCGACTGCTCCGCGCTCTTCGCCGCAATGCGCGTGCGCCGATCCACCACGGAATATTGAAACAATCCCGGCCACCAAGTGCGCGCACCGTAATACCAACCCTGCACAAACAGCGTCGCAACGCCATCTACTTGGCGCAGCTTCACCTGCCCTGAGAATGCGTTGAGGACCTCCTGCTGGCCGTTTCTGAAATCGATGGCCACGAGTTCTTGGGTGCTGACTCGATACGCAGCGAGCTGGAACACCTCGCTTTTCCCACCGAAGCCGATCTTGGGCTGGAAAGTGCTCGACCTTGTGATGAGCAGATTGTCGTTGTCCATCCAACTGATGCCGCGCAATTTGGTGTCACCTACGCGGAACGCCCCCAACGGTTTGTCTCGATTCTGCAGGTCGAACACCAACACGCTGCGCTTGTCGCCGCTGGTTTCCACGAATGCGACTCTGGACCCGTCGGGAGACAACACCATGTCTTCGAGCGCGGGCAGTTGTCCAAATACATCAATTGAAGTGGGAGCCGCCGGGGAAATGCCGACGCCCGCAACACCCGCCAGAATGACGGAGAGTACCGCTGCGATCACGGCAGACGAGCCCCGCTTGGTTTGACCCACGTTCATATCGCCTTCCCTCCATCAATTCGGCGGATTGTTGACCTTGAGAAAATCCACCGTGGCCTGCAGCATCTGCAGACGGGTCGCGCTGCGCGACAGCCAGTGATCCTCGTGCTTCATCGTCACGAGAGTCACTGATTTTCCGGCGCGCTTCAACACGCTCTCCATGACTTCGCTTTGTTCGAAAGGGACAACGGTGTCATCGCGCCCGTGGATCAGCAGTACCGGTACCGTGACTGCGCCGACATGCTCGATCGGCGAAATCGCGATTAACGCCGGGTCCTTCTGGTCGGTCGTCCCCATAAACCGGTCCCAGTAGCGCTGGCTCACGCCTACTTTGCTAGCGATTGTCCATTTGCGAAACCGTCGCAGGTCCGATATCCCGGCAACGGACACCGCGCAACGATACACGCCGGATTCCATGGTAACGCCGGCGAGCGCGGCATAACCGCCATAGCTTCCCCCGACGATGCAGACTCGTTTCGGATCGATGGTGCCCTGGCGCGCAAGGTAGCGAACGCCGTCCGACAGATCGGTCTGCATCTTGCGACCCCACTCGCCATAACCCGCTTGAAGAAATTTTGAATCCAGAATCGAGCCGCGGAAATTGGGTTGCAGCACGGCGTAGCCTTGCGCGGCCAGTGCCTGCGACCACCAATCGAAGTCCATGGTATCCGTGGCGGCAGGCCCGCCATGCGGCAAGACAATCAGCGGGAGATCTTTTTCAGGGATGGCGCGTGGTAGCGTCAGGAAAGCGGGAATGGTCAGGCCATCGGCGGCCTGGTAGCTAATGGCCTTCATGTCCGCCGGTGTGATGACCTCTTCGTAGACTCGCCCCAGAATCGTCGTGTGATGGCTATACCAATCGTAAAGCGCATAGATATAGCCGTCCCTGGCACCGAAAACCTTCAAGACGAGTTTTGAAAAACCGTCCGAGTGAGATTCAAGTTCCACAGTTTCACCTGGAAATGCGCGCAGCACCGCGTTCCAATGCGCCTGCAGCTCATTGTCGAAAAACACGTATTCGCTGCTGCCGATCTCGCGAACGCCGCCGATGATTCGGCCGGTCTTGCGATCCTCGATTGTCCTCGAGAATGAGGCACCGTGTGCGAGCGGAGATCCCCAGGTGTTGTCCGACAGATTGAGCGGGCGCCATTCCGGATCGCCATTGACGACGAATCGCACGATCAAGCCGCTGCCGTCCGCGCTGAATCCGAGCATGTCCGGCGGGTCGATGGCTGCGGTTCCGGAGGCCACCAAGATCCAAAGACCGTTCTTGCGGGTCTTGATTTCCCAAAGTTTTTTGGCATCGTGGTACGTGAATTGCGCCGCGATATTTCCGGCTTCATCCAGCAGCCACTCCGTGTCAGGCTCCCACGCCTGATCGACCAGCCGCGCGCGACGATCTGGATAGGCAAATGCAAACAGACAGGGAACCGTCCCCTCGTTCACACATAATCCGCGCGTATACAATATCGAGTGGCCGGAGACTTGACGCAACGACGTTTCGCCGGTGGTCACGTTGAAGGTTTCCACCTTGTCTACGTTAAATGACAGCGGACTGATCTTCAGTTTGCTGACGTTGAAATTGGCGAGCCGATACCACTCGCGCGTCGGACCGATAAAACCAAAGGGCGGCGGACTGGTGCTGGAAATGGTGACGAGGATATTGTCGTCATCGACCCACTCGACGTCCCGCAATTTCGCATCGCCGACGCGGGCCCCGCCCAGGATCTCGTGCGCGTGCAGCGGCGCAACCACGAGATTGCGAGTCTCACCGTTGGTTTTGACAAACGCAATTTTGCTGCCGTCCGGCGAAATGACCACATCTTCCAAGCTTGGAAGCCGGCCGAATGCGGCAAGGGGAGCCGTGTCGGCGACAGCGGAGCCCCAGCCCACCAGGACAGCGGCCACTGTCGAGCCCGCGATTAGCGCCACGCGGGCCGCCGCCACGGCAAAGCGATTACGCGCTGATTTTGATCGACTTTTCACGGTTCTTCCATCCCTGGCGGCCTCTGCGGGCCCTCGTGCGGCATTCGGGTCTTCTATCGGCCAACCTATCCTAGCGCGCCGTCAGCAACTCTTCCACCTCGCTCAGGCGCGCAAGCTGCTGCAATTGGGTCGGGATGTTTTCGTAGCGCAAACTCTTGCCTTCGGCTCTCGCGATACTCAGCCATTCGACCAACAGAGCGAGCCCGGAACTGTCGCTGTCCTTGACCCCGGACAAATCGATGACGGCGGCTTGGCCATCGGCGATGGCTGCGCTGCCCAGGCGCAACAGCGCCGTGACCGTGGTGAAGTGCAGCACGCCGTTCACGCGTGCACGCTCGCCGTTTTGCGGCTCAAATTCTGCCGTAATCGCGCCGCTCTTGTTCAATGTGCGACTGCCGCCCCGTTGGGCCCGACGCGACCTTCTTTTTCCAATCGCGTAATGACATCGTCCAGGCCCTTTTGCTGGACCTCCGCGGCAAAATCAGTGCGGAAGCTCTTTACGTAGGAGATGCCCTCGATCACTACATCCCAGGCCTTCCAGCCTTCGGCAGTCTTGCGCAAGCTGAAATTCACCGGGACCTTATCGCCCGTTGACCTTTTGACCTCCGTGCGCACGGTGGCCGTGGTATCGCCCGGCTCGCCCCTGTAGGGCAGGACGATAAATCGGTCGCCGGTAAAATCGACCAGCGCCGCGCCGTAATTGCGCAGCAATGAATGATAGAAAGCGTCGACGAAACGCTTGCGTTGCTCAGGCGTTGCCGTGCGCCAGCTCTGCCCCAGCACCAGCCGCGCGGCATACTCCGTGTCGAAATTCGGCAGCAGCACATTTCCGACCAACGCATCGAGCTTCGTTGGGCTGGCTTTGTACATCGTTCGGTTGGCATCCAGCTCCTGAAGCATGCGCTTGGCGGAATTCTCCACGATCTGCTGAGGGGTCAGCTCGCTCGCGTTTGGCGCGGGAGCCGGCGCATCGGCCGCCTGCGCGCCGGCCGCCAGCGTCGCCATTAACAGCGCCGCAAGCGTCATTTTGCTCATTTCCAAAGTCATGCCGCTCATTTGGTTTTCTCCGGGGCTTTCGGGTCCGCAGGTACGGGGTTCTGCGCGTCTGCCTTGGACTTGGTGAAGTTCGCGAGGACCTGGCCAATCAGATTCTCCAGCACGAAGGCTGATTGCGTGAAATCTATATGGTCCATGTCCTTAAGGTAGGTGTCCGCGCCGCCTGCGGTGATTCCGATGAATTTTCCGCCCAACAAGCCTTGCGTATAAATGCTGGCATCGCTGTCGGTCGGAATCTTGTTGTAGCGCTCGTTCAAACGCAACTGCACCACCGCCTTGTAATCCTTGGAGTCGAAATCGATCTTCGCGACGCGTCCGATTTCGACGCCCGACATCGACACCGGCGCGCCCACCTTGAGATCGCCGACATTGTCGAACTTTGCAGTCAATTCGTATCGGGGCGGGCCGAACCAGGCCAGCCCGCGGCTCGTGGTCTGGGTGGTGAGAAAAAACAGCGACGCGAAGCCCAGCAGTACAAACGAGCCGGTGCCTAGGTTCAACGTGCGAGACTTGCGCATAGCAACACTCCTACAAAAACGCTGCGGTAATCAGATAGTCCAAAAATAGAATCACCACGGCTGAGGTGACGACCGTGCGCGTGGTGGCCCTGCCGACGCCCTCCGCAGTGGGCGTCGCATAGTATCCCTGGTAGACGGCGATCAGGCTGCAGGCCACGCCGAAGATCAGACTCTTGACGATGCCTTCCATGACATCCTTCAAGCCGACCGCGGCGCGCATTTGCGACCAAAAGCTGCCGGAGTCCACCCCCATGATCTGCACTCCGATCAGCTGCGCGCCATAGATGCCGATGACGCAGAATATGGCGGCGAGCAGCGGCATCGAAATGACGCCGCCCAGGAATCTCGGCACCACGACCCGCTGAATGGGATCGACCGCCATCATTTCCATCGCCGAGATCTGGTCCGTGGCGCGCATCAATCCGAGCTCAGAGGCCAGCGCGGTACCCGCCCGGCCGGCAAACAGCAGCGCGGTCACCACAGGCCCCAGTTCCTTCACGAGGCCGATGGTCGCGGCGGTGCCCAGGGCTTCCTCCGAGCCGAATCGCTGCAACAGTTGAAACCCTTGCAACCCCAGCACCATGCCGACGAACAGACCCGAGAGCATGATGATGACCAGCGAAAGCGCGCCGGAGTTGAAGATCTGTTGGGAGATCAGGTTGAATCTCAACAAGGCGCTCGGCGAGTGCACCACCAGACGAAATAGAAAATGAACGACCGAGCCCAAGCCCTCCAGGGCATCGGTAAAGCTTTCCCACAGTTCCTTGAACATGATCAAAGAACCTCTTTGCGGGACAGGAGCTCATCGAAATAATCCGGCGCCGGAAAGTGAAATGGCACGGGACCGTCCGCGAGACCGCCGATGAATTGCTTGACGATCTCAGTGGGATTGGTCTTCAGCACCTGCGGGGTGCCGCCCGCAACCACCTTGCCGCCGGACAACAGGAATACTTGATCCGCGACGGTGGAGATCTCCTGCACATCGTGGGACACGACGATGCTGGTGATCCCGAGCGTGTCGTTCAAGCGCCGGATCAGCCGCAAAATGACCCCGAGTGAAATGGGATCCAAGCCGACGAACGGCTCATCGTAAATCAGCAGTTCCGGATCCATGACAATCGCGCGCGCCAGCGCCACTCGGCGGCTCATCCCGCCGGAAAGTTCCGCCGGCATCAGTTCCGCCGCGCCGCGCAGCCCCACGGCCTGCAATTTCGTGAGCACCAATTCCCGTATGAGCCGCTCGGTGAGATCCGTGTGCTCGCGCAGCGGGAAGGCGACATTCTCGAACACGCTCAGGTCGGTCAACAGCGCGCCGTTCTGGAAGAGCATTCCCATCCGGCGGCGCAGGATATACAAATTGGCCCGCGAGATGGCGCGCAGGTCCTCGCCCGCCACGTCGATCGCGCCACTGTCGGCCTGCACCTGTCCGGTGATCAGCCGCAGCAGCGTGGTTTTCCCGGTGCCGCTCGGTCCCATCACCGCGGTTATTTTGCCGCGCGGGATCTGAATATCCAGACCCGCGAACACGGGGCGCCCGCTCACCGCGTAATCGAGATTGCGGATATCAACGATGGGGGCAGATTGGTTCAATGGTTTGGCTGCGCTGCCGCGCCCACCAGGACGCAGCCGTTCGGCGCGACTCTTACGCGGCCGATTCCAAGGCGGCGCTGTATTGGCCCACCGCCGCCAATCCATTGAGCTTCGCCCTCTTTGCCAGGGCCTTCTGCCCGTTGGCAATACCGCTCTCCTTGCCCGCCCAGGCGTTCAGCGCGTCCTCTTGCAGAGCGCGTCCGTAGCTGAATGTCAGGGCCCAGGGCAAGGGTCCCGCCGCATGCATGAGGTTCAAGTGCAGCGTCGCATCCGTCGGCTTCTGACCGCCGGAAAGAAATGCAATGCCGGGCACGGCGGCGGGGACTTGACGCTTCAGCGTGCGCACCGTGGCCTCGGCGATCCGTTCCGGCGTCGCCTGGTCGGCGCATTTCTTGCCGGGGATCACCATGTTCGGCTTCAAGATCATGCCTTCCAATACGACGCGCGCGGCGAACAAGTGACTGAACACGCTATCCAGCACGAGATTGGTGACTTCCTCGCAACGCTCCAAGGGGTGGGCGCCATCCATGAGCACTTCCGGCTCGACGATGGGCACGATCCCCGCCTCTTGAGCCAGCGCGGCATATCGGGCCAGGCACTCCGCATTGGCGTCTACGCAATAGCGGGAGGGAAGGACCGAATCGATATTGATCACCGCGCGCCATTTGGCAAATCGGGCGCCCAACTTGTGGTATTCGGCAAAGCGCTCCCGCAATCCATCGAGGCCCTCGGTGACGGTCTCGCCCGGGAAGCCGGGCAATGCCTTGGCCCCCAAATCGACCTTGATCCCCGGGATCACTCCCGCCTTGGCCAGGTAGGCGGGAAATGGCATGCCGTCCTTGGTCTTTTGGCGCAGCGTCTCCTCGTACAGGATGACGCCGCTGATATAGTCTTTCGCACCCGGCGCGCTGAACAGCATCTCCCGGTAGGCTCGCCGATTCTCCTCGGTCGACTCCAACTTGATGGTGTCGAAGCGCTTTTTAATGGTGCTGGTGCTTTCATCAGCGGCCAAGATTCCACGATTCCTGGCAACCATCCCGCGGGCAATGCCGTTGAGCTCTCCAATATTCATGTCGTACGCATCTCACTGATATTGAGGGTTAACTTAAGGCAAGGATAACAAACCTGGCTCAAGTCCGCCCTCAGGGTGGAACTGAAGGTCAATTAGGACTAAAATAGTCCCACATGAATCGTCAGCTCAGGGGAGCCATTTTATGCTGCGCATGGGAAAAATGACCGACTACGCCACGGTCGTGTTGGCGAGTCTAGCGCAAGAGCCTGCGACACATCGGGCTGCGACAGAATTGTCCGAGCGCACGCGGTTGAGCCGGCCCACGGTCAGTAAGGTCCTGAAAGGCCTGCAGCGAGCCGGCATGGTGATCTCGTCACGCGGAGCACAGGGTGGTTACCGCCTGGCACGGCCTCCCAGTGAAATTACCGCGGCGCAGATTCTCGATATATTCGAAGGACCCATCGCCATCACCGAATGCAGCGGTGCCTCGAGCCAGTGCGGCATTGAGCGGCTGTGCCGAGTCGGCGGTGCGTGGCAACGAGTCAATGCCGCCATTCGCCGCGCCCTGGAGGACGTCACGCTGCACCAACTGGCGGGTCTCGATGCCGCCGGCGTGCGGATTGCGGACCTCGCCTCCGAAATGCACGTGCATACCTGAAAAGCGGCCCCACTCAGCAGTTTTTAGCATCTGAAACAGTTTTAAGCACCCTGGAATACCGTGTCTAGCAAATCTCAAGAAGTCGCAGCCCTGGTCGGCCAGAAATATCGCCACGGTTTCATCACCGATATCGAGTCCGACAGCTTGCCGCCCGGACTCGATGAGGGCGTGGTCGCCGCAATCTCGAAGAAGAAACACGAACCGGAGTTTCTGCTGAATTGGCGCCTGAAAGCATTTCGGCACTGGCGGACGATGCAGGAGCCGACCTGGGCGCATGTGCGCTACAAGCCGATCGACTACCAGGACATCTCTTATTATTCCGCGCCGCGGGCGCCGGCGAATGCGCCGAAGAGCTTGGATGAGGTTGATCCGAAATTGCTCGCCACCTACGAGAAATTGGGAATCCCGCTGCATGAGCGCGCGCGCTTGGCGGGAGTGGCGGTGGACGCGGTGTTCGACAGCGTGTCGGTCGCGACCACGTTCAAGGAAAAGCTCGGCAAGGCCGGCGTGATTTTTTGTTCGTTTTCCGATGCGGTACGCAATCATCCGGATCTCATCGAGCGCTATCTCGGCACGGTGGTGCCCACGGGCGATAACTTTTTCGCCGCCCTGAACTCCGCCGTGTTCTCCGACGGATCATTCGTCTACGTGCCGCCCGGTGTGCGCTGCCCGATGGAACTGTCGACTTACTTTCGCATCAACGCGGCCAAGACCGGTCAGTTCGAACGCACGTTGATCATCGCCGCCGAAGGCGCGTCGGTGAGTTATCTGGAGGGCTGCACGGCCCCAATGCGCGATGAGAATCAGCTGCATGCCGCGGTGGTGGAGCTCGTAGCGCTCGATGATGCGCAGATCAAGTATTCAACGGTGCAAAATTGGTATCCCGGGGATGAGAACGGCTTGGGCGGTATTTACAACTTCGTCACCAAGCGCGGCGAGTGCCGCGGCCGCAACTCCAAGATCTCATGGACGCAGGTCGAGACCGGCTCCGCGATCACCTGGAAATATCCGAGCTGCGTGCTCAAGGGCGAGAACTCCATCGGCGAGTTCTATTCGGTCGCGGTGGCGAATCACTATCAGCAGGCCGACACCGGCACCAAGATGATTCACATCGGCCGCAACACCAAGAGCACGATCGTCTCCAAAGGCATCTCCGCGGGGCACGCGGAGAATACCTATCGCGGCCTGGTGAAAATCCTGCCGAGCGCGAGCGGCGCCCGCAATTTCACGCAGTGCGATTCCTTGCTGATGGGCTCGAAGTGCGCGGCCAATACCTTTCCCTATATGGAAGTGAAGAATCCGACCGCGACGGTGGAGCACGAAGCGAGTACCTCCAAGATCGGTGAGGATCAGCTGTTCTATTGCCTGCAGCGGGGAATTTCCGCCGAGGATGCGGTCAATATGATCGTCAGCGGCTTCTGCAAAGTCGTCTTCAAGGAGCTGCCGATGGAATTCGCGGTCGAGGCGCAAAATCTGCTCAGTGTGAGTTTGGAAGGGGCGGTCGGTTAAACCTCAAGGGCCTCAAGAGAGAACTAATTTGCTCAAGATTTCTGATTTGACTGCCCGGGTCGCCGGCAAGGAAATACTCACCGGCGTCAACCTCACGGTGAACGCCGGCGAAGTGCACGCCATCATGGGACCGAACGGTTCGGGCAAGAGCACCCTGGCGCAGGTACTCGCAGGGCGCGAGGACTACGAAGTGATCCGCGGCTCGGTGACCTTCGAGGGCAAAGATCTGTTGGCAATGCCCGCGGAACAGCGCGCACGTGCCGGTCTGTTTCTCGGATTTCAATACCCCGTCGAGATTCCCGGGGTCAACAACGTGTACCTGCTCAAGGCAGCGCTCAATGCCAAGCGCAAAGCCGCCGGCGAGCCTGAAGTCGATGCCTATGAATTTCTGGCGCTGATTCGGCAGAAGATGAAATTCATGCAGATGAGCGAATCGTTCTTGACGCGCGGCGTGAATGAAGGATTTTCCGGCGGCGAGAAAAAACGCAATGAAGTGCTGCAGATGCTCATACTCGAGCCGAAGCTCGCCATTCTCGACGAAACCGATTCGGGGCTTGATATCGATGCGCTCAAGGTGGTTTCCACGGGCGTGAACAGCCTGCGCGATCCAAAGCGCGCGGTCGTCTTGGTCACGCACTATCAGCGGCTGCTTGACTACGTCATTCCGGACCAGGTGCATGTCCTCAGCGGCGGCCGCATCGTGAAGTCGGGGGACAAGTCTCTGGCGCAAGAGCTGGAGCGGCGCGGCTACGACTGGGTCATGGGAGCCCAGGTCGCATGAGTGCCGCCCTGCGCTCCTTCGAATCGCAGTGGCGCGCGCGCGCGCGCGACGCGTTGCAGCCCATCCGCGAAGCCGCCATGCAGCGGTTTTTAAAATTAGGCCTGCCTTCGCTGCGCGACGAAACCTGGCGCTATACGGACCTGCGTGCCCTCGCGGAGCAAAGCTTTCGCGAGGCAGGCTGCGTGACATCCGGCGCGCCCACCCCAGGCGCGGCGCTGTCGCTGGTGCATGGCGAGCAGCACGCGGCGACGCTGACCATGATCAATGGCTGCCCGATGTTGCACGCCGGCCTGCCGGAGATGGATGGCATTGAAGTCGATAGTATCAGAGGGCTATACGATCGAGATCCAAAGCGCCTGCGGCAGTTTTTCGGGTCCGCTACGGACGCCGATCAGCGCCGCTGGGTGCTGCTCAACACGGCGCTATTCATCGATGGCCTTTATTTGAAAATCACCAAGCCGGTGCCGACGCCGCTCGTGATCCGGCACCTGTCGACCGGGGACGGCGCGCAGGGCCGGGACGGAGCGCAGGCAGCGCACCCCCGGGTCATCATCGAGGCGGGCCCCGGGGCGAGCGCGATCATCATCGAGCATCATCTTTCCGAAGGGGACATCACACCCCTCAATAATTCCAACACGCACATCGAGCTTGGCAAGGATGCGCAGCTCGAGCACTATCGGGTCTACGCCACGGGCGCGGGCGCCACTCACCTGGATTCGCTCGATATCCACCAGTCGCAGGACAGCCGCTGCCGGCAATTCACGATTGCTCTGGGCGGCGGCCTGGTGCGCTCATCCTTGGAAGCGCGCTTGAATCAGCCCGGCGCCAGCCTGGACAGCTACTCGCTCCTGGTTGGACACCAAGATCGGCACGTCGACTGCGTAAACATTGTCACGCATGCCGCACCCAATACGCGCAGCCGGCAAACCGCGCGCGCCATCGCCGGCGATGTCAGCCGGGTGATTTTCAACAGCAAGGTCATCGTCAACGCGGGCGCGAATGATGCCGATTCGAAGCAGTCCTGCCGCGGCCTGCTGCTGTCGCCCAACGCCGAGATCGACACGCGGCCGCAGCTTGAAATCCACGCCGACGCGGTGAAATGTGCGCACGGCGCCACCACCGGCAGGCTCGATCCCGACATGCTGTTCTATTTGCTGTCGCGCGGCCTCGACCGGGAGACCGCGCAGAGCCTGCTGGTGTACGCCTTCCTGGCCGATGTGCTCACCGGCATGTCGGTGAGCTCGGCGCGATCCGCGATCGAGAACGCGCTGATCAGCCAACTGCCCGATTCACAAACACTGCGGAAATTCCGGTGACCAATATCGCACTCGCCCAAACCGGCCGCAGCTTCGACGTCGAGGCCGCGCGGCGCCAATTCCCCATCCTGACCCGCATGGTGCGCGGCAAGCCGCTGGCCTATTTGGACAACGGCGCCTCCGCGCAGCGCGCGCAATGCGTCATCGACGCGGTGGACGACTACGAGCGCCGGCATCACGCCAATATTCATCGCGGCGTGCATACCTTGAGCCAGGAAGCCACGTCGATGTACGAGGGCGCGCGGGATCGGATCGCAGGCTTCATCAACGCGCGCGCGCGCAGCGAGATCATCTTCGTACGCGGCACCACCGAGGCGATCAATCTGGTGGCGCAAAGCCATGCGCGACCCTTGCTGCGGCCCGGTGATGAAGTGTTGATCACCCATTTGGAGCACCACGCCAACATCGTGCCGTGGCAGATGGTCTGCGAGCAAACCGGCGCAAAACTCGTGGTCGCGCCGATGGATGCCCGCGGCGAGGTGCATCTGGACGCAGTGGTTTCCTTGATGAGCGCGAGCACCAAGATTCTGGCCTGCGCCCATGTGTCGAACGCCCTGGGCACCATCTTGCCCGTGCGCCGCATTGTCGCCGCCGCCAAGGCTCGCGGCATCACGACCGTGATCGACGGGGCCCAGGCGATCTCGCACATGCCCGTGGATGTACAGGAATTGGGCTGCGATTTTTACGCCTTCTCCGGCCACAAGATGTATGGGCCCAGCGGCGTCGGCGTGCTCTACGGGCGCGAACAACTGCTCGATCGCATGCCGCCGTGGCAAGGCGGCGGTGAAATGATCCTGAGCGTAACCTTCGCCAAAACAACGTATAACGCCCTGCCGAGCAAGTTCGAAGCCGGAACCCCGAATATCTCGGGCGGCATCGGCCTGGGCGCCGCGGTCGATTTTCTATCGGGCATGGATCGGGAGGCCGCGCATGCGCACGAGGATGCGCTGCTCCGGCATGCCACCGCGACGCTCGATAAAATTCACGGGCTGCGCATCGTGGGCACCGCGCCGGAGAAGACCAGCCTCGTCTCCTTCGTCGTCGCCGGCGTACATCCGCATGATCTCGGCACGATCCTCGACGAGGACGGCATTGCGGTGCGCACCGGGCATCACTGCGCCATGCCGGTCATGGATTTTTTCAAATTGCCGGCGACCGCTCGCGCTTCATTCGCGTTCTACAACACCTTCGATGAGATCGACAGGCTTGCTCTAGGGCTTGAGCGCGCGCGCGAGCTGTTCGTCTGAGATAGTCATGGAACTCAACGATCTGTATCGCGACGTGATTTTGGACCACAACCGCCGGCCGCGGAACTTTGGCAGCCTCGATTGCGCCGACGCCAGCGTCGAGGGGTTCAATCCCATGTGCGGCGATCATCTGACGCTGCGCTTGAAGCTGCACGATGACACGATCAGCGACATTCGCTTCGAAGGCCAGGGCTGCGCCATCTCGACGGCCTCTGCATCGCTGATGACCGAGGCGGTGAAAGGCAAGCGCCGCGAGGAAGCGCTGCAGCTTTTCGAGCGTGTGCACCGATTGCTGACCGACGACGCCGCGCCCGAACCTGCGGAACTGGGCAAGTTGGCGGCCCTCTCCGGGGTGCGCGAGTATCCTGCGCGGGTCAAATGCGCCAGCCTGTGCTGGCACACGCTGGCATCCGCGCTCAAGGCCGCGGACATGAAGTCCCTGCCCGCCGTGTCGACCGAGTGAGCTGCTGAGAATGCGCACCTACGAAAATGAACCGATCGTCGTGCAGCGCGACGTCAAAGCGGTGGCGATACCCGCCGGCGCCGAAGTCAACCTCAAGTTGGGACAGGTGGGCTACATCACCCAGGCTCTGGGCGGAAGCTTCACCGTTTACATCGACGGCAACCTGTTCCGCATTGCGGGTCATGACGCCGATGCCATCGGCAAGACCTCGGCGAAGCCGCCCGAGGTGCCGCCCGGCGCTTCTGAAGAAGACATCAAGAACATCATCTGGCAGCAACTCAAGACCTGCTACGACCCGGAAATACCCGTCAACATCGTCGATCTCGGCCTGGTGTACGAGTGCGATGTCAGCAAGAACGCAGACGCCACTCGCACGGTCGACATCAAGATGACCCTGACCGCACCGGGCTGCGGCATGGGAGAGGTGCTGGTGCAAGACGTGCGCGACAAGGTGCAAATCATTCCAACGGTGGCGCACGCCAATGTGGAGCTGGTATTCGACCCCCCCTGGAATCAAACCATGATGTCTGACGAGGCGCGCCTGCAGACAGGCATGATGTGAATGAAGCGAGGCATGGCTTGTGACATGGATTGATGCGGGACTACCCCATGAATTGCCGGACGGTCAAGCCAAGTCGATGACGGTGGGCCGCCGCACGATTGCCGTTGTGCGCAACGGCGCGGAATATTTCGCCATTGAAGACATCTGTACCCACGACGGCGCGCCGCTGACCGGGGGCGAAATCGAGGGCAACGAAATCGTCTGCCCGCGCCATGGCGCGCGGTTTTGCCTGCGCACGGGTGCAGCGCTGACCCCGCCGGCCTACGAGCCGGTGCGTGTGTACGAAACCAAAATCGAGAATGGCCGTCTGTGGGTACGCGCAGGCTGACGCTGCTACGGCACGGCAAGGCGGAAGCCGTCGACGCCTATCCGGAGGATTACGAGCGCCCGCTCACTCACCGCGGCTGTATCGAGGCTCAGGAGATGGCGACGCGCCTCGTCAAACGCAATCTCGTGCCCGACCTGATCTTGGTGAGCCCGGCCGAACGCGCGTGGGCGACGGCGGAAATCATTGCCACGACTTGCGAGCTCGATGCGAAACAGGTTCAGTGCGCCCGGGAACTGTATCTGGCGACCCCCGAGAGAACGTGGCAGCTGCTCGCGCATCGCGCAGCTTCACTGACTCATATCATGATTTGCGGCCATAACCCCGGCTTGAGCGCCGTTGCCAGCCGCTTCGGACCCAAGCCGCAACGGCGCGAGCTATCGACCGCCGGCATCGCCACCGCCGTCTGGCATCATGCGGACTGGGCTACCCTGCAGCCGGAGTCCGCGGACAGCTGCGAAATGGACGATCCGGAAGATATGGACGAGTCCTGGGCCTGAGCCGCAACGACCGCATGCTCGAGGGTTACGGGAGCATCGTCGCCCACCGCCTCGATCGCTACTGTGCCAGTGCCTTGCCCTTGCCTTCCTGGATTGCCTGCTCGATGATGGGTTTCAGCCGGCGACGGACTTCTTCGGCAATTTTGCGCTGCTGCTCGCCCAACTTTGACTGCTGTTCGCCCAGTTTCCCTTGCTGTTCGCCCAGCCTGCCCTGCTCTTCGCCGAATCTTCCCTGCTGCGAATCGAACTCGGATTGCAGGCGTCCCACCTGGGCTTGAATGTCACCCAAGTGCGCCTGCAATTCGGCCAGCGCCCTCTGGTCGATCTGCGCGGTCAGCCGCGGCAGGTCGAGTTCCTTGATCGTCTTTTGCAACTCCGCCATCTGCTGCTTGAACTCCGGCGACTCGGCCAGCTTTATGGCTCGCTGCTGCGAGCCGAGCAGCCGTTGCTGCGCTCCCAACACCGATTGCTGCGCCCCGAGCAACCTCTGCTTCTCCTGTAAGGCCTGCATCGGCGCGAGCAATGTTTGCGCTTTCTCGATGATCTGCGGGTCCTGAATCAGATAGGGCTTGCCGTTGTGCTGGAAGTAAATGTAGTCGCCGCTTTGTGACGGCAACCGGTTACCCGCATTGAACATCATGCGCGACTGTCCCGAGTTGATCACGAGGACGCCCTCTTCGTCCTTGGTGGCATCGTCATGCTCGACCACGGTATCTTCGTTGCCGGCCTCGGCGACGGTGTTGAAGTCGCGGTTGGAGAGCTTTCTGACTCTGACCGGCTTTTTCGCAGGGCGCGCATCAGTCGCGGCGGCCGCAGGAGCCTTGATTGTTGCCGGCATCGCGGGTGCGTTGGGAGCCGCGGGTGGATTGGGCGCCGCAGGCGTGTCGGGCGCCGCGGGTGGGTTGAGCGCGGCAGGTGTATTCGGCGCTGCCGGCGGGTTTGGTGCGGCGGTGTCGGTCGCTCGCACCATCGAGGTCGAGGCGAACATCGCCAAGGCAACCACGCCGGCGGCGATGAACGGCAAGCGCTGCCTCGGCGCAAAAGATCGTTCAAAACTCCGATCGCTCAGCAATCGTTCGATGCGCGGGGACAGGTTGCTGGCGCTCGCCATGGCGACGGCGGCCAGCGGCGAGTGCGATCGCGACGCGAATGCCAGCAGGATTTCAGCGTAACGGGTGCGGCTCTCAGCCTGCCCGACCGCCGCGCAATCGCTCAACGCCTCGCCCAATTCGGAGAGTTGCCGTTGCAACCACCAGCTAAAGGGATTGAACCAGAACAGCGCACAGTGCACTCCGGCAAGCGCTTGGATGAAAAAATCCTTCTGGCGCACGTGAGCCCGCTCATGCGACAGGACGATGCGCAGAGTCGCCTCATCCCAGGAGAGGTAATTCTCGGGCAGCAGCACGCTGGAGCCGATCGTCACCGGGCTCGCCACCCGCGCGCTGGCGCGCACGTCCAACTCCGGGTCAAACGGGAAAATGAGGCGCTCGGCTTGATTGCGCACGCGCACTGCAAAACCCACGCCGGCGCAAAGGCGCAGCGACAGCAGCGCGGCAACGACGCAATAGCCGAACACGGCCGCCGACAACATCGCATTGCCGGCCGCCTCACCGCGATCGGCGCCGATGGCGAGCGTGCGCGGATCGAACGCGACGATGTCCTGCGGCAGGCCGGCAGGCGACCCGGTCAAGCGTCCGCGGTCACCGCCAGACGCCTCGCGGATTGTCTGGGGGTGGGCGGCAGGGCTCTTGACAGGCGCAAGCTCCGGCAGAAGGCGCGGTCCGATCTGCTCGGCCACGAGAACGGGCATGGCCAACGCGCCGACCAGCGCCAGCAACCAGGCGGTGCGCCGGGCACGGACTTGCTCGATCCGCAGCAGGCGAAGTGCAAGCAGGATGATCGCGCCCATCACCAAGGAGCGCACGGCGGCTTCAAGCAACGGCAACGTGCTCATGATCTCTTCCCCTTCTTCGATGCAGCGATGCGCTCGGCGAGGCGTTGCAGTTCCTTGCGGTCGAGCACCGCGGAATCCACCATGCCGGCGAGAAGCGTTTCCACCGATCCTTCGCAGAACCAATCGACGATGCGTTGCACGGCCCGCCCGGCGACCGCCTGTCGCGAGGCGGCGGGGCGGTATAGAAACGTGCGGCTCGCGACGGAGTGGCTCACATAGCCTTTTTCCTCCAGCCGGCGCAGCACGGTGCGAATCGTGGACTCCTTGAGCGGACGGCCTTGTTGGGTCAGGTGCTCTCGGACCTGGTCGGCGCTCTGCACGCCGTGCGCCCAGATGCGCTCGAGAACGGCCCGCTCCAGCTCGCCCAGTTCGGCCGGATCGTGACTTTCAGTAGTGTTACTGTTCATAGTGCTACTGACTGTAGCATATCAGGCGACGGATGCAAGTTTCAAATTTGTCCGCGGTGCAGCTTCATCAAATGCCGCCGTTCGCGCTTGTCCGGCCGCGTGTCGGGTCGCGGCCGTGAAAGATTGGCGAGGCGCTGCTGTTCTCTGAGCTTGGCGCGCCGTTCGCCACTCGCGGGAGTCTCGATGTAGTGCGTCAGCGCCTCGGCCGCCGGGCCGCGCCGCACGGGAAGCCCGAGAACCTCGAACTCTCCCACGATCCCCTGCAAAGCCAAACTCAAGCGATCGCCGACGCGCACCCGATGCGCCGGCTTTACCCGCTCCGCATTCAGATGCACTTTGCCGCCGTTGATGGCCGCCGCCGCAAGACTGCGTGTCTTGAAAAATCTGCAGTGCCAGAGCCATTTGTCGAGGCGATGATGGTCGGTTTTTTCCTCGGTGGTCATAAAAAGCGATCTTTTGGATACTCCGCAGGCGCCTGGGCGAAATCGCTATAATAGCCCCGATGTACGGCGATGTATCTCGCGAGCGCCTGCAGCACGATACCGACGCGCTCGACGCGGCAGGCCTGCTGAAGCGCGAGCGGGTCATCGGCACGGCTCAAGGTCCGGTCATCCAGCTCAGCAGCGGGCAGGAAATGATCAATCTCTGCGCCAACAACTACTTAGGGTTGGCCAATCATCCGGCCGTCCTCGAGGCCGCTCACGAAGGCTTGACCCGCTATGGCTACGGCATGGCCTCGGTGCGCTTCATCTGCGGCACGCAAAGCGTGCACCGCGAACTGGAGCGGCGCTTGAGCGCCTACCTCGAGATGGACGACACGATTCTGTATTCCTCGTGCTTCGATGCGAATGGCGGATTGTTCGAAACGCTGCTTGACGAAAAAGATGCGGTCATCAGCGATGCACTGAATCATGCCAGCATCATCGACGGCATCCGGCTGTGCAAGGCGCGCCGCTTGCGCTACGCCAACAACGACATGAACGAACTCGAGCAGGCGCTCAAGGACTCACAGGATTCGCGTGTGCGCCTGATTGCAACCGACGGCGTGTTCTCCATGGACGGATCGATCGCGCGCCTGCACGAGATTTGCGGCCTGGCGGATCGCTATGGCGCCTTGGTGATGGTCGATGATTCGCATGCGACCGGTTTCATCGGCGCGCGCGGCCGCGGCTCGCACGAATACCGCGGGGTCATGGGGCGCATCGACATCTTGACGAGCACCCTGGGTAAGGCCCTGGGCGGCGCCAGCGGCGGCTTCGTTTCGGCGCGCAAGGAAATAGTCGCTTGGCTGCGCCAGCGCTCGCGGCCGTACCTGTTTTCGAACAGCATCCCCCCGGTGGTCGCGGCGGCCACCATCCAAGTATTGGATCTGTTGGAAAGCTCTCCGCAGCTGCGCGAGCGCCTGCACGCCAACGCCCGCCACTTTCGCGCGTCGATGCAGGCCTTGGGGTTCAATCTGGTTGCCGGCGAGCATCCCATCATTCCGGTGATGCTCGGGGAGGCACCGCTTGCCGTGCGGCTCGCTGAGCGCATGCAGCAAGCGGGAATTTACGTCGTGGCGTTCTCCTTTCCGGTGGTGCCCCATGGAAAAGCGCGCATTCGGACCCAAATGAACGCCGGGCACACCGTTCAGCAACTCGATGAAGTAGTCTCGGCGTTTGGCCGTTCGGCACGCGACCTCGGCGTCATTCACGCGGAGGCTGTCTGAGCGCTCAGACAGGCTCCCAAGGCAGGCCATGAAAGCACTCGTCAAGGCCCGCGCGGAACCCGGCATCTGGATGCAGGATGTTCCGGAGCCGGCGGTCGGTCACAATGATGTCCTGATCAAGGTGCATCGTTCCGCCATCTGCGGCACTGATATGCACATCTACAACTGGGATGCGTGGGCGCAAAAAACCGTGCCCGTGCCGATGGCGGTCGGCCATGAATATTCGGGTGAAATCGTTGAGTTGGGGAGCGAAGTGCGCGGCTTTCACAGCGGCGATCGCGTCTCCGGCGAGGGCCACATTACCTGCGGCCATTGCCGTAACTGCCGTGCCGGACGACGTCATCTGTGCCGCAACACATCCGGCGTGGGGGTGAATCGCCCCGGCGCGTTCGCCGAATACCTGGCGATTCCGGCGTCCAATGTGTTCAAGCTGCCGGCCGTCATCGACGATGAGATTGCCGCCATCCTGGATCCGTTCGGCAACGCCACGCACACGGCGCTGGCCTTCAATGTGGTCGGCGAGGATGTGCTCATCACGGGCGCCGGTCCGATCGGCGTCATGGCGGTGGCCATCGCGCGGCACGCCGGCGCGCGCCACGTCGTCATCACCGACGTGAACGACTATCGCTTGAATCTGGCCAAGAAAATGGGCGCCTCGCGCGCGCTCAATATCTCAAGTGAATCGCTCGATGACGCAATGCGCGATCTGGGGATGGAAGAAGGATTCGACGTGGGCTTCGAGATGTCGGGCAATCCGGCCGCTCTGCGTGAACTGCTGCGGACCATGAACCATGGCGGCAACGTTTCCATGCTCGGCATTCCGCCGGGCGAAACTGCGATCGACTGGAACCAGGTGATATTCAAGGGCCTGACGATCAAGGGAATCTACGGCCGCGAAATGTTCGAGACCTGGTACAAGATGTCGAGCATGCTGCAAAGCGGACTGGATATTCGCCCCGTGATCACCCATCGCCTGGGGATAAACGACTATCTGGAAGGCTTTCAGATCATGAATTCCGGGAAGTCCGGAAAAGTCACGCTGGACTGGTCCAGTCTCTGAGCGTCGTCGCGCCGGGGCCTAACGCTCGCTCGGTTCGCGGCACCAGCAGTACGAGTACAGGCCGCGCGGATCCTTGAGCCGCGCGATGACCCGGGCTTGCTCGAGCAGGGGATCGAGCATCCTCTCGAAGGCGCTGCCCTGCGGTATGAGCCCCGCCGCCGCGGCCGCGCGCGCGGTTTGCGCGCGAATCTGCATCAACAGCTGCTCGCGCAAACTCAACTCGGTCTCGATGTAATCGAGATCATAGTCCGATCCCAATTGGGCCAGTTTCGCCGCCGCATCGGTTGCATCCTTGAGTCCACCGAGATGATCCACCAGGCCGATGCGCTGCGCGTCGACTCCGGCCCACACCCTGCCCTGCGCGATCTTGTCGACATCCTCGACGGATTTCTTCCTGCCATCGGCTACGCGCCGCAAGAACTGTTGATAGGCGTGATCGACCGAGGCCTGCAATACCTGCTTGGCAACCGGGCTCAAGGCCCGGTCGATGCGCATGTCGCCGGCCAGCGGCGTCGTGCCGAGGCCGTCGACTTTGATGCCCAATTTTTCCAACGTGCGTTGAAACGTGGGCAGATAGGAAAATACCCCGATCGAGCCGGTGATGGTCGTGGGACTCGCAAATATTTGATTCGCGGCAGCCGCAATGTAGTAGCCGCCGGAAGCCGCATAGGTGCTCATGGACACCACCACCGGTTTACCGGCCTTACGGAGCGCCTGCACCTCGCGCAGGATTTTTTCGGAGGCGAATTCGCTGCCGCCCGGACTGTCCACGCGCAGCACCACCGCTTTCACCGCGTTGTCGAAGCGCGCCTGACGCAGCAGATCCGCTGTGCTCTCGCCGCCGATTTTGCCCGGCAATTGACGGCCATCGAAGATCTCGCCCGATGCCACCACGATCCCGACCTTGGAATCCGACTTTGCCTTCAATACGTGCCTGGAGCGAACCGCCGCCAGGTATTGATTCATCCCGATGCCGTTGAAGGAGTGGTTGCTGTCATCCTCGCCCACCAATCCTTTCAGGTCGTCGGCGACTTGCCGGCGGCTCTTGAGCGCCGTCACCAGGCCGCGCTGCAAAGCCATCTTCGCCATATCGCCGTTGACCGCCTGAACGGACCCGGGTTGCGCGGCGATAAAGTCCTTCAGCGCGGTGGCGGGCAGCGACCGGAGCCGCGTGACATCCTGGCTGTAGGCGTTCCACAGCGACTCGAGCCACAGTGAAGTCTCTTCGCGTTCGCTTGGCGCCATGTCGCTGCGCGAAAATTGATCCGTGTAGCTCTTGAAGGTGCCGGCACGAAATACGTTCGAGTCGATCTCGAGCTTATCGATCGCGTCCTTGAAGTACATGCGGTAGTAGCTGAAGCCGTGCACGGAGACTTCGCCCATGGGATCGAGGTATATCTCGCCGGCCTGCGCTGCCAGATAGTACTGCGCTTGACTGAAGGAGTCGCCGACGGCGATCACGCGTTTGCCGGAGGCGCGAAAGTCGCGCAGCGCAGCGCCGATTTCCTGCAGCTTCGAGAGGCCCGATGCGCCCAGTTCGTCGAGCTGCAAAACAATCAGCTTGATGCGCGAGTCGTTCTTCGCGGCGGCGATCGCGTCCGTCACGTCCCTGAGCAGGGTTTCCGGATCCGGGCCGCCCGAGGCCTCGCCGAACGCACGCCGCACCGAATCGCCGGAGAGTTGCTCGACCAGCTCGCCCTGCGGCGAGATGAGCAGAGCGGCGGAGCGCGGCACGATCGGAATGGAGGTATGCAGCGCCGCGAGAACGAACCCGAAGATAACCAGCATCAACGCCAGGTGCAGCACCTTGCGGATGCCTTCCAGGATTCGCCAGACCAGCCCGAAGAATCCCCTAAGAGCGGATCCGACGCTCATTCAATGCTCAGACCTTCTCATCGATGCGCGCAGCCTTGCCGGACAGTTCGCGCAGGTAGTACAGCTTGGCGCGGCGAACGTTGCCGCGGCGCTTCACGCTGACTTCGCTGATCGAGGGACTGAAGGTCTGGAACACGCGCTCGACACCCTCGCCATGCGAAATCTTGCGCACGGTGAACGAAGAATTGAGGCCGCGGTTCTTCTTGGCGATGACCACACCCTCGTAGGCTTGAACGCGCTCGCGATCACCTTCCACCACCTTGACTTGCACGACGATGGTATCGCCGGGATTGAAATCCGGAAGCTTGCGGGTCGCCCGCTCGCCGTTCAGCTCTTGGATGATCTTATTCATAACTATTGCCTCGCACGTTCATTCTTGAATTCTTCCAACAATTCCCGCTCTGCGGCGCTCATGCCGCGCCGCTCGAGCAGCTCGGGCCGGCGCAACCAGGTGCGGCCGAGGGCCTGTTGCAATCGCCAGCGGTGAATCGCCGCATGATCGCCCGACGCCAAAACGGCAGGCACTTCGTGCCCGTCCAAATCCTGCGGCCGCGTGTAGTGCGGCCAATCCACCAAGCCGTCGCTGAAGGACTCCTGCAGCGCCGACTCAAAACTGCCCAACGTGCCCGGCATCAAGCGCGCCATCGCGTCGATGACCACCAACGCCGGCAGCTCGCCGCCCGACAGCACGTAGTCGCCGATGGACCACTGCTCATCGATTTCCTGCTCGATGAAGCGTTCATCGATCCCTTCGTAACGCCCGGCGATCAGCACCAGACCCGGCCAGCCGATCGCCTCGCGCGCCATGCGTTGCTCGAACTTACGTCCGTCAGCGCCCAAATACACTCGCCGGCTGCCCGCCGGCAACACCTTGAGCGCGTCGCGTAATGCGCCGCGCACCGGTTCCACCTTCATCACCATTCCCGGCCCGCCACCGTACGGCCGGTCGTCAACCGTGCGGTGCGGATCGGCCGCGTGGTCGCGCGGGTCGAAGCACTCGACCTGAAACACGCCGCGATCCAAGGCCCGCCCCACCACGCCGTTGTCGAGCGCCTCGCGGATCATCTGCGGAAACAGTGTTACCACCGCAATTCGCATGGCTTATTCCGACGCAGCGTCCCAGTCCACCACCACCCTGCGTGCCGTCAAATCCACCCGCCGCAGATGCTGCGGTACGGCCGGTACCCAATATTCACGCTCCCCGCGCACCACCATGAGCGCCTGCGCCGGGGTCTCAACAAAATGCTGCACCACACCCAAGCCGATGCCGGCCAGATTTACCACCTCGCAGCCGATCAGGTCGGCGCGGTAGAAATCCTTGTCGTCCCGCTGCGGCAACTCCGTGCGCGCCACGCGGATCTCGGCACCTCTCAAGGCCGCGGCTTGGTCCCGATCATCGACGCCGGCCAATTTGACCGTCAACGCACCACCGCTTCGGCCGCTCTCAACAACGCGGTAGCTGCGCCAGGCACCCTCTCGTCCGATCTGCAGATGGCGATGTTCCAGCAAGCGCCCGGGAGGATCCGTATGTGACCGAAGCTTGACCCAACCTCGGACGCCGAACGGGGCGCCCACAAACCCTAGTTGGATGAGCGCCGATGATTCGTCGCTCATCGTGCCAATCAGCCTTTACGCGGCCTGCTTGCGGAAACTGGTGAGAAGAAACTTGACTCGGTCGGACATGTGAGCGCCCTTGCTCAGCCAATGTTCGATTCGGGCGACGTCCATGCGCAATTTGACTTCGCCGCCGCGCGCTATCGGATTGAAGAGCCCGACGCTCTCGAGGCTGGTGCCACCCTGGCGCTTGCGGCTGTCGGTCACGACGACATGATAAAAGGGCGTCTTCTTGCCGCCGCGTCGAGTCAAACGGATCGTCACCATCGTACATTCACCTTAAGGTACCTAGCCGCTAATTGTAATGACAATCAGGGGTTAAGAGCAACCCAATCCGCCGGTGCGGTGCCGGCGGCGCGGTTTTAGCGCCCGAACCCGCCCGGACCCAACCCACCGGGGGGCATCCGGCCCGCCATCCCGCGCATCATGTTCTTCAGCATCCCGCCTTTGACCATCTTTTTCATGGTTTTTTGCATTTGGTCAAACTGCTTGAGCAGCCGATTGACCTCCGGCAGCGGCACGCCCGCCCCGTTGGCAATGCGCCGTTTGCGCGAATTGTCGATCATGTCCGGGCGCCGGCGCTCCCGGGGCGTCATCGAGTCGATGATTCCCAGCTGACGCTTGAGCGCTTTGGGATTCACCGCGCCGGCGGCTGCCGCCGCGTTGGCCTGCATTTGAGCGGGCAGCTTGTCGAGCAGGGCCGCCATGCCGCCCATGGCCTGCAGCTGGCTCAGCTGGTCGCGCAGGTCGGTCAGGTCGAAGGACTTGCCCGTGGTGATCTTCTTGGCGAGCTTTTCGGCCTTGTCCTGATCGACTTGGGCGTGAACTTGTTCGACCAGCGACAGCACATCGCCCATGCCGAGGATGCGAGAAGCGATCCGTTCCGGTTGAAAGAGCTCCAAAGCCTCGGACTTCTCGCCCGTGCCGACGAAGAGAATGGGCTTGCCGGTCACGTGCCGCACCGACAGGGCCGCGCCCCCGCGCGCATCGCCGTCGGCCTTGGTGAGGATGATGCCGGTGAGGCTCAAGGCGTCGTTGAAGGCTTTGGCGGCGTTGACCGCGTCCTGGCCCGCCATGCTGTCGACCACGAAAAGGCGCTCATGCGGCTGGATGGCCGCCTCGAGTTCCCGGACCTCTGCCATCATGTCGGCATCGACATGCAAGCGGCCGGCAGTGTCGAGCAGCAATACGTCGTAGGCCTGCAGCGTCGCCTCGGTCAGCGCGCGCTTGGCAATGGCCACGGGCGCCTCGCTCGCGTCGGCGGACGCAAAGCCGACGCCCACCTGTTCGGCCAGGGTCTGTAATTGCAAGATGGCCGCGGGGCGATAGACGTCGGTGCTGACCATCAACACTTTTTTGTTTTGTTTCTCTTTCAGCCATCGCGCAAGTTTGCCGGCGCTGGTGGTCTTGCCCGCGCCTTGCAGGCCGGCAAGCATCACGACCACCGGACGCTGGGCGCGCAAGTTCAGGCCGCTGCTCGGCTCGCCCATGAGCCGGGTCAGTTCCTCGTGCACCACCTTGATGAATGCCTGTCCGGGCGTGAGGCTTTTCGTCACCTCCACGCCGACCGCACGGGCCCTGACCGCGTCGGTGAAGCTCTTTACGACCGGCAGTGCGACATCGGCGTCCAGCAGCGCGAGGCGAACCTCGCGCACCGTTTCGGATATGTTGTCCTCGGTGAGCCGGCCGCGGCCGGCAAGGGACTTCAGCGCAGCGCCGAGACTGCTGGTCAATCGGTCAAACATAGTGCGCTCATTCTACTTGTGTCATCATCGCAAAGTCACACCTTAGGCCAGCCGTGATTCTCGCCACCATTTTGTTTTTCCTGTATGGCGCAAGCGCCTGGGCGATGCTGCGCTCTGTAAGGCAGCCGCGGCTGGAACCGATCGCCTGGATCCTGGTCCTGGTCGCCATCATCGGCCACAGCGACGTCATCATCGGTATGATGCGGGTGAATGCGCGCTTCTCGATCGGTCTGCTCGAGGCGATGTCGCTGCTCGGCTGGACCCTCGCAGTACTGGCCTGTTTGATTTCAATAGACAGGCACAATCGCGTCCTCGGCGCCATCCTCATCTTGAGTGCGGCGGCCGGTGCGGCGATCGGCACAGGCCTCGGCGTTGGACGCAACTACACCGAAGGCACGGCAGGCTGGGAACTCACCGCGCACATATTGCTGTCCCTGGGCGCCGCGGCCCTGCTGTTTGCCGCCGCCGTCACGGCCATGTTGCTGGTGGCTCTCGATCGCCGCCTGCGCATGCGGCGCATCGCCGGCCTGTCGAGCGCGCTGCCGCCGCTCGATGCCCTGGAGAAATTCATGTTCAGGCTGGTCGGTGCGGGCTTTGGACTGTTGACATTGGCGCTGATCACCGGCTTCGTATTTGTCACCAATCTCTTCACGCAGAACCTGGTGCAGAAGACCGTGTTGTCGCTGATCGCGTGGCTCGTTTTCGGCGTGCTGCTCATCGGGCGGCTGCGATTCGGCTGGCGCGGCCGATCGGCGGTTCGCTGGACCTTGAGCGGCTTCGGGATTCTGGCCGCGGCCTACTTCGGCGTGAAATTCGTCCTCGAATATTTGTTCGGGCGGCATTGGGGTTGATTTTCGGCGAATGCAACATCCGTCCCTAGGACTCTTGTTCGCGGCGCTCGCGGGGTTGCTGATCCTGGCTGCGTTTTTCGCCGGCAGCGAAACCGCCCTCATGAGCTTGAACCGCTACCGCTTGCGGCACCGGGCCGGCGAGGGCAGTCGCGGCGCGCGCCTGGCCGAGGCGCTGCTCGAGCGCCCGGATCGCCTGATCGGACTGATCCTGCTGCTCTCCACCCTGGTCAACGTCGCGGCGCCGATGTTGGTGGGTTTCATCGCCCTGAAATTGGGCGGTGAGTTCCTCGTGGCCTTCGGCGCCGCCTTGCTGGCCTTTGTGCTGTTGATATTTTGCGAGGTCGCGCCCAAGACATATGGGGCGCTGCATCCCGAGCGCCTGGCATTGCCGGCCGCCTACATCTACACGCCCATGCTTATGTTGCTCTACCCATTCGTTTGGTTCACGAACCTGCTCGCCAACGGCGTACTGCGCCTGTTCGGCGTGTCGCGGCAGGTGGCGGCAAACTCCTTGAGCAGCGAGGAATTGCGCACCGTCGTGGCCGAGGCCGGCGCCATGATTCCGCGGCGCCACCAGCAAATGCTGGTCAGCATTCTGGATCTGGAGAATGCCACTGTCGAGGACATCATGGTGCCCCGGAATGAAATCGTCGGCATCGACATCGACGATGACTGGGACCGGATACTCGAACAGCTGCGGCAGAGTCAGCACACCCGATTGCCCGTGTATCAAGGCGAAATCGATCGCATCATCGGCCTTCTGCACATGAAGCAGGTCGTGCACGAACTGGCGCGCGGACACCTGGATCCCGGCACATTGACCGCGGCCGCTCGAGCTCGCGAGCCGTATTTCGTACCGTCCGGAACGACGCTCAACACGCAACTGCTGAATTTTCAGCGCAACAAGCGCCGCATGGCATTCGTGGTCGATGAGTACGGCGATATTCAGGGCCTGGTGACGATCGAGGACATCCTGGAGGAAATTGTCGGCGAATTCACCACCGACCCTGCCACCATGATGCACAAGGACGTGCATGCCGAGGCCGACGGCAGTTACGTCGCCAGCGCCTCGGCCACCATCCGCGCGCTGAATCGCTCGATGCGTTGGAATCTGCCGACGGACGGACCGAAGACCTTGAATGGATTGATCGTCGAGTTCCTGGAGACCATCCCCGAACCCGGCACCACCTTGAAAATGGCGGATTACATGCTCGAGGTTCTGCAGACCGGCGACAACGCCATCAAGACCGTGCGCATCCGGCCGCCGGACCCGACGCCGCCCTGAAGCACGCGGCGGCCGGAACGCCTCCCGCGTGACCGCTAGAACGCCGCCAATGCCTGGTCCAAGCGCGCAACGCCGCGCACCGTCATCCCCTCGGGCGGCCGCTTCGGCACATTCGCCTCGGGAACCACGGCGAGCTTGAACCCGTGTTTCGCGGCCTCGCGCAGGCGTTCCTCGCCGAAGGGCACCGGACGAATCTCGCCGGCGAGCCCCATCTCGCCGAACGCGATCAGCGAACCTGGCACGGGCGAATTATCCAGGCTGGAACGCGCCGCCATCACGATCGCCAAATCGCCGGCCGTCTCCGCAAGACGCACGCCCCCCACCACATTCGCGAACACATCCTGTCCTTGCAGCTTCAGGCCGCCGTGGCGATGCGCGACCGCGAGCAGCATGGTCAGGCGATTGCCGTCGATGCCAACCGCGACGCGGCGCGGATTGGCACTGAAGGCTTCGTCAGCCAGCACCTGCACCTCGAGCAAGAGTGAACGCGTGCCCTCGCGCATCACGGTGATGACGCTGCCGGGGACCGGTTGCGCATGGCGCGACAAAAAAATCGCCGATGGATTCGTCACCTCGCGCAGACCCTGCTCCAGCATCGCGAACACTCCGATCTCATTGGCGGCGCCGAAACGGTTTTTGACCGAGCGCAGCACGCGGTAGCGGCTGCCGGTATCGCTCTCGAAATAAAGCACCGTGTCGACCATGTGCTCGAGCACCCGCGGTCCGGCGATTTGGCCTTCCTTCGTGACGTGACCGACCAACAACACCGCCGTGCCGCTGGACTTGGCGAAGCGCACCAGTTCCGCCGTGCACTCGCGCAATTGCGACACGGCGCCCGGCGCTGCCTCCACCCGATCGGAATGCATGGTTTGTATGGAATCGACGATGAGCACCTGCGCGGCGAGCGAGGACGCGGCGCCGACGATGTCTTGCACACACGTCTCGGCGATCAAGCGGGCCGTCGCGGCCTCGAGCCCCAAGCGGCGCGCCCGCAACGCGACCTGCTGCAGCGACTCCTCCCCCGTGGCATACAGCACCGTACCCAACGCATTGAGCGCGGCGGCGGCCTGCAGCATGAGGGTGGACTTGCCGATGCCGGGGTCGCCGCCGATCAGCGTCACGGAACCGCGCACCAGTCCGCCGCCCAGGACGCGGTCGAGCTCTACCGAGCCGGTGGACAGGCGCGGCGATTCGGCCACGGCCTCGACCGCCAGCGAGGATGACGCAGCGATATGCTTCGCTGCCTGACTCGATTTGCGGGGATTTGCCGTCAGAGTCTCGGCGGCCAGAGTATTCCATTCACCGCAGGTGGCGCACTGGCCCTGCCACTTTGGCGCAGCGGCGCCGCAGTTCTGGCACACAAAAACCTCTTTCGACTTCGCCATGGGCTTTTCGCACCGATATGTGAATTTAGGATTGCTGGTATTGTCGCCCGATCACCTATACTGCCGGGCTTGTTGAATCGGATTATGTCTATTGCATGCGAATATTTGCACTGATCGCATCGATTGCGGGCTTAGGGATCCTGGCAGCCTCCCTGCTGCTCCGCCTGCTTGCGGCCGGATCCACCCTCACCTGGCTGTGGATGCCCGGCGCCGGCCTGTTGGCCGCAGGCAGCGCCCTATTTCTTTGGGCACGGACCGGGAAACCGGCCCCCAGCGTTCCCATGCCCAATTCCAAGACCGCCGTGGGTACGGATACGGCCCGCCTCCTGGACAACTTCGAACAACGGTTCGCCGAACTTAAGGGCCGCAAGCCCAGTCTCACCGTCCTGGGCGACCTGTACACTCTGGGCAAACAATTGGAGCAGCGCGGCCGCTGGCCCCAGGCCACGGCGGTCTACCGCCACTTGGCTAGGTTCGACAACACCTACAAAGACGTCGCCGCACGCCTGCGCCGTCTCATGGATAAGGATCGGGTCAAGCCCAAGGCTGCCACCACCCCGAGCGCAGTCTTGCCGGCCGCCGTGGGAGCGACGACGCCGGATCTGCGCGGCGCGCCGAAGGAGCGCCCGGCTGCCGTCGCAGCGACGCCCGACAGCGAGCGGCTCGGCCGCTATCAACTCGAGCGCGAGATCGGCCGCGGCGCCATGGGTGTCGTCTACCTCGGGCGCGATACCGCCATCAATCGCCTGGTCGCGATCAAGGCCATTCCCCTCGCGGCGGAATTCAGCGATGCCGAATTGGTTGAGGCACGAGCGCGCTTTTTCCGCGAAGCGGAAACCGCCGGCCGGCTCAATCATCCGAATATCGTCACGATTTACGATGTGGGCGAAGAGCGTGGATTGGCGTATATCGCGATGGAATACTTGAAGGGCCGTCATTTGAGCGACTATACGAAACCAAACAATTTGCTCGAGCCGCGCAAGACGCTGGAGATCATCAGCCGCACGGCCGAAGCCCTGGGGTTCGCGCATAAGCAGCAGGTGGTGCATCGTGATATCAAGCCCGCAAATCTGATGTACGACCCGAGCACGGATGTCTTGAAGATCACTGATTTTGGCATCGCGCGCTTGAGCGGCGCAGGCAGTACGCGGACGGGCATCGTTCTCGGAACGCCAAGCTTTATGTCGCCAGAGCAGCTCGAAGGGCGAACTGTGACAGGTCACTCGGACTTGTTTTCCCTGGGTGTTAGCCTATTTCAATTATTAACCGGCCAGCTTCCGTTCACCGCCGACTCGATGACCGGCCTGATGCAGCAGATCGCCGAGGCGCCGCATCCGCCGCTGCGGGCAATCCGGCCGGACTTGCCCGCCTGCGTCGAGAGCGTCATCGATCGAGCACTGGCCAAGAATCCTGAAGCACGGTACGACTCAGGCGCCCAGATGGCGGCAGCCCTCAATGACTGTCGGTCGCGGATAGCCGGCGGATCGCCATGACTGGATCTGACCACATGATACGAAAAGCGACCATGAGCTCATGAGTTTGAAGGGGAAAATCGCCAGTGTTGCGCTCACGGACACCGGCAAGGTCCGCGAGCACAACGAGGACATGATCGGCAGCGAGGCCGACATCGGTCTATTCGTGCTCGCCGACGGCATGGGCGGCTACAACGCCGGCGAGGTCGCCAGCGGCATCGCCGTCAAGACCATCATCAATTTAGTGCGCGATGCCTTTATGCGCGAGGACCTCACGGTGCGCGATCCGGAGTCCGGATTGACCCGGCCCAGCATCATCTTGCGCGATGCCATTCACAGAGCCAACAAGATCATCTACCACACCTCCAAGACCCAGCCGCAGTGTGAGGGCATGGGCACGACGGTGGTCGCTTGTCTTTTCCACGACAACAAGGTCTCGATCGCCCACGTCGGCGACTCCCGGGTTTACCGGCTGCGCGACAACCGTTTCGAGCAAATGACCCTGGATCACTCGTTGCTGCAGGAACTCGTTGACCGGGGATTCTATTCCCAACAGGAAGCACAGCGGGCCACCAACAAGAATTATGTTACACGGGCTCTCGGGGTGGAGCAGAATGTGGAGGTTGAAATCCACGAACAGCCCGCACAAAAAAGTGACTATTACGTACTCTGTTCGGACGGCCTTTCTGACATGATCGAGGACGAGGACATTCACTTAACAATCAGCACCTTTAGTGCTAATCTTGATACGGTTGCTAAGCAGCTGATACAGCTGTCGAACGACAATGGCGGCCGGGATAATGTCTCTGTGATTATGGCGCACGTCGAGGAGCCGTTCCCGGCGCACCGGCGTATATTTGACAAAATCTTGGGATGGTTCGGCTAGGAGTCTGAATGGCACGCCTGATGCTGAGCTTGGACGGCAACGTCCTTGCGGAATACAACATGAACAAAGAGCGCTATACCATTGGGCGCCTCCCGGATAACGATATTCGTATCGACAATCCGGCCGTGAGCGGTCACCACTCGCTCATTATCAATATTCTGAACGACTCGTTTCTCGAAGATTTGAACAGCACCAACGGCACGTACGTCAACGGCAAGTTGATCAAGAAGCATGCCATGCAGCACGGGGACGTCATCACCGTCGGCCATCATCAATTGCGCTTCGTCGACAGCCAGGACGGCGATGTCGAGCAGGACGAATTCGAGAAGACCATGGTCATCACGCCGAGCTCACAGGGCGAGGACCGCATTCGCAAGGTCGCTGCGGCAGTGGATCAGGCAGCCAAGGCAGTCGCCTCCAAGCGGCCCACGGTGCCGGACCATGCGACAGCGCTGCCCAAGGCTAAATTGCAGGTTCTCAGCGGCGCCTTTGCGGGGCGCGAGCTCGAGTTGACCAAGGCGCTCACCACGCTCGGCCGTCCCGGGGTCCAGGTCGCTGCCATCACGCGCCGCTCCGAAGGGTATTTCATCGTGCACGTCGACAGCGGCAAAGAAAACGATTATCCCCAGGTCAACGGCGTGCCGATCGGACCGCAGGCGCGCCGCTTGAACGACAACGATGTCGTGCAGCTCGCCGGCGTGAAGATGGGGTTCTTCGAAAGCTAGCGAGCGATGGCGACGCCGCGCCCGTAGAGGGCACGTACGTTTTTCGGCTGAGGGGGCGCAGACCCGCATCAGCAGGTCAAACGGGATCGACTCTCACTGTTTGCGGACGCCCACTGCGTCGCGAACGCTCACCGCGACGCGTTGGCTGATGCCGCAGACCAGCGTGTAAGAAATCGTCTCTGCCCACAGGGCGACTTCCTCCACCGGCAGTCCCTGGCCCCAAAGCACGACCGGGTCGCCCACCTTGACCGCGCATTGCAATTCGGTGACATCGATGGCCAGCATGTCCATGGACACCCTTCCCGCCAGGCCCGCCCTTTCACCGTTGACCAAAACGGGCGTCCCGGAGGCGGCGCCGCGTGGATAGCCGTCTCCGTAGCCTACCGACGCGATCGCCAGGCGCGTCGGACGTGTCGCGGTCCACTCGCCTCCATAACCGACCTGCTCGCCCTCCGCGAGCTGCTTGACGGCGATCACGCGCGAGCCCAGCGTCATGACGGGCCGCAGGCCGTGATCCGCGCCCGTTGCGCCCCTGAACGGCGAGATGCCATACAGCATCAAGCCGGGTCTCACCCAGTCGGCATGCGAATCCGGAAAGCCCAGGAGTGCCGCCGAACTCGCCACGCTTCGCTGCCCGGCGACCGAGCGGGTGGCAGCGGCAAACACCATCAATTGTTCCGCGGTGGTGGGCAACTGCGGCAAATCGGCAGACGCAAGGTGCGTGCACAGGTGAATCGGCTGCCGCACGCAGGGCAATGAGCTCAGCGCGGTGTGCGCCGCGTGAAACGCATCGCCTTTGAATCCCAAGCGGTTCATGCCGCTGTCGAGCTTGAGCCACACTTTGAAGCGAGCGCCGGCAGGCGCGGCGCCGAGCAACTCCAGTTGTTCCGGTGAGTGCACAAACAATTCCAGATCGGCAGCCGCCGCGGCATCGAGCTGCTCTCGATCCAGGGCGCCTTCGAGCAGGACGATGGGCGTTTTGATGCCCGCCTCCCTCAGTGCGAGCGCCTCGCCCGCGCGCGCGACGCCGAATGCATCGGCTGAATCAAGCGCCCGCGCAGCCGTAATGAGCCCGTGCCCATACGCATTGGCCTTGATCACGGCCATCACGCGCGATTTTGGCGCGAGGCGGCGAATGACTTCGAGGTTGTGCCGCAGCGCGCCGATATCAATCGTCACGCTCACCATGGGTGTCACGTGAAACTCACCGCGTCCTCACCGAAATACACCCTCGGCGTAGGACTCCGGTGCGTAGTTTTCGAACTTGGTGTACTGGCCAAGGAAGGTCAATTGCACATCGCCGGTCGGGCCGTTGCGCTGCTTGGCAATGATGATGTCGGCGATGCCTTTGCGCGTGGTGTTCACGTCGTACACTTCTTCGCGATAGATCAATAAAATCAAGTCGCTGTCCTGCTCAATCGATCCGCTCTCGCGAAGATCCGACATCACGGGCTTTTTCTCGACACGTTGCTCGACCGCACGATTGAGCTGCGACAGCGCAATGACGGGCACTTTCAATTCCTTGGCGAGCGCTTTCAACGAGCGCGAGATTTCGGAAATTTCGGTCGCCCGATTCTCCTTGGTACCCGCGACCTGCATGAGCTGCAGATAGTCCACCACAATGAGATCCAATCCGCGTTCGCGCTTCAGGCGCCGTGCACGCGCGCGAATTTCCGTCGGCGACAGCGCCGGCGTCTCATCGATGAAAATGTTGGCCCCGCTCAGCTGCGTCATCGCCGAGTCGATCCGCGGCCAATCCTGCTCCTCGAGACGCCCGGAGCGCAGATTGCTTTGATTGATGCGCCCCAATGATGAGATCATGCGCAGCGTCAGCGATTCCGCCGACATTTCCATGCTGAATATCGCGGCCGATTTTTTCGAGCCGAGCGCTGCATTTTCGGCAATGTTCACGGCGAGCGTGGTCTTGCCCATCGAGGGGCGGCCGGCAATGATGATCAAATCGCCGGGCTGAAGTCCCGAGGTCATCTCGTCGAGCTTTTTAAACCCGGTGGAGATGCCGGTCAGCGTGCCGTCGGAGTGATACAGCTCATCGATCCGGTTGACCACATCCGGCAGAATGCTCTTGACGGTCCTGAATCCAACCTTGCCGCGCGCGCCGCGCTCGGCTATTTCGAACACCGCGCGTTCGGCCTCGTCGACCACTTCGCGCGCTTCACGGCCTTCCGGGTCCAAGGCCGTACTGACAATCTGGTTGCCCGCCGTGATCAGCTGGCGCAGCACCGAGCGCTCGCGCACGATGTCCGCATAGGCTCGAATGTTCGCGGTGGTGGGCGTATCGCGCGCCAGGGACCCCAAATAGGACAGGCCGCCGACCTGATCCAGGAATCCGAGACTGTCCAAATGTCCGGATAGGGTCACCGCATCGCAGGGCTGGCTGCGTTCAATCAGCACCGCAACCGCTTCAAAAATCAGCCGGTGATCGTTGCGATAGAAATCTTCGGCGATGACGCGATCCGCGATCTGATCCCACGCCGCAGCGTCCAGCATCAGTCCGCCTAGGACCGACTGCTCAGCTTCAATTGAATGCGGCGGCAGCTTGAGGCCATCGCCCGCTCCCAAGGTTCGATTGATGACGCGAGCGGACATGCGTGCCTGCGCCCGCGGGCCCGCGCTACTCTTCTGCGACGATGGTGACTGCCAGGGTCACATCCACGTCCGTGTGCAAGTGCAGCTGCACCGGGTGGTCGCCCGTGACGCGTATCGGACCGGTCGGCATGCGCACTTCGCTGCGGCTGATGGGTTGACCTGCCTTCACGGCCGCCTCGGCAATGTCGGCGGTGCCGATCGAGCCGAACAACTTGCCCTCGGCGCCCGCCTTGGCCTTGATCTCGAGCTTGAAGTTCTCGAACTTCAGGGCGCGAGCTTGCGCGGCGGCCAACTCAAGGCCGGCTTTGGCTTCGAGCTCATGGCGCTGCGCTTCGAACTTGGCGATGTTCGCCGCCGTCGCCATGGTGGCGCGGCCGGTGGGAACCAGGAAATTACGTGCGTAGCCGGACTTGACCTTGACGCGATCGCCGATCTGACCGAGGTTCGCGACCTTCTGCAACAATATGATGTCCATGTGCGCTCGCCGATTTAGTGCTGATCTGTGTAGGGCAGCAAGGCAAGGAAGCGCGCGCGGCGAATCGCCAGCTGCAGCTGACGCTGATAATGCGCGCGCGTGCCCGTGATGCGGCTCGGAACGATCTTGCCGGTTTCAGTGATGTAGCTCTTGAGCGTGGCGAGATCCTTGTAGTCGATCTGCTTGACGTCATCTGCCGTAAATCGGCAGAACTTCTTGCGACGGAAAAAACGTGCCATCTATGTGCTCCCTTTACCGCATGCCCATGGGCATGTCGTCATCGTCGCCCTCATCGCCAAAGTCATCGTGGCGACGGGCATTCTCATCCGGGGCTCGCGCCATCGGCGAGGCCTCGGTGACCGCCTCGTCCATCTTGACCACGAGATTGCGCAGCACCGCGTCGCTGAAGCGGAAAGAGCCGGTGAGTTCAGTCAGCGTCTTCTGATCGCACTCGATGTTCAAGAGGATGTAGTGCGCCTTGTGCACCTTGGAGATCGGGAAGGTCAGCTGCCGCCGGCCCCAGTCTTCGAACCGATGCACCGCGCCACCGCCGGCAGCGATCATGCCTTTGTAGCGATCGACCATCGCGGGGACTTGCTCGCTCTGGTCCGGATGGACCAGAAGCACGATTTCATAATGTCGCATGGTATTTCCCTATGGATTTAGCCTCCCGTTGCGAGCGGTGAGGCAAGGAATAAAACCGGTTGCCCGGCAAAAAAGAGCGCGAAGGATACGTTTAAAGGGAGTTTTGGTCAACCGGCGCGTTGCCGCAACACCTCAAACAGCGCAATTCCTGCAGCGACCGACACATTGAGCGACTGCATATGGCCTGCCATGGGTATGCGCACCAGAAAGTCGCACTTCTCGCGGGTCAAACGCCGCATCCCGCTGCCTTCCGCCCCCAACACCAGGGCCAACGGCCGCTTGAAATCCGCCTTGAAGAGGGTCTGATCCGCCTCCCCGTCGGTCCCGACGATCCAAATACCCTGCTGCTTGAGCATCTGCAGGGTCCGCGCCAAGTTCGTCACGCTGGCGACGGGGATGAATTCGGCGGCCCCCGCCGCCACCTTGCGCGCGACCCCATCCAGGGTTGCCGCCCGATCCTTGGGGATGATCACCGCATGGGCTCCCGCGGCATCGGCGCTGCGCAGGCAGGCGCCCAGGTTATGGGGGTCAGTGACCCCGTCCAGAACCAGCAACAAGGGATCCACGGCGAGCTGAGCCAGCGAATCGGCCAAATCGTGCTCGTCCCAGCCCTTCAAGGGGCGGATCAGCGCCACCGTGCCTTGGTGCACCACATCGCCCACGAGCTTGGCCAGAACTTCAGGGGCAGCTGCCTGAACGTGCACGCCCGCGCGCTGCGCCCGTTCTTTCAGCTCACCAACACGCGCTTGCGCATCCCGAGGTTGCGCGATCCACAGTTCCAACACCCGTTCCGGCGCCCGTTCGAGCGCGGCGCTCACCGCATGCAATCCATAGACATAGTTGCGCTTCGAATCAGCCACGACCGCCGCGCCCGCCGCGCTTGGCGCCACCCCGTCCCTGCCGGTTCGGGCCTGCGCTGCGCCGTGCCGGTCCTGCCCGCTGACCGTGCCGCGGCGCGCGCACGGTGCCGCGGCTTGCTGCGGCGTCGGCATCGACGAGTTCGAAGTCGATTTGCCGCTGGGTGAGGTCGACCCGATTCAGCCGTACCCTCACCGGGTCGCCCAGCTGCCAGCGCCGCCCGGTGCGCTGTCCCACCAACCCCATGCCGCCCGCTTCGAGCTCCCAATAATCGCCTGGAATGGCCGATATGTGCACCAGACCGTCGATGGGCATTTCCTGCAACTGTACGAACAGACCGAATTCAAGCGCGCTCGAAATGGTCGCATCGAAGATCTCGCCGAGGCGCGGCTGCAAGTACAAACACTTGAGATATCCCATGACATCGCGCGATGCATCGTCGGCGCGCCGCTCGCGCTGCGAGCTCTCGGCGCCCAAGACTTGCAGCTCCGCCGCGCTGTAGCGATGCCCCGACGCGGACTGCGGCAGCACGGCCGCCTTGATCGCTCGGTGCACCAGCAGGTCCGGATAGCGGCGAATCGGCGACGTGAAGTGCGCGTACTCCTCGAGCGCGAGACCAAAGTGCCCGATGTTGGTTTGTTGGTAAACCGCCTGCGCCAGAGAGCGGATGACCAAGCCTTCCAGCAACAGTCCATCGGGCCGCGAGGTCAGCCGTTCGATGAGCTGGCGAAACTCCCGCGGCGTCGGCTTCTCCGAGAATTGGGCATTCACCTGCAGTGCGGTCAAGACCTTCTGCAGCTCCGTCACCCGCTTATCCTCGGGCTGGCCGTGCACGCGGTACAGGCCTTTGGATTTCGAGGAACGCAGTGCCACCGCGGCTTCCACGTTGGCGGCGATCATGCACTCTTCGATCAGGCGATGCGCATCGTTGCGCGTAACGGCAAAGAATCCTTCGATCGTGCCCTTCTCGCCGATGCGCGCCTTGACCTCGCCGCCGCGGAAATCCAGCGCGCCGCGCGCATCGCGCGCGCCCTTGAGCACGCCATACACGGCGTACAGAGTCCGCAGCGAGGCACCCACCGCCGGCGCCACGTCGGCGGCATGCCTTTGGGGGTTTTGCAAATAACTCCAGGCCTGATCGTAAGTCAGCCGTGCGTGCGAGATGATGACCGCCTCGTAAAATCGAGACTTGCTCAATCTGCCGGTCTTGCTCACATGCGTCTCGCAGACGAATGCCAAGCGCTCGACTCGCGGCATCAGCGAACATAAATGATTCGACAAATGCTCCGGCAGCATGGGTATGACGCGGTCCGGAAAATACACCGAGGTGGCACGCGCCCGCGCTTCGCTGTCGAGCGGCGTGCCATGGCGCACGTAATTGCTGACGTCCGCGATGGCGACAATCAGGCGCCAGCCGCCGCCGGGTTGCGCCTCCGCGTAAACGGCATCGTCGAAATCCCGCGCATCCTCGCCGTCGATCGTCACCAGCGGCAGCTCGCGCAAATCCACGCGCCCCGCGACGTCCTCGGGCGCTACCTCCGAGGGAAAGAGATTCGCCTGATCCAACACCTCAGACGGGAATTCTTGCGGCAGGTCATGCCTCAGGATGGCGAAGCGCGCGGCCAAGTCAGAGGGGCGCAATCCTTTCAGTACTTCGACAACGCGTGCCTGCGCGGGGGACTCGCCTTGCGGGCGCTTGGTCACCTCGACGATGACCTCATCGCCCTCGCGCGCGCCGTGCCGCTCCCGCAGGCTCACCTCGACCGCGTACCAATGGCCCGGATCTTCCGGTTCGACGCGGCCGCCGTTCTGACCGGCGTGCCAGACCCCGCCGATGAATTTCGGCGCATCGCCGATGCGCTGAATCAGCCGGGCAATGCGCCGGCCGCGTTCGTTCATGCCGACGGCGAGTACTTCGACGCGGTCGCTTTGCATCAGCGCCGCCGTATCCGCCCGCGCCAAGACCAAGGGCGCCGACCCATCATCCGGCAGCACGAGCACATCGCCATTCGCCTTGCCGCGAACACGCCCTGCCACGCGCTCGCCGTCACCCGCGATCGCGAAGCCATTGGGTCCCTCAATCGCCTGACCGTCGCGCACCATCGCCCCCAAGCGTTTGAGCAGCGCTTGGCGCTGCGCATCGGTGTCCAGCCCCAAGCGCTTGGCCAGACGCGCCGCGCTCAAGGGCTCCGGCGCCTCGCGCAAATGCTTCAGCAGCAGCTCGCGGCTCGCGATCGGATCCGCATAGCGCGACTTCTCCAGCTCTAGGTTCGGATCCTCGCCGCGCCAATCGGCGGCGGGTTTTGCAGTGCGGTGGGGTTTGGGCTCTCGCGAGCCGGTCGATCCGCGTCGTGTCATAAGGTAATCACGCTTGCAGATTATCAGCTTTGCGCTCCGGCGGGCGCACAAGATTGACAAGCACCAACCCAGTGCGTACATTTCTGCGCCTCGCGTGAGGCGGACCCATCTTGCCCAGGTGGCGGAACTGGTAGACGCGCTGGTTTCAGGTACCAGTGGAGCAATTCGTGGAGGTTCGAGTCCTCTCCTGGGCACCATTCTGCGCGACTTGGTTGGCGTCGATCCGACCCTGCGGGAGCGCAGCGTCCGGAGCGCAGCGTCCGGCGCGCATCGTCAACGCAGCGCCCGCAGGCGCCGCGCACCCGGGGTTACTGGCGCGTGGCGCGCCGTATGCCGGCAGTGGTGAGAAATTTCTCATCCGCCAGGCGCACCAAATCGCGACCCTCGTTCTTCGCCAGGTAGAGTGCTGCATCGGCGCGCGCGATGAGCTCATCGAGCGAGCGCACCTGCTTCTCGCGCACCGCCAGACCTGCACTCAAGCTCACGTGCAGGCCGGCGCCCGACGGCGGCAAATTGATGCCGAATACCAAGGTGCGCAGCCGTTCCAGCGTCGCCATCGCCATGTCCGCGGTCACATCCGGCATGATCAGCAGGAACTCCTCGCCGCCCCATCGGCCGAGCACATCGCATGTGCGCACACACTCGCGTCCCAGGCGGGCGAACTCGCGCAGCACATAGTCGCCGGTTGCGTGCCCGCAGCGATCGTTGATGAATTTGAAGTGGTCCATGTCGATGATGGCGATGGTCAGCGGCCGTTCCGATTCGGTCGCGGCCGCGAGCGCTTCCGTCGCCAGTTCCGCCGTGCGGCGGCGATTCGGCAATCCAGTCAAGCCGTCCAGGCTCGCCAGGCGCACCAGCTGCTGGCGGAAGCGCAGATTCGTGACCAGGAAGTAAATGAGCAGCGCGATCACCAGCACCGCGGAAACCGCGGCGATCGCGTTCCAGCGCAGCTGCTGCGCTTGGCGTTGCGACTGTTCCTTCGACAGGTCCAACTCGCGCTTCAACAGTGCATTGCGCTCGATCTCGCGGTCCGTCTCGAAGCGCGCGCGCAGCGCAACCGCCTGCTTGGTGCGATCTGAATCGTTGGTTGCCACGTAGCGGCGCATGTACTCCGCAAGGTCGTTGTATGCATCGCGATAGTTATGCAACGCGGCGTTGGTGCGCGCGCGCCATCGATACAGCGAGGCCACGCGCAGCGGCAGCACGTCGGTGCCGCTGTGATCGAGCACTTCGTTCAAGGTCGCGAGCGCCTTCTCGGGGTGACCCTCGGCCAGATCGATGCGCGCCAGCAGCGCCTCGGTCTCCTTCACCTCGTCCGAGAACCTCGATGCAATGAAGGTGAACAGTGCATTCTCGCAGGCCGCGCGCGCCTTGATGAGCTGCCCCAATTCGATGCGGGCTTCGCAAACCCGCACGTCGGCAAAGGCGACGCCTTGCGTATCATTCAGCGACCCGCTCAAACGGCGCGCCGTTTCGAATTCTTCGATGGACTGCGGGTATTTTTGCATCAGGATCAGAATCCGGCCGCGTAAGAATCTGTCGACCGACAAGGCGAGCGGCGCGTGCTGCGCCGTGTCCCAATCGATCGCTTCCTGATTCAAGGCCAAGGCCTGCGGATAGTCGCCCATGCCGCGCAAGACCGTCGCCAGCACCCCGGCGGCGAGCACGTGCGGCTCGGCAAACGCCGGTGTGGTGCTGGAGCGATAAGCCTGGGTGAGGCTGCCGATCGCCAAATCCTCGCGGTCCTCGCGGTACTGCAAGAGGCCGCGGCCGATAAGAAGGCAAATATCTGCGAGCGAGCCGCGGTTTTGCACCGCCTGCGCCTCTTCGGTCACCTTGACGGCCGCCGCAATGCCCGCCTGGTCGTAGACATTTTCCGCATACAGGGACAGCAGCATGATGCGCACCGGATCGGTGTTGTCGGTCGCGAACTTCAGTCCCTTGAACACCGCATCGCGGGCCCTGGATTCCAGCTCGAGGATGCTGTAGGCCTGCGCTTGCACGCTGTAGAGCGAGGCGAGGCGCTGCGGATTGGGAATCGGTGCGCTCAGCTCGGTCTTCAAGAGCGGCGCCACTTTCTTCAGAGCGGCGTTGGCGTCCTGATCCACCAGGATTTGCAATGCGCGGATCGCCGGATCCGTATTGGGTATGCAGGCAGCCGCTGCCGGCTCGGCCGCAAGAGTTCCTGCCAGCAGCAGCGTGGCGAGAGTACCGGCTATCCCCACTCGGGAAGCACGCCGGCCCGCACGTCTGTAATTACGCATGATCGCCACGAAATTACGGGTTTCCCCCTACCCGTTCGCTACTGAGTGTCACGGTTTTCAACTTCTGCGCGGTCCGGGAGTGATGCCGCGCCCCCATGCACGGGCCGAATGTGATCCAAGTCGCAGGCCGCCTCACCGTCCTGCGAACGGCACGGGTGACAAGATCGCCGGAAATGGAGCATATTGAGTACTGCCTCGCAGATATATTTGGCCCCGCAACAAGATAAAGAAGGACAGGGCTCGTTATGTCATCGTTTTTCGACCGCAGCAGCACCATAGCAGGACCGGGATTTAACCGCTTCTTGGTGCCGCCCGCCGCCCTCGCAGTACACCTCTCCATCGGCCAGGCATATGCCTTTTCGACGTTTAACCTGCCGCTCACCAGACTGGTTGGCGTGACGCAGTCCGCGCCGAGCGACTGGAATTTGAAGGATATCGGCTGGGTCTTTTCCATTGCCATCGTATTTCTCGGTGCTTCGGCCGCCGTGTTCGGGCGCTGGGTGGAACGCGTCGGTCCGCGCAAATCGATGTTTGTCGCAGCGCTATGTTTTTCCGGAGGATTTCTGCTTTCTGCCATTGGCATCCATCTCCATCAGTTGTGGATTATATATTTAGGTTATGGGGTATTGGGCGGCTGCGGACTGGGGATCGGCTACATTTCGCCCGTATCGACGCTCATCAAGTGGTTTCCGGACCGCCCCGGCATGGCCACGGGCATGGCCATCATGGGATTCGGCGGAGGCGCGCTCATTGCGGCTCCCCTGTCGGTGCTGCTGATGAAGCACTTTGCGACCGCAGCCTCAAACGGTGTGCTCGAGACTTTTGTCACGATGGGCGTCATTTATTTCATGTTCATGATGATCGGTGTCGTGACGGTTCGGGTTCCGGCCGAGGGTTGGAAACCGGCGGACTGGATTCCGGCGGCGCACCCGCGAGCGCTGGTTACGCAAGCCCACGTCGCGGTCGATGTGGCCTGGCGCACGCCGCAATTTTGGCTGCTGTGGGCGGTGCTGTGCATGAATGTGACGGCGGGAATCGGCGTGCTGGGCCAGGCATCGCCGATGATTCAGGAAATGTTCACCGGCAAAGTATCGCCGTCCGCAGCCGCAGGTTTCGTCGGACTACTCAGCCTGTTCAATATGATCGGCCGATTCGCGTGGGCGAGTACCTCCGACTACATTGGCCGGCGCAACACCTACATGGTGTTCTTCGTGCTCGGCATCGTGCTGTACGCGCTGGTGCCCTACTTTGGCCACATAGGCTCGACGCCGCTGTTCGTGGCCGCGTTCTGCATCATTCTGTCCATGTACGGCGGCGGCTTTGCCACCATCCCGGCGTACCTGCGCGATATGTTCGGCACTTTCCAGGTCGGCGCCATACATGGCCGCTTGCTGACGGCGTGGTCGGTTGCCGGCGTGTTGGGGCCGGTGCTGGTCAATTACATTCGCGCCTATCAGATCGACCACGGCGTGCCCAAGGCGCAGGCCTACTCCATCACCATGTTCATCATGTGCGCGCTGCTGCTCTTCGGATTCATCTGCAATTTCGCAATGCGTCCCGTCGATGAGAAATACCATTACAAGGGTTTCGCACCCGCGGCGCCGCCCTCGGGAGGCAAGCCATCGTGAAGGCTCGACTTGGAATAATGTGGCTCGTCGTCGGCATTCCGCTATTGTGGGGCGCGTGGAATACGCTGCAAAACGCCTTGAAATTATTTCAATAACGCGCCGGGCAACACTCCCGGCAGATGGAGTCCGCCATGCACATCAATCTGAGTCTCGCGCCGATCGTGGCGCTGGTCGCCGGCATCCTCATTCTCGTAATGCCGAAATTGCTGAACTACATCATCGCCTTGTACTTGATCGTGGTCGGACTCTTGGGGCTGTTCGGCACCGGGGGATCGTTCCACTTTAGATGACGGCATCGTGGGCGCGGCGCCGCGTTTGCCGCCAGATCGCGCCCCGGCGAACGCGGGACCCGTCAAATTATTTAGGCGGCGGCCTGCAATGGCCGCCGGGCGAACCATCCAAACAAGAGAATGCCGCAATAACAGGCGGCCGGCACGATAAGCGCGTACTTCAAACCCCACAGATCCGCCGCGTTGCCCGTCACCAGCGGGACGATGGCGCCGCCGACAATGGCCATGCAAATCACGCCGGAACCTTCCGCCGCGCGCTCCTTGAGGCCTTCGTTGGCGAGGGTAAAAATCGTCGGGAACATGATGGAATTGAACAAGCCGATCGCCAGCAGCGACCATGCCGAGATCGCGCCCGAGGTGTTGGCGGAGATCGTCAGCAAGGCGATCACGCTGCCGGCCACGCATGCCAAGACCTTGCCTGGGGAAAACAGCCGCAGCACATAGGAGCCGATGAATCGACCCACCATGGCGCCGCCCCAATAGAATTGGATGTGTTTGCCGGCGGATTCGGCGTCCAGCGCGAGCGTATTCGGCTGCATGAGGTAATTCACGATGAGCGAGCCGATCGCCACTTCGCCGCCGACATACAGGAAAATGCACAGCGTGCCGAACGCAAATCGCGGACGGGTCAACAAATTGAACGCCCGCAGAATCGGGGTGCGCGAGGCCGGCGGCTCGATCAGCGCCTTGCGGCGCCACCAGACCGCCGCCGCGATCAACGCCAATGCTGCCGCAAGTCCGACATAGGTTTGCACGATGACGTGCGTTTCCACCGTGCGAAAAGCATCGAGCGCCGCGCCGGACAGGGTCTTCGGATCGACGCTCGCCAATTTCCCCAGGATCAGGATCGAGCCGACGTAGGGAAATATGGTCGTACCGAGGGAATTGAATGCCTGTGCAAAGGTCAAGCGGCTGCTGGTCGTGGCGGGTTTTCCCAGCATGGAAATCAGCGGATTTGCCACGACTTGCACCGTGGTGATACCGGACGCCAACACGAACAGCGCCAGGAGAAACAGGCCGAACAAGCCTTGCGATGAGGCCGGTATGAACAAAACGCATCCGGCCGTCATCAGCAAGAGTCCCGCGACCGCGGAGCGCATGTAGCCGATGCGCCGGACCAGTGCGGCAGCCGGGATCGAGATGATGAAATAGGCGGCAAAGAAGGCCGACTGAATCAGCATCACCTCGCCATAGTTCAAGGTGAACAAGGCCTTGAGCTTCGGAATCAGCACATCGTTCAGGCTGGTGATGCCGCCGAAGGCGAAGAACAGGACAAATACGAAAGCCTGCAGATCCGGCGCGTAGGTCGCCGGGGCGGATTCGTTCGACGGAGCGGTCGCGGCGTGCATCAGGCGAAGGGATTCTGGCGAATGATGGTCTGATCTCTCTCCGGCCCGGTGGAGATCATGGTGATCGGCACACCGACCAGCGCTTGCAGGCGCTCCAGATACCTCCTGGCATTCACCGGCAGCTCATCGTAATTGGTAATCCCCACTGTGCTCTCCTTCCAGCCTGGTACGTCCTCATACACCGCCGCGCAGGCGCCGTAGTCTCCCGACAGCAGCGGCGGCGTGGTCGCAATGCCGGCATCGGTCTTGTAGCCCACGCAAACTCGGATCGTGTCCAAACCATCCAGCACGTCCAGCTTGGTCACGCATAGCAACGAGCAACTGTTATGCACGATTGATCGGCGCAACGCAACCGCATCGAACCAACCGCAGCGGCGCCGCCGTCCGGTAACCGATCCGAATTCATGGCCGACGCGCGACAAGTACTCGCCGGTGTCGTCGAGCAATTCGGTCGGGAAGGGACCGGCGCCGACCCGCGTGGCGTACGCCTTGACGATGCCCAGTACCTCGTTCAGCCGGCGTGGACCCAACCCCGAGCCGGCGGCCGCGCCGCCCGCCGTGGTCGTCGAGGAGGTCACGTACGGATACGTGCCGAGGTCGACATCGAGCATCGCCCCTTGCGCGCCTTCGAACAGCACATTGCGGCCCTCGACGCTCAATTGCTCGAGTATCCCCGCGACATCCGCCACCAACGGCTTCAAACGCTCGCCGAGCGTCAGATTCGATTCCAGCACTTGCTGGAAATCGACCGGTGAGGTTTGGAAATAGCGCTGCAAGACGAAGTTGTGGTAATCCAGAATCTCGCCCAGCTTCGCGGCAAACCGCTCGCGATGGAACAAATCGGCGACCCGCAGCGCGCGCCGGGCAACCTTGTCTTCGTACGCCGGCCCGATGCCGCGCCCCGTCGTACCGATCGCGTTCTCGCCCTGCGCCTTCTCACGCGCCTTGTCGAGCGCGACGTGCGAGGAGAGGATCAACGGACAGGCCGGACTCACCCGCAGACGGTCGAACACGGGCACGCCCTGCCCGATCAGCATTTCCGCTTCTTTGAAAAACGCCTCGAGCGACAGCACCACCCCGTTGCCGATGAGACATTGCACCTGTGCGTGCAGGATTCCGGATGGAATCAGCGACAGCACGGTCTTCTTGCCGCCGATGACCAGCGTATGCCCTGCATTGTGGCCGCCTTGAAAGCGCACCACTGCCTGCACCTGATCGGTCAGCAGGTCGACGACTTTGCCCTTGCCCTCATCGCCCCATTGCAAGCCGATGACGACCAGGTTCTTACCCATTGCGCGCCACCCACAGCAATGCCAGTCCCGCCACCATGCTGATGAGTCCTCCCCAACGCAGCTGCGAGTGCTCGGCCTTTGCCAGTTTCGACATGAGCTGCTGTGACGCGGCCGGATTGAGGAAGGGCAGGATTCCCTCGAGCACCAGGTACAAAGCGAACGCCCCACCCAAATAGCGCGCCAATTCAGTCCAACCGATATCCATTACGTAATGACGGGCTCAGCGCTGCGGCGGCTGCGATTGCGGCTTGTTGAAATACTTGAAGTAAGCGCCGTCGGGCGCGATCACCAACAAATCGCCCTGCGTGCCGACCGCCTCGCGGTAGGACTGCATGCTGCGATAGAAGCTGTAGAATTCCGCGTTCTTCGAATACGCCTTGGCAAACACCTCGCTCGCCGACGCATCGCCCTGACCGCGCGTCTGCGCCGCCTGCCGCGCCGCATCGGCCAGAATTTCCGTTTGTGCCTTGTTCGCCTCGGCGCGGATTTTCTCCGCCGCCTCCACGCCCTCAGCGCGAAGCTTGGCCGCCTGTGCCTTGAAGGTAGCGCGCATACGGTCGAAAACCGAGTCCTGCACCTGCTGCGGCAGGTCGATCTTGGTGATACGCACGTCCACGAGTTCGACGCCCAGCTGCTCGGCGAGCGGCCGCGCGGTTTTCATCATTGCATCGGTGAATTCCGCGCGCTCGGCGGTGATCACCTGCTGCAAGGTGCGCTGTGTCACGACGCTCTTGATGCTGTCCTTGACCGTCTCTCCCAAGCGCGCATTCGCGACCTCTTCCGTGCCGCCGGTGGACTCGTAGTAGCGGCGCAAATTCTGGATGCGCCACTTGACGTAGAAATCCACGTTCAACTGCTCCTGCTCGCGCGTCAGAAAATGCTCCGACGGGTACATTTGCGTCAGGATCCGCCCATCGTAGCGGCTGACCTCGTTGACCAGCGGAATTTTCAAGTGCAACCCGGGCTGGTAGTTCGAGTCGACGATTTCACCGCCGATCGATTTGATGGCGAGCTGTCCCTCGCTCACCGTGAACAGGCTGGCGCGTACAAGCAGAATCGCCGCGACCAGCCCCAGCAATGCATACAGCAGCCGGTTTTGCATCAGCGCACTCCTCGCGCGCGGGCAGGATCTTCCACCGGCGTGACCTGGATCTCCGGCAGCCGCGTCGATGGGGCCACCGTCATGGTGTCATTCGGGTTGGAGATCGCCTCCCGTCCGAGGGATATCAGTTTCTCCAACGGCAGGTACATCATGTTGTTGCTGCCCTTGGTATCGACGATCACTTTGCGCGAATTCCTGTAGACATTTTCCATGGTCTCGAGGTACATGCGCTCGCGCGTGACGGCAGGCGCCCGCTCGTACTGGCTCAAGACCTGCTCGAAGCGCGAAGTCTCGCCCTGCGCAATGGCCAACACCTGCAACCGGTACGCCTCGGCGTCGAGCAGGTTCTTGGCAGCCTGGCCGCGAGCGCGCGGCACGACATCGTTTCGATAGGTTTCAGCCTCCTGCTGGATGCGTTGACGGTCCTTGTCCGCCTTGATGGCATCGCGTTGCGCGTCCTGAACGGGCTCCGGCACGATGACCTCACCCAATTTGACGCTGATGATATTGACGCCCATGTCGTAGTTGTCGAGCGTCTTTTGCAGCAGCTTCTTGGCACGGTCGGTGATCGATGGATCGAACGCCAGCGCCTTGTCGAGCGAGGCTTGCCCGACGGCCTCGCGCATGGCGCTTTCGCTCACCTGGACGAGGGTCTCCTCGACGTTGTTGACCTTGAACAAATATTTGCGCGGGTCGGGCTTCGTGTATTGCACCGCCGATTTGACTTCGACCAGATTCGTATCGGCGGTCAACATGCGCGCATCGTCCGTGACGCTGAACTGCTGCGAGACATTGACGACGCGCTTCTGTTCGATCGGCCAGGGCAGATGCCAGTTGTAGCCGGGCCCCGTGGTCTGCATGTACTTGCCGAAGCGCAGGATGACTGCGCGCTCCTGCGCATCGACCCGATACAGGCCGCTGCCGATCCAAACCGCGCCGATCAGGACCAGAATGCTGCTGAAGGCCTTGCTCAGGCCCGGCGAACTCTGGCCGCCGCCGAGACTGCCGCCGCCCCCGCCGCGTCCGAACAGCGCGCTCAAGCGACGCTGAAAATTCCGCAGCACATCATCCAGGTCGTTTTGCGATTGCTGCGGGCGGTTCCACGGATTGCGCTTTTCCCCGCCAGGTTCATTCCAAGCCATGCGATGTGCCTAATAAATGTTGCGAAAGTTCGGGGTCATGGATCAACCAGGCATTCTATCAGGCGGCCAGCCGCCTACCTAAAGGAACTCGAGCGAGCCGCCGTTCCCCTCAAGCGACGCGCTGCACCCGCGGGCGCGGAACGTCCAAGAGACTCACGCCCTTGGCACCGGAAAGTTTGGCGATCTCGGTCCCATCCAGCTCGACATCCAATTCCCAGCTACCGTCCTCGCATTGTCGCTCCGCCCGCACGGCATTGCGCGTGTACAGCTCTGACCTAACGGCGGCCGCTTGCAATTGCAGATGAAGCGTGCGGCGCACTTGATTGGGGCGCACCGCGCGCGCCAGCGCCGCGCGCAGCAATCCTAAGCCCGCCCCGCTCGCCGCCGAGGCCCAGACCTGGGCCACGCCCCCGATACCTTCGATACTGCGAGGCTGATCGCCGCTCAAATCGATCTTGTTGAAAACCAGCAGCTCGGGGATATCCCCGGCACCGATCCCTCGGAGCACTTCTCGCACCTGATCAATGCGCTCGCTGCGCTGAGCATCGTTGGCATCCACCACGTGCAGCAATAAATCGGCGTCGCGGGCCTCTTGTAAAGTCGACCGAAATGCGGCCACCAATTCGTGCGGCAGCGCGCGCACGAAGCCCACCGTGTCGGCCAACACCACCTCGCCGACGCCGGCCAATTTGACCCGCCGCACGGTAGGATCGAGCGTGGCGAAGAGCTGGTCAGCCACGAAGCTGTCGGAGCCCGTCAGGACATTGAACAAAGTGGACTTACCGGCATTGGTATAGCCGACCAGCGCGACCGTCGGCACCGGCACCTCGCGCCGGACGTGGCGTCCCGTGTCGCGCTGCCGCCCCAGCTTCTCCAGGCGCGAGCGCAAGGTGCGAATGCGTTTGGCGATCAAGCGCCGGTCGGTCTCGAGCTGCGTCTCGCCGGGTCCGCGCAAGCCGATACCGCCTTTTTGGCGTTCGAGGTGGGTCCAACCCCTGACGAGCCGGGTCGCCAGATGCGATAACTGCGCAAGTTCGACTTGCAGCTTGCCTTCGAAGCTGCGCGCGCGTTGCGCGAAGATGTCTAAAATCAAACCGTTACGGTCCAATACTCGACGGCCGGTTAATTTCTCTAGATTGCGTTCCTGGCTGGGCGTGAGGGTTTGGTCGATGAGGATCAGGTCAGCGTGCTGAACCTCGGCAAAGGACCGGATTTCCTCCGCTTTGCCGGAGCCGACGAAATACTTAGGATCAGGCCGGGCGCGCGCGGCCAGCACGGAGCCCACGCAAAGTGTGCCCGCCGAGGCAGCCAGCGCCGCAAACTCAGCGAGGTCACTCGGATCGACGGGATGCCCGATGCCGACGCCGACCAATACGGCCCGCTCGCCACCCTGCGGGCGTTCAAATAATTGCAGAGCGCCACCCACTCATTCGACGATAGCCGGTTCCGTCACTTCGCCATCCTCTCCGGTCGGCAATCGCACATTGCGCGCCGGCACGACCGTGGAAATGGCATGTTTATAAACCATCTGACTGACGCTGTTTCTCAGCAAAACGACGAACTGGTCGAATGAATCGATCTGTCCTTGTAATTTGATGCCGTTCACCAAATAGATTGAAACGGGCACCCTTTCTTTGCGCAGGGCATTCAAAAACGGATCCTGCAGAGACTGGCCACGGGCCATGTGTAAAGCTCCTTGTTTTTTGGTGTCGATTGTACTGCCGTATCACTTCCATGCGGCACGAGGCACATACCCGATTAATGCTAGCACAGCGCAATGGCCCCCGTTATAAGGTAAGACCCTCACACAAATCCGCCCTCGGATAATGCATCAAAAATCGCGTCTGCAACGTCCGGGCGCGTGGAATCCAACCATCGTGCATTGGTGCGCCGGCGAAGCCAGGTTAGTTGCCTTTTAGCGAGTTGTCGCGTCGCCGCAATGGCTTGGTTCTGGGCTTCATTCAACGCGTCGTATCCCGCCAAATATCTCCACAGTTGTCGATATCCGACCGCGCGCATGGACGGATGTTCCGGGCTCAAATCGCCTCTTTCGTACAGGCTCCTGACTTCTTCGACGAGACCGGCGTCGAGCATGGCCTTGAACCGCATTTCGATCTTGGTGTGTAACTCGCCGCGTTCAAGGGGGGCAAGTGCAAATTCCATCAGCTTGACGTCGGCGAAAACCGACACGCGCCTCTGTTGCAATTTTGTGATGCTCTGGCCCGTGACCCGATGGACCTCGAGCGCCCGCTGGATGCGCTGCGGATCGTTGACGTGAATGCGCGCCGCGGCTTGCGGATCCACCTGCGCCAGCTCGCGATGGACCGCGGCCCAGCCTTCCCGCGCCGCGCGCGCGTCGATCTCGGCACGCACCCGCACGTCCGCTTCCGGCAAATCCGCTATGCCGGCTGTCAGGGCATGGAAGTACATCATGGTGCCGCCGACCAGCAGGGGTTGATGCCCGCGCGACCATATATCCTGCACCGCCTGCCGCACGTCGAGCGTGAACTCGCCCACCGAGTAGCCCGACGCCGGATCGCGAATGTCGATCAAATGATGCGGGATGCGCTCGCGGGTGCTCAAGGCGGGTTTGGCGGTGCCGATGTCCATGCCGCGGTACACCAGCGCGGAATCGACGCTGATGATCTCCAGCGGCAGCCGTTGCGCCAGCTGGACCGCCAGGTCCGACTTGCCGGAACCGGTGGGTCCCATCAATAACACCGCCGAGCGCTGCGCCACCTTGACGCTCACCGCCCGCGCAAAAACAACCGATCCAACTCGCCCATGGACAGGCGCACCCAGGTCGGGCGGCCGTGATTGCACTGATCGGCGCGCGGCGTGCCCTCCATCTCGCGCAGCAACGCGTTCATTTCCGGCACGCTCAAAGATCGCTGGGCACGCACGGCAGCGTGGCAGGCCATGGTGGCGAGCAGGTGGTTGATCGACTCCTCGACCCGCCGCGAGTGACCCGACTCCAGCAGATCCGACAGCACATCGCGCACGATCCCAGAAGGGTCCCGGCCGGCGAGCAGCGTGGGGATCGCGCGCAATGCCAGTTGATCCACACTCAAGCGCGTGACGTCAAAACCCAGCGCCGAAAATTCTTGGCTGTGCGCGTCCGCCATGTCGGCCTGCGCGGGACTCACCTGCAGAATTTCAGGCATCAACAGCTGCTGCCGCGCCGCGTGCCCCGCCAGCAGCCTCTTCATCGCTTCGTACAGGACTCGCTCATGCGCGGCGTGCATGTCCACTAGCACCATGCCGTCGGCCGATTGCGCCAAGATATAGACCCCGTGAAGCTGTGCGATCGCATAGCCCAAGGGCGCGGCAGCGCTCTCAGCGGAAGTGCCGTCGGCGGCACCGCCAACCAGCGGGCCCTGCGCCGGCTCCTCCTCCCGCACTGCCGCCGTCAATGGGGTTAAATAAGGCCGGTAGGCATCGGCGGAGCCGCGATGCGGCGCCTCCGGCAACGAGAAGCGCGCCTGCGTGGGACTTGCCGCGAAGCCTGAGGCACCGGTGAGCCAGTCCGCGGGCGCGCTGCCGGCAGAACCGGTGGACGGCCGCGTCTCCGCGAGCACTTTTTCCAACGTTCGAAACACGAAGTCATGGACGCGGCGTGAATCGCGAAAGCGAACTTCCAGCTTCTGCGGATGCGCGTTGACATCGACCTGGCTCGGATCCATTCCCAGATACAGCACGTAGGCGCAAAATCGGCCGTGAAACAGCACATCCCGATAGGCCAGGCGCGCGGCGCCGACGATGAGCTTATCGCGCACAAAACGGCCGTTGAGATAGGCGAACTGCAGGTCCGCCTGGCTTCGGGAAAAGGTGGGCAGTGCCAGCCAGCCGGAGAGCCGCAAGGCTTCCGTTTCATGGCGCAGTTCGATGACATGCGCCGCGAATTCCTCGCCGCAAATCCTGGCGACCCGTGCCAGCCGTTCGGCGCTGCCGGCCGCCGGCGCCAGCGTCCAGACGCTTTTGCCGTTGTGGGTAAGCGAGAAGCCGACATCGAAGCGCGACAGCGCCAAGCGCTCCAGCATGCGCACGATATGTTGGTATTCGGTATTCTCGGTGCGCAGGAACTTGCGCCGCGCCGGCACGTTGAAAAACAAGTCCCGCACCTCGACGCGGGTTCCTGCACCGTGCGCGGCCGGCGCCGGCGCGCCGATCTCGCCGTCGCGCGCGTCGATCGCCCAGGCATGCGGCGCCAGGGCCGTGCGCGAGGCCAACGCAAGCCTGGAAACGGACGCGATACTCGGCAGCGCTTCGCCGCGAAATCCCAAGGTCGACACGTTCTCCAGATCGTGAAGTGTGGCGATCTTGCTGGTGGCATGCCGTGCCAGTGCCAACTTCAAGTCGGGCGCCTCGATGCCGGCGCCATCGTCCGCGACGCGAATCAGCCCGCAGCCGCCGCGCTCCAGTTCAACCTCGATGCGCCGGGCACCCGCATCCAGCGCGTTTTCCACCAATTCCTTCACCACGGAGGCCGGCCGCTCGATCACCTCGCCGGCAGCGATCTGACTGATCAGGGAATCGGACAGCAATTGAATGGGCAAGGGCGACCTCGAGTCGCGCATTTTCGCACAAGCCTACAGGTTTAAGGGCGCGCGATCGGCGCACCTCAACGTCTTAGTCGCTCGCGCCGCCCGCGCCGGCGGCCGTCGCCAGCACCGGCCGCGAGGAGACGGCGGCCGCGAGTTGCGCGATACGCGTCCCCATGGGCGGGTTGGCGTAGAAGTAATCGCGCACACCTTGATGAATTGCCGCCGCAAGCCTGGCCTGATGCGCGGGGCTGCGCAGCCGCTGCTCCTCTTGCGGATTGGAGATATAGGCGGTTTCGACCAGCATCGAGGGAATGTCAGGCGACTTCAAGACCACGAAGCGCGCCTGCTGAACTTCACGCTTGCGCACTTCGCCGGCCTGGGTCAGGCGGTGCAGTACCCGTTCGGCCGCGACCTGGCTGGCATTGAGCGCGGCCGACTGCGACAGGTCGAGGAGCACCGAGGCCAAGACATTGTCCTTGTCCTCCAACGACACGCCGCCGATCAGGTCCGAGGCATTTTCCCGCTCCGCGAGCCAGCGCGACGCCTCGTCGGTCGCGCCACGCTGCGACAGGATGTACACGGAAGAACCGTCGATGCTGCGGTCGCGAATCGAATCGGCATGAATCGACACGAATAGATCGGCCTGCTGCGCTCGGGCCCTGCGCATCCGGTCGCGCAGCGGCACGAAGTAGTCCCCGCCGCGCGTGAGGAGCGCCTTCATTCCCTCTTCACGGTTGATCTTGAGGGCCAGTTCGCGCGCAATCGCCAGCACCACGTCCTTCTCGCGCGTTCCGTTCCTGCCGATCGCGCCCGGATCCTCGCCGCCGTGACCGGCGTCGATGGCGATGATGAGATCGCGCGTATCCGATGGCGCGTGCTTCGCCTTGATGGGTCTGTCGGCCGCGCGGCTGGGCCCGGCAAGATCAACCACCAGGCGATAGCCATAGTGCGCGTTCGGTGTGCTCAGAAAGCCCTTCGCCTGCATGGGCTGCGCCAGGTCGAGGACCAGTCGAAGGCTGCCCGATGGACTGTGCGACATGCGCACTCTCTTTACGGCGCCCGCCCCGGCCGGCGCGGTGCGGGCAGACTTGGCAAGCCGCGCACCCGCGACGTCCAGAACCACGCGCTCGGGATTGTGGAGAATGAGTAAACTGTGTTGCGCGGTACCGGACAGGTCGACGACAACCCGTGTGTTGTCCGGTCCTGACCAGAGCCGCACGCCGCGAACATCGACGCCGCATGCGGAATGCGGCAGCAGGGTTGCCAGCAACAATCCTCCGGCCCACGGCATCAGACGGCTCATAGCAATAAGTTAACGCTTTGTCCGCTTTTTTTTCAAGTTAAATTAGATACATAGAGATTTAAGCTATTGTCAATTGCTAGCTTGTCGAGCCATGCAGCGCCGGCCGCGCTCGCCGCCTCGAGGTGTGCCGCGCGCGCAGCGCCTGCGTAGAGGAGCTGCACATGCAGGTCGGCTCGCGGCACGGCAGCGCCGCCCTTTTCCGGCCATTCGATCAACATGAGAACCCCGGGTCCGGTCATATCGCGCAGTCCGAGTTCCTCGACTTCGAGGCTGGTCTGCACCCGATACAGATCAACGTGCACGCACGCCAGGTCCAAAGCACGGTAGGTGTCGACCAGGGTATAGGTGGGACTGCGCACCGGCGCCGTGACGCCGAGCCCCTGCAGCAGGCTGCGTGCACAGGTGGTCTTGCCGCTGCCCAGCTCGCCACGCAAGTGAACGACCGCGCCCGCGCGGGCGCCTGCACGTGCGCCCGCATCCGCACCCGCGCTGGCAAAGCCTCTGGCCAGAGCGGCGCCCAAGCCCTCCGTGGCAGCGCTGTCCGGCAAATCAAAGCCTAAGGAGGCGGTGGGCATCGGTTTATTATGGGCACACCATGACCGCCTCCGCACTACCCGCTGCGCTTGAACCGAAGAGCCTGGTCGCTTCACTGCGAGCCTGGGCTGCGCAACTCGGCTTCACCGGGCTTGGGATTGCCGCCATCGACTTAGCCAGAGACGAAGCCCACTTTCTCGACTGGCTGCGCTCCGGGTTCAATGGCGAGATGGACTACATGTCGCGCCACGGTGCGAGGCGCACCCGGCCGGCGCAGCTCATTCCCGGGACGGTCAGCTGCATCAGCGTGCGCATGGATTATTGGCCAGAGAAGGCGGCCGATGCGGCGGCAACGCTGGCCGACGGCAGCGTCGGCTATGTCTCGCGCTATGCGCTGGGGCGCGACTATCACAAGCTGCTGCGCTCGCGCCTGCAGAAACTCTGCGACCGGATTCAAGAAGCCGTCGGACCCTTCGGTCACCGCGTCTTCACCGACAGCGCGCCCGTGCTCGAAAAGGCCTTGGCGCGCAATGCCGGGCTGGGCTGGATCGGCAAGCATACGACGTTGATCGATCGCAACGCCGGCTCGTATTTCTTTCTCGGCGAGATCTATCTTGATTTGGACTTGCCCGCCGATGAGCCGAGCACGGCGCACTGCGGCTCCTGCAGCGCCTGCATGCCGGCCTGCCCGACCGGGGCCATCGTCGCGCCCTACCGTCTGGATGCGCGGCGCTGCATCTCCTATCTCACGATTGAGTTGGCGGGAAGCATTCCTGTGGAATTTCGCCGCGCAATCGGCAATCGCATCTATGGCTGCGATGACTGCCAGTTGGCGTGCCCCTGGAATAAATTCGCGCGGCCCGCCGCGGAGAAGGACTTTGCACCTCGGCATGGCCTGGATCATTCTCAGCTCGCGGATCTTTTCGCCTGGAGCGAAGCCGACTTCCTGGACAAGACCAGCGGCAGCGCCATCCGGCGCATCGGCTACGAGCGGTGGCTGCGCAATATCGCGATTGCGCTCGGCAACGCACCCTCCTCGCCCGCAGTGCTTGCCGCGCTCGGCGCGCGTGCAGACCATCCATCGGCCATGGTGCGCGAGCACGTTCACTGGGCGCTGGCGCAGCACCCACCCGCGTGAACTCGCCGCTCCGGCACCGACACGCTTGCAGCACCCAGCTAACCGGCCGGCAGCAACGAGCTCCCCGCGGGATTGAAGAAATGCCTGCCGCGCCGGGTTTTGGCGATCTCGGCAAAGAGCTGCGCGTAGTCTTTCTCGCTCGTGACCGGATCAATGGCCGCCGAGTTCACGATGAGCAAGGGTGACGCGTCGTAGCTGTGGAAGAACCGCGCGTAGGCCTGCGTAAGTTTTTCAAGATAAGCGCGTTCGATGTGTTGCTCGTAACGAATGCCGCGTTTACCGATGCGATCCACGAGTACATCGACCGGTGCTTGCAGATACACGACCAGATCCGGCTTGGGCGCATCCACCACCACCCGTTCATAGACCCGTTCATAGAGCGCATATTCCGCATCGTCCAGCGTGACGCGCGCGAACAACCGGTCCTTCTCCAATAAATAATCCGCCACGCGCACCGCGCCGAACAGGTCCTCTTGGCGCACATCCTCCAATTGCCGGGCGCGCTGAAACAAGAAGAACAATTGAGTCTGAAACGCGGCCGCCCGCGGATTCTTGTAAAAGCGCTCGAGAAACGGATTCTGATCGGCTTGCTCCAGCACCAGCTGGCCGCCCAGCGATTGGCTCAGGCGGCGCGCCAAGCTGGTCTTGCCGACGCCGATCGGCCCCTCGACAACGATAAAACGATGCGGTACTGCAGCTGCCATTCAAAGACTCTTGTTATTCGAGGACCGATATTCCGTCGCCGCCGACCTTGAGCTTCAGATCGAGCACGGTGCCCATGCCTGGGATGTAAATCGTCGGGGCAATGTCCGCCAGAGGATACAGGACGAAGTTGCGTATCGACACTCCGGGGTGCGGCACGGTGAGACCGGGCTCTTGCACTTCCGAATCGACCATCCACAGCAAATCCAAATCGATCACGCGAGGTCCCCAGCGCTCGCGTCGACTGCGCCCCATGCTGCGTTCGATGCCGAGCAGGCTCGCCAGCATTTCGTGCGCACTGTGTTGCGTCAGCAGTCCTACCGCCGCGTTGATGAAATCCGGTTGATCCTTGGGGCCCATCGGGCGCGAGCGGTAAAGATGCGAGCGCAGCAGCGTATCGGGCGCGCCCAACGCAGCTAATCGCTCCATGGCCTCGAGCACCCGCTCGCGGGGGAGTTCCAGATTGCTGCCGATCGCCACGTACGCTGGGCGCCAGAGCGTGCTCATTTATTAACTGCGCGCCGCTCCGCCGCGTCGACGGCGGCGGCGTCGACGGCCCGGGGCCGGAGTTCCTTCCGCTGCCGGCTCCGGTGGGCGCGCCTGAACCAGTGCCACCCGCTCTTCCTGCGGCAGCACTTGAATGTCGGTCCACCACTTCGCCAGCTCCGGATCCGCGACGCCGGCTTGCGCACGCAGCAGCAGAAAATCATAGGCCGCGCGAAAGCGTGGATGCTGCATCAGGCTCAGGGACTTGACGCCGCTGCGGCGATTGAAGCGCGGTTGCAGCATCAACAATTCGCGCATCGGAATGGAGAAGCGCCGTGGAATCGACACACGCATTTGTTGCGCCCTGAGCACCGCGTCGCAGGCCTGCATCAGTAGCGCCAGATCGGGCGTCGGCCCCGCCTGCCTTTCATTCAGCTCGCGCAGCACCGCGCTCCACAGCAACACCGCAAATAGAAAGGTCGGCGTGACCGGCTTGTCCGCTGCGATGCGCTCGTCGGTATTGACCAGCCCCATTTTGAGCATGTCGGCCGCATACGCATACGGCGGCAGCGTGAAGGCGGCGGCCGATTGCGGAAACAAATGCTCGAACAGGCCGTACTGCTGCAGCAGTTCGTATGCCTTTGCGCCGAATCCCGACAGAAACAGCTTCAAGACTTCATCGAACAATCGCGCCGGCGGAACGCCGTCCAGCAAGTAGGCCAGCTGCCTGATCGGCCGCTCGGTATTGGGCTCGATCGCGAAGTCGAGCTTTGCGGCAAAACGCACCGCCCGCAGCATGCGGACCGGATCTTCCCGATAGCGTGTCTCCGGATCGCCAATCATCGTCAGGCGCCGCATCTTGACGTCATTGACGCCATCGACGAAATCCCAGATCGAGAAGTCCTCGATGTTGTAGTACAGCCCGTTGGCCGCGAAGTCGCGCCGCCAAACATCCTCCTCGATGGTGCCGTAGATGTTGTCGCGCAGGATTCGCCCGCGCGTGTCGAAGGCACGATGCTCCGAATCGGCAGGCGGCAAGAATTCAACGGGTTCGTCGGCCCGCGGCTCAGCGATGCCCTCGGTGCCACCATCCGCGCCGCCTTCCGCTCCAGCCTCAACGTCCACGTCTTCGGCGTCTTCCCGCTCCGGCGCCGCGGCAGCGCGAAAGGTCGCCACTTCGATGATCTCGTTGCCGAAAAACACATGCGCCAGGCGAAAGCGACGGCCGATCAGGCGGGAGTTGCGAAACAGCCGCCGCACCTCTTCCGGCAACGCATCGGTCGCGATGTCGAAGTCTTTGGGTCGTAAGCCCAGCAACAAATCACGCACCGCACCGCCGACCAAGAAACCCTGATAGCCCGCCTCCCTGAGGCGATACAGCACCTTCAGCGCGTTCGGCGATATGTCCGCACGCGATATCGAGTGCTCGGACCGGGGAATGACCAGAGGCTTAAGTGGCGTTGGCGATGAGTTCAAAAAGGGGGGTTCCGCTTGAGTCCAAAAAATTGGCCCGTATACTACCAGCCCCTCTGGGCCCCAAGGCCCAAAGATCCGCCAGTCCGCTCCCTTCGTCTAGAGGCCTAGGACACGGCCCTCTCAAGGCTGTAACACGGGTTCGAATCCCGTAGGGAGCGCCATATCAAAGGAAAAGGCTGGGGCATCGCCAGCGTTTTCCTTTGATCCGCCCTACGGGATGAGAACACCCGCGCGAGCGGGGGTTCGACAAATCGACCGTCCGGGCGATTTGAACGCCGGAGGCCTTGCCGAGGGCGGCCCCGAAGGGGCGAGGCCGAAGGCCGAGTAATGCCGTAGGGAGCGCCAATTCAATCAATTACTTAGACGCGATTACCTGATGGTTCTTAATCTTATATGGCACATTTATATAAGTTTTCTCTCGACCTCATCGCCAGTAGGGGCCAGTGCGCCGGGGTTTTGGCCCAGCTCCCGCGTGGTATCCTTCGCGACCAAACCGTGAGGGACCACGTAGGCTCTTAATGCCCGACGATCCAGAAAACGCTGCTGCGCAAACCGAGCAGCTCGACACGCCGGCTTCGGTCGCCGCACCCGCCCCCGCGGTAGCATCCACGGCGAAGCGACAAATCTTTGAAAACCTGACGCATGAACTCAACGACGAGGATGTGACGAGCCGCGCCGCGGTGAAATTGATCATAAATAGGATGATCACCGCCGAAACAGACCGCGACTACTTCAAGCAATTCGAGCGGCTGTACTGCGCTGCGCATGAGAAGGCCGCAGTCTTGGCAGAAAAGTTGCGAGTCAACAAGATGGTAGAGGTTCAATTCGGTGCGGGCCTGGCGCTCGCTGGCGCTGCGGCAGGTTTCGTCCCAGTGCTTTGGGACAAGGACCACATGCTGCCGGGCATCATTTGCATCGCCTATGCGGTCGTACAGTTGGTCACTTCCGTACTGGTGCGCATTTTTGGGACAAGGCAATGAAGATCAGCGTCGCAGGCATATATGAGCGTGGGATTGTTGACAAGGAGCGGGTGCACTTCCGCGCCGACACCGACCTCGACCTCTCTTTCTTTGTGTTGCTGGATACGGCGCGGAAAAATTCTACTCAGGTTTACGCTGGCAACCGCTCCGCATTTTGGTTCGCACCGCAGCCAATTCCCAAAGGGCAGCACGTCGTGGTGTATACACGTGCCGGAACACCGAACGTTGAAAAGCGCAACGATGGGTCGATTTATAATTTTCTGTTCCGCGGATTGACCTATCCGCTGTATGCGCAAAATGAGGCCTGCGTTGTACTGATGGAGATACAAACCTGGGTCTCCACGTTCCTGCAGACAACCGCGCTGCCGCCGCCGACTCCGCCCGCACCAACTGGGCTGGGAATATTGGGGGCACTGCCAACCTACAGCTACGGCCTACCCACTCCTCCCACTCTCGCAGATGAACTAGGCATCGCCGAGCCGAGCTATTCTCAACTTCTCAGTGAGATACTCAAGAAGAAAAGCTAGCTCGGTCCCACTATCACCAACCGTGCGTCTCTAATGCGGCGCGATATTTGTCCAAATCAATACCTACGACGAGCGCTGCTTTGTGCGGACCGAATTCCGGCTGGGCTTGCCTGAAGAAACTGATCGTGAAGGTGCGTTTCGTTTTACCTTTAATCACTGGAAGCTTGCCGAGCACGTGTACCCCGTGGCCATCCGGAACGTCACCAAGCAATATAAATTTTCCATGTTGATCGCCGATAGTCATATCGGTACCAAACACTGCGGCAAACTTTTTGAGCATGTCGAGTGGACTTGTGACGCCAACCAAACTCCCCAAGTCTTCGGGATATAGTCGCCACGCTTGATGTACTTCCAGCGTCAGATTTTTCCGTGCACCGGCAACCAGCATGATAAAGCTTTTTGTAGGATACTTATCGTGGAATGTCTTAGTAAAAATTGAAATCAGATATGGGTCATGGGGATTCTTGGGTGGCCCGTAGTGTTGCTCAAGATCAGGCGCTCGCACCGTTTCTTCAATCAGGCGCTGCTCATTTGCAAATTTCTTTCCGCAAAACTGAGCAATGTGGGGAATGATCTCAACTCTGTAGAGGTCGGACGGCAAGTCTCCCTTTTTGGCCAACCGTTCAAGTGCAGCCTCGCTGTTCACTGGGTCTAGGAGCGCATCGCTTTCTTGATCCAACGCATCGCAGAGTTTCTCGCGGGACTCCAGGGTGCTCGCCGCAGATATGCCGTAACGCCTACTTATGTCCTCGATTACCCTTGCGCGAATCGCCTCTTCATTCGGAACCGTTGGTTGCGCCGCAGGGTTTGCTTCGTTCTCGACAGCCAAAGCCGCTCGCGCGAGAATACCCGCTGCGGTCACTCGATCAAAGCTTCCAATCGCGGTGTTCATAACTGACTCATAATTAGATCAAATTCATTGCGATGTAGATCATCAATCTGTAGCTCAGGACCATATGACGCCCGATCCGGATGTGGAACTTGATGCAACCTGCCTGCAAGCTCAATTGGGGCGCGTGGAATAACGTAAAGTACCGGTCGCCATATTTTCCAGCTAGAGGATTTCATGACTGAGACAATCTCCTGATACTGCAGGTCAGTAATGGTTCCATCAGATATCCACACCTTCGCCAGACGTTTGAAGGTCTTTCTATACCGGCAAAATGCACGCCACTGCGATATTTCATCGCAATTTCGTGCGCAATCCACGGATTAGCCGAATACAAAATGGGGCCTGCCATGCGCGAGACATATTAACAGCCACGCATGCTCGTGGGTTAAAAACAACACGCCGTCAGCACCGAAATCTCCTGTCTTCCCAGCCTTGCGGACACGATCATCGAGGCTGAGGAGCATCAATCCCGCGATCGCTGTCCTGGCTACCAGCGCCGATGCAAGACGGATCGCGTCCAGCGTTCGAGTCGGTTCGTCGGCCACAACCGGACAACTGCACGAGCATGACCGGAACCTACGCGTAGTCAGCGCGCTGCAGAACCCGCGTCCCGGGAATTTTCGGGATGCGACGGTCGTTCGTCACAAAGGCACCGCAGCCGTACCCTATCGCTGCGACGAGCTGTAGCGCATCGGGTGTTTTGAAGCTGGTCGCGGCGCGCAGCTGCGCGGCGTGTCGCAGCTGGTCACGCGACAGATCGATCACCTGAATACCCCGGCTGCGGGTGAGAAGTTGTTCGTACCGCGTCCACGGCCCTGGCTAAATCGGGACCCAATTAAGGCAGCAACCGGCCAAAAGCGCTGACAACCCTAAGTCGCAATCGAAACGCTAACTGCGCCTAACTCGGCGTACAAGTTCACCGCGAGCCGCGCTCTTCGTCGAGAAGCTCGCCGGCTCTGCGCTTGCCGCGGTGCGCGCGCGCCAGCGCCGTGTACACAGCGCGAGACGTTCTCCAGGATCGAGTTTCTTTCTTGACCGGCAGCAATCGCGCATCAAAGGTGTAGGCATCGGGACCGCTCACTATCCAATCCAGTGAAAACTGTGGATGCAAAGGGTTGATGAGCACATTCCATTCGCCGGGCGTGATGATTGTGGGCACGAGCATTGCCGGGGTCGCCTTGGCTTCGAGCCACGCATCGCCAAATGCGCGGCTGACCGCGAGTCGGCTCTTCCATTGCGCAGGAAAGGAATCGGGTCTCAGGATCAGCGAGTCTCGAATTTCCGCCGTATAGGCATAAAAGGGTTGGATGTCATTCGTCTGTTTGAGGCGCACCAGGATCTCTAAGGCCGCGAGTGAGAGAGATTGCGCCGTGTAAACGACCGGGTGGCCTGCTGTGTGCCAGCGGGCCGAAGCGTACAGGCCGCCGTTACCGCTGAAAGCTTCTTTCCGGGTACGTGTGACGCGCGCAGCCCCGATGCGAAATACCCTCATGCACTTCAGACGAAGTGGCCATAAGCCAGCGCGCGCAGCAGATTTTCCACTTCGCGAGCGCCCAGTTCGGTATCCAACAAGTCCCAGGGTGCCAAATTGGCCAAGCTCGCTTCGGGCTTGGCCAACCATTCTGATACGGCTTCGTCTGTCGTAAAAAGCGTGCGGCCGAGATTCCTGACACGCGCCACTCTTAGGAGCTTTTCAGAAGTATCACTGGATAGCGGTGCACCGTTGCCCCGTTTGCGGGTTACCGTGCGCCGGGCAATGCCCAATTTCGCGGCCAACGTGCTGCTTGAAAGTCCCAATGCCGAGGCGACCTGCTCAAACATAGCGGCTGGCAATCCGTTGCGAACTTGGGTAAGGATTTCTAGAAGGGGCTTTTCAGCCAGAGCAAATACGGATTGCATCGGATCACCTTGGGCCAAATGGCTCATCGTCACGAGCCATAATACCTTCCATGCGGCGGGCGCGCAATTGAGCGGCAGGCGGCGGCGAAACCCGACAAGCGCCTAGTGACCACCGCAAAAACAACGACTTACGCCTGCGCCGTGCCGCGGCTCGCGCCCCGTTCTAAGATTGGCTAAAGCGACGTCGCCTTCGTACTGCAAATCGCGACACAGGCCTGCGCGGCCGTCTGCTGCTCTTTGCTGCAGGTTGCCTGATCCTTCCCGCTTCGCATGCAAGCTCGGTATTGCACTTGCATATCGTGCGTGCATTTCTGGCAAGCCACGTCGCCGAGCGCACTGCTTGCCCCGGCGAGAAAAGACAGAGCGCCTAGGAATCCTATGAGCACTTTCATTTGTTTCTCTCCGGTGGCACATCCATGTCGACACTGATATCACAATGGGGGCAGCGCTCCGCCGAGCTGCGGCCCACGCTAACCCAAAAGCCGATGCTGCCCAGCGATTTTTCGCAGTTCGGGCATGGAATCTCGAAGAGGCTCCAGAACGCCGCCAAAAGAACGACGCCCACCAGGACCGCAAACACGATTCTGATCGAGAGGATACGCGGTGCATATCCCATCGCTATGCCGACGGCGAGAAGAAAAACGCAAGCCAGCGCGGCATATCGGTCGCTGCGTCGCTTCAAGTATTGGCGGATCGTCATCTGATCCCAGTTTAGCCGGATCGAGGGGATTCTGTGATGGGGTGCCGCCTTTTCAGGTCATCCGATCCGCGCCTCTTGCGTTGCTCCGAGTCTCGAGCCACGCCGCGCTTTTCATGACGCCCACCCCGTATTCATACACATTTTTTCCGCCGCGATAACCCGTGACAACCAAGGCTGCCGTTGCCGCCATGAGCAGGACGACAAAGACCCAGGAGGGTCTCGATCCTGGGGCAGCGCCCGCACCGCGCCACGCAGCCAGAAGCACCAAGAGCAGCGTCGTCAGCATGGCCCACTTCATGTGCTGGGAGATGGCTGCGCGCGCCGCCGCGCTCACCTCCAGATCGAGCACGGCACCGAGTCCTGAGCCCAATGCAAACACGGCGGCCACCGCGCCCAGGCATAGATTCCACGTCCCCACGGTGGCCGCGGTCGATGCGAGGGCTTCGCTGCGCAGCAAGCGCGCCGCGGGCAACAAAGCCGCCGCAACCACAACGAGCGCGATCGGGAAATGCACCACCAGGGGATGCCAGCTCGGCAAAGGACTCATGAGTGTCTCGATGCGGCCAGCTGACCGCGCCACCACGCGATGGTGTCGTTGATCCCCTCGCTCAACGAACGCCGCGGCTGCCATTGCACCTCGTCGCGCAGGCGATGCACATCCGGTACCAACAGCGGCGGCTCGTCGCTCGGTGCGCTGCGAGCGCCGAGCCGCACCAGGTCCGGTCGGCCGATTTCGAGCGCTATGCGCTCGATCAAGTCCGCCAAGGAGATTCTTTCGTCGGCACCGATATTGACGGGGCCCTGGACCTCACTGTCGAGGAGCTGCGCAAAGGCCGCCCCGACATCGGCGACATGGAGAAAACTGCGGATCTGTCGCCCATGCGTGCACAGGGCTTCCTTGTCTAAGAGCAAGTGCCGGATGACAGAGGGCACCAAACGATCCGGATGCTCGTAAGGGCCGAATTGAAAAAAAATGCGGCCCCACGCGCTCGACAGTCCTTCGTCGGCAATTTGCGCCAGCGCCTTCTGCAACGCGATTTTGGTGGCGGCATAAGGCGTGAGCGTTGCGCCTTGGTCCGCCAAGGGGCTTGAGCGCTCCGAGCACACGCCCGCCTGCGACCAATCGTATTCCACGCAACTGCCCGCCATCACGGCGCGGCTGCCGCCGCTCGCCCGAAAGGCGCGCAGCAGGTATTGACTTGAGGCGAGCCAGCGATAGTTCTCCGGGCTCTGCCAATAGACACCCGGCGTCGCGATCCACGCGAAATGCAGCAAGTGAGTCGGCACGACACGCTTCAGCAGCGCATCGACGTGCTCATCATTCAGCAGATCGGCAAAATGCACCGAAGCTCCCTTAAGCTCTGCCGGGATGCTGCGGTCAGCGGTCCCCGACAGGACCGCGTGCACCTCGAATCCCTTCTGCAGCAGCGGCGCGATGCTCCAACGGCCGATGAAGCCGCCCGCGCCGGTCACCAACACGCGCCTCGCCTCGATCACAGCTGCGCCGACGGGTCCAAGAGCGGATAGTTGGCATCGCGCGCCGAGATCACGCTCGGCGCCACCGGCCACTGAATGCCGAACGCCGGGTCGTTCCAGCGCAGGCCTCGCGCCTGCTCAGGCGCATGCGGCGCGGATATCATGTAGTACACCTCCGCCCCGTCGCTTAACGTGACAAATCCGTGGGCGAATCCGGGCGGAATGAACAGCGCGCGGCGGTTTAGTGAAGTGAGCTCGGTGCCAAACCAACGCCGGTATCCGTGTGACTGAGGTCTGATGTCCACGATGACGTCGAATATCGCGCCCGCCGTGCAGCGCACCAGCTTGTGCTCTTCGTGCGGGGCGCTCTGATAGTGCAGTCCGCGCAGCGTGCCCTGGCGTGCGCTGTAGGACACGCTGCACTGCCCCAACTCAGGGGCCAGGCCGCGCGCCGTAAATTCATCCGCAGAAAAACTGCGGGCAAAAAAGCCGCGCTCGTCGGTGAGCGGCTCGAGGTCCACGAGAAAGGCGCCCGGCAGGGGTGATTCAGTGAATATCATCGGTCAGTATTCGCGCCAGCGGCACGGGTGTGACGAATCGCCCGCCCCACGCCGTGATCCCCCCGAGCTGCTGCCGGATTTCATCACGAAGATTCCAGGGCAGGATCAAGACGTAATCGGGCTTGGCTTGCATCAATACCTCCGGCGACACCACCGGGATATGGGTGCCCGGAAGGTACTTACCCTGCTTGTGCGGACTTCGATCCGCCACGAATGCAATCTCCTGGGGTGTGACGGCGCAGAAATTGAGCAGCGTGTTGCCTTTCGCGGCGGCACCATACGCCGCGACGCGCTTGCCCTCACGCTTTGCGTCGGCCAGAAGCGCCCGCAGCGAGTCCCGGCATGCATCGACGCGCTGCGAAAATTGCGCGTAGGTCGACAGCTCCTTGAGGCCCGCGGCCGCCTCACGGGCGCGCACCTCATGCAGCGTAGCGCTGTCTTTCAAATCCGCACGCGCCGCATGCGCGGCGAACAACCTCAACGAACCGCCATGCGTCGGCAGCCGCTCAACATCATAGAGACGCAGTCCATGGCGCGCAAAGGCCTGTTCGATGGCGTGCACCGAAAAATATGAAAAGTGTTCGTGATAGATGGTATCGAATTCGACCTGCTCGATCAGTTCCAACAGGTGCGGAATTTCGATGGTCACATGGCCTTTGGGAAGCAGCAGCAGCGCGATGCCGGCCAGAAAATCGTTCAGTTGCGGCACGTGTGCCAGCACGTTGTTGGCGATGATGAGGTCGGCTTGACGCCCTTGACCTGCCAAATTGCCGGCCACCTTCTGGCCGAAAAATTCCACCAGCGTCGGCACGCCGATGTTTTCCGCCGCCGCCGCCACGGTATCGGAGGGATCGATCCCGAGCACGGCAATGCCCATCTTTAAGAAATTCTTGAGCAAGTAGCCATCGTTGCTGGCCAATTCGACCACGAGGCTGCGCGAGTCCAGCGCGAACCGCCGGCGCGCCATGTCGCAATAAGCCTTGGCGTGGGCGAGCCAGTCATCCGAATACGATGAGAAGTAGTGATAATTGCCGAACAATTCCTGCGGGGCCACATCGTAGTCCACTTGAACGAGCTTGCAGGACTCACACACCTTGGCGCGCAGCGGGTAGCGCTTCTCCTGCTGAAACGCGCTTTGGTCCGCGATAAAGGCATTCGATGCGGGTTGCATCCCTAAGTCCGCCATCGTCACGGTGAGACGGCCGCGGCAAGCTCGACAGTGCGCGACCGGCCCTACCATCGCGTGGCTATCCTTCCCACAACTTCCAGGGCGCCGCGCCGCTCTCCCACAGGGAATTCAAATGTAGCTTGTCGCGCAAGGTATCCATGGGCTGCCAGAAGCCCCGATGCACCCAGGCGGCCAGTTGCGCGTCCGCGGCCAGATTTTCCATCGGCTCGTTCTCCCACACCGTGTCGTGGCCGTCGATCAGCTCCAGTACGCTGGGATCGAGAATGAAAAACCCGCCATTGATCAGCCCGCCCTCGGCCGAAGGCTTTTCCTCGAAAGAGATAACCCGCGCATCCTGCGCGACGATGCGGCCGAAACGCGCCGGCGGTCTGACGCAGGCCACGGTGGCCTTGCGGCCATGGCTGGCATGAAAGGCGATCTGCGCCTTGATATCGATATTCGACAGGCCATCGCCATAGGTCATGCAAAAGGGCTCGCTCGCGGCCAAAAACTTGCCGATCTGCAGCAGCCGGCCACCGGTCAAGGTGTCCTCACCGGTGTCGACCAGGGTCACCTTCCAAGGTTCGACGCGACAGTCGTGATACTCGACGCGGTTCTGCGCCATGTCGAAGGTCACGTCGGATTGATGCAGGAAATAATTCGCAAAATATTCCTTGACCATGTAGCCCTTGTACCCTAAGCAGACGATGAACTCATTGACGCCGAATGCCGCGTACAGCTTCATGATGTGCCAGAGAATGGGCCGGGTGCCGATTTCCACCATCGGCTTCGGCCGCGTGTTCGACTCTTCGGCGATGCGCGTGCCCTTGCCGCCCGCCAGGATGACGCACTTCATGAGTGCTTCGCCGCCAACGATTGATACTGCGCAATTTGCGCTTCGGAATACTTTCTCATGTTCTCCCCCGCCGCGTGAGCCCGGTACCAGTCCGCGGTCCAAGCCAGCGATTCACCCACGCCCAATCGAGGCTGCCAACCCACGGCATTCCGCGCCAAGCCGGAGGCTAACGTCAGCACCGCCGCCTCCTGCGGATGCGCGCCCTCATCGCGCCGCCAACCCGGAAGACCCGAAAACCTCGCGCTGAAAGTCTCGACGACTTCGCGCACCGTGCAAAAGGATGCCGGGTCCGGGCCGAAATTGACAGCGCGCGGCGCACTGGCGGGCGACCGCACCAAGGCTTGCGCCAGGGCCAGATAACCCGACAGCGGCTCGAGCACATGCTGCCAGGGCCGGATCGCCTCGGGAAATCGCAGAGACACCGGCTCGCGCGCGGCAAGCGCGCGAATACAGTCGGGGATCAGCCGATCCTGCGACCAGTCGCCGCCGCCAATGACGTTGCCGGCGCGCGCGGAGGCGATCGGCGGTCCGCCGGTGAAGAAGCTGTCGCGAAAACTGCCGGTGACGAGCTCCGCGCAGGCCTTGCTGTTGCTGTAGGGATCACGGCCGCCGAGACGATCGCCTTCGACGAACGGCCGGCCCTCACCGTGATTTTCATACACTTTGTCGCTCGTCACGATGAGCACGCATTGCAAATGCTCGAGTGCCCGGCATGCCTGCAGCAAGATGGCCGTGCCCATGACGTTGGTCGCGTAGGTGGCGAGCGGATCGCGATACGACTCGCGCACCAGCGCTTGTGCCGCCATGTGAATGACGATCTGCGGATCCGACTCGATCAACGCCCGGCAAACGCTCTTTTCGTCGCGGATATCGGCGATGTGAGAATCGGCGTGCCCCCCCACGACGGCAAACAGGTTGGGCTCGGTGGGCGCCGCCAGGGCGTAGCCTGTCACCGTGGCGCCCAAGCTTCGTAGCCAGAGGTTCATCCAGGTGCCCTTGAAGCCGGTGTGCCCGGTCAGGAACACACGCCGATTGCGCCAAAACTCGTGCATCAGCTGTGTGATGTCAACGCATGCATGCTGAGAAGCATACCGGCTTAATGGGTCTGCGGCGAGATCAGGCCGCGACCAGCCGGCTCAACAGGTTCAGGTAGTTCGCGCGGTAGCTGCGCAGTGCATAGCGCTGCTCGACATGTTGACGTCCCTTGGCACCAAAACGGGCGCGCAGGTCCGCCGCGACAATCAGCTTCTCGAGACTGCGCTCCCAGGCATCGACATCCGCCGCGTGCAAGCCGTTGATGCCGTCCAGCACCGCTTCGGTGTTGGCACCCACCGGAGAGGCCACGCACGGCAGCGCGGCAGCCATGTACTGCAGCAGCTTGAACGCACACTTGCCGCGTGACCACGCATCGTCGGTGAGCGGCATGACACCGATATGCGCGCCTGCCAACGAGTGCGCCTCGGTCGCAGCGCTCCACGGCACCCGCTCGATGCGTACATCATTCCACTGCGGAAACGCCGAGCAGATCACGCGCAGCGTCAAGGCGTATCGGCTGCTCAGGCGCGCCAGGGCCGGCCGGATCATATCCAGGTAGATCAGATTTTCAGGACTGCCGATCCACGCGATGATGGGCGCCTCGGCCGGGCCTGCCGACGTGGGCTCGTAGCAGGCCGTATCGATCGAGGTGGGAAGCACTTGAACCTCCTTTGCCGTGGCGCGCGCCACGCCCGCCAGCACATCGTTGCCGGCGGCGACCGCGTCCGCCCAACGGCAAGTCGCGGCAAATTTTCGCTTGCGCCAGGCAGATTCATCGGGAAGCTCTCCCAGCCGACGCGGCTTGCGCACGTAAATCGCATCGTCCACGTCGAATACGCGGCGCCGGCTCAACGCGGCAAACAATCGCGCTTCGATCGAACTGAGCTTGATTTGATGCAGCACCGTGATATCCGCCCAGCGCCACAGCGCGCGCCGCTCCCAGGTGCGCAGGCCATAGCGGCCGCTCGGGAATTGCTCGGCACGCACCTGCCAGCCGGCCGCTTGCAACGGCTCGATCAGGCTGCGCATGCGGTGCCGGTAGGACGGCTGCTCCAGACCATACCCCAGCAATACGATGTTTGGCATTACCGTAAGCCCTACGCCATCCCGGCGAGATGTGAAAGAGCCTGCAGCGCGATGTCGATGCCATTCGCCAGCTTTAATTTACCGGCACGTTGCGCCAACGCCGCGCGCGCCGATTCATCGCGCAAGAGAGTGGCGGCCGCACGCGCGATGCTCGGCGCGGCGAGCGCGGCGGTCGCGGCCACGCCGGCGTTCACGCAGCGTTGGATGCGCTCGGACTGGTCCTGCGCAATGGGCACGGCAATGCAGGCCCGACCGCAGGCGATCGCCTGCAACAGGGTGGAGCCGCCGTTGGTGACCACGAGCCGTGCCTGGCTTAAGAGGTCGGAAAGATCGGTCTGCGGCAGCGCATTGAAGCAGCGCAATCGTGAACTCGGCAGGATCGAGTCGGCCGCCTGCGGGTGCGCGGGAACACCGGCGTGCGCCGCTCGCGTCGGCCCGACAAACACTACCGTCTCGGTCTCGGCCAGTGAATTGGCGGCCGCCAGAAATTGCCCTGCCGCATCACGCGCACCCGGATGTCCGGTGCCGCCGCCCGGCACGACGAGCACGAACGGCCGCTGCTTCAACCCCACGCGCGCCGCGATCGAATCATCCTCGGGCGCGATCCGCGACATCACCACATCGAGATATCGCACGGTGGGCCTGCCCAATCTGTCGAGCTTGAAGCGCTCCCACCACCCTAATTCGCCCGCAATCAGTTCTGGATAGGCAATCCAGTGTTCATCGATCATGCGCATCCAGCGCCAGCGAAACGCCCTGCGTCGTTGTCGCGACCGCGCGCTGATATAGACGATCCGCGCACCCTGCCGGCGCGCGGCGCGCAATTGGGCGGTGCGCCCTGCATTGTCGAAGACCACGATGCTCGGCCGGAACTCCTTGATCAACCCGGCAACGGCGCGGGTGTGGAACGTCGGCGATGCATCGAGCAACGTCGCCGCGAACGGCACGGTCGCGGCGTAGGGCGCCTGGCGGCTCAAGATAAAATGAATCTCGGCTCGCGGCCAGCGCCGCCGCGCGGCCTGTGCGATCGCGAGACTGCGCGCGTACTCGCCCATGCCAAACGCGCCGGAAACCGGCACAAACAGGATTCGCGGCGCGTCAGCCAAAGGCACTGAACCAGCGATCCAGGATCAACAGATACCAGGCGCGGCGAAATTCGGCGCCCACGGCCCGCTGCAAGACGCCACGGTCCATGAGACGCCGCACCGCCTCATGCAGCAGCGTCGGGTGCTGCTTGAGCCAGCGATGCACCGGCAGACCGAAGCCTGACTTGGGCCGGTTCATATGACCTGGCGGCAGCCTCGGTTCCATGAGCCGGCGGACCAGCAGCTTGCCGCGTCGGCGCCGCGCATCGACCAGGAGCTGCGGATCGACCGTCAGCATGAATTCGACCAGGCGATGATCCAGCAGCGGCGGCCGCACCTCCAGAGAGTGGGCCATGCTGGTTCGATCGACCTTGGTGAGCAAGCCCTCGGCCAGATCCGTATTGAGGTCGAGCCAGCGCAGCTGCGCCAGCGGAGCCAAGTCATCGCGCCAAAATTGCCGGTAGAACCACAGGTAATCGTATCCCGGCGTCTTCCAGGAAGATGACAACAGCGCGTCGATCTGCTGCGCCGTCATTCCCCCCAGGGCTGCGGCATAAGCCGGCAAGCCTTCAAGCCCCCGCCGCTGCATGGAAGAGGCCAAGCGCGACAGGGGCGGCAAGTACCTTGCCAGCGATCGATTCAGAAAATTCGATCGGCCGCCCACGCTCGACCAATAGCGCGGGTAGCCGCAAAAAATCTCATCCCCGCCCTCGCCGCTCAATGCGACCGTGACTTCGCGGCGTGCAAATTGCGCCACCAAATAATTCGACCAGGCCGCGCTGTCGCCGAAGGGTTCATCGAATAGGGACGCCATTCGATCCAGCGCGCCGGCGAAGTCCGCCTGCGGCGCCGTCATTTCCAAATGCTCGGTATCGAGGTGAGCCGCGACATGCCGCGCCGCATCCGCCTCCGATCGGGCGCCCGACTCGAACCCCAAGGTATAGGTGCGCGGGGCGTCCAGGTAGTAGGCCGTGAGGGCCGAATCGATCCCGCCGCTCAAAAAGACCCCGACCGGCACATCGGATACCGTGTGCTGCGGAATCACCGCCGCGAGCAATGCATCGAGCTGTGCGACGGTATCCTCGGCGCTGCGTTCGACGATCGCCGTCGACGGGTTCCAATAACGCTCGATGCGCACCTGCCCTGCGTGCCACTGCAGAGTGTGCGCCGCCGGCAACTTGCAGATGCCCCGATAGATCGTCTTGGGGGCGGGAATGTAGCCGTGGAATAGGAAATCTCGCACGGCGCTCGGATCGATATCCGGCGTGCCGAGAAGCATCAAGGACTTCAGTTCCGAGGCGAACGCGATACCGTCCGGCAGCAGCCGATAGTACAGGGGCTTGATCCCCAGCCGGTCACGGGCAAGCAACAGGGTTTTGGAGCGCTTGTCCCAACTGGCGAAGGCGAACATGCCGACCAGGCGCGTAAGACAGGAGGCCCCCGCGGTGGCGAGAAGCCGCAGCACCACCTCGGTGTCGCCGCTCGATGTCCAAGGACCCGGCAGGTCCTCGCGCAGGCGCTCATGGTTGTAGAGCTCGCCGTTGTAGGTGAGTACATGTGAGCCGAACAGCATGGGCTGGCTGCCGGCGTCCGTCAGATCCTGAATCGCCAAGCGGCGGTGAGACAGAGCCACGCCTGCATCGGTCCACACGCCGTCGCCGTCGGGACCCCGATGCCGCAAGCGCTGCGCCATGCCCAGCGCGATCTCGGCGCTGGCCTGAGAACCGATAATTCCGGCTATGCCACACATGCCGGCAGTCTAGCGCGGCCGAGTAAGGATGTACCGCCGGGGCGGCGGTCGCAAATATTCCTCACGGCAGCGACTAGCCATCGGGCAACGGTTCGTTTAGGGTGCGCCCTGGAGCTGCGAACACATGGCAACACCCGCCGATCTTCGATTGTTGGAACTGCTGCGAAGATGGCTCGAAAGCCTCGAGCTGCACACCAAGTATTCGTCGCTGGATGACGACGGCTACTGGAAAGTCCAGCCTTGGTCGAAACATGAGCGCCCGACACGATGGGTCATCGAGTTGGCCCGGCAGAAGACCATGGCGCTGCGCGCCCAGGTCGAGCATCGCGCGAAAGCCGGCGATTCGCAGTTCTCGGATGCGTTGGAGTTGATGGCATTCCTTGCCAATCTGTTGGGTGCCGAACACATCGAGCGGTTCATCCCCATGGCGGAGGCGCGCAACGAGCGCGAGCTGTCGTCAAAACCGGCCGATCGCAGCTCGGACAGCACGATTCAGCAACCTGTATCGGTCACCGCGACCCGGGAAATGCCCAAGTTCTTGGGCAGCAAACGCGCGCCGCCGCCGGTGGGAACCGCCCAGCTCGCGCGCAGCGAGCGCAAGGCCGCCGCGGCGGTGGTAAAACCCGCACCGAAGGCGCCCGCCAGAGTGCCTCCCAAAAAGCCGGCTGCGCAACCCGATCGCACCGGTCCATCCGAAGCGGCCCGAGATCAGGTGATCGCGGATGCGTAGCGCTTGGTACAATGGGGCCGGAAATGGTTTGAGCTGCCGGAACTCATCGCCCGCATGGCCGACCGCCCGGCCCTGGCGGATGTGCGGCGTATCTTGAAGGAAAATAAAGCGGCGATTGAAAAGAAAGCCGGCAACCCTTAGGAGCCATCCGGGTATTCTCGTGGCCCGCCGCACTTGAGCGCGGATCGCTCTGCTGCGTAAAATTTAAAAATTCGGGGAACCTCCTGCAAAAATCTAGGCTCAAAAGCGCGCATGATCACCATCAATAATCTCTCGAAACGGTATGGCGACAAGCTGGCCGTCGATGATCTGACCTTTTCCGTGGCCCCGGGCGAGGTGCTCGGCTTCCTGGGTGCCAACGGCGCCGGCAAGTCGACGACCATGCGCATGATCGCCGGCTTCATCTCGCCCACGGCCGGGCGGGTCTCGGTCTGCGGTCACGACATCGGCAACGCACCGGTACAGGCGAAATCCTGCATGGGATATCTTCCCGAAGGCGCGCCCTGCTACGGTGAAATGACGGTGAGCGAATTTCTCGACTTCGTCGCCGACGTCCGCGGCCTGGACGGCGCGCGGCGACGCGAGCGGCGCGCCGTGGTCATCGAGCGGCTGGGACTCGCGCCCGTCATCGACCAAGTCGTCGAAACCTTGTCCAAGGGATTCCGCCGCCGGGTCGGATTGGCACAGGCCTTGATCCACGATCCCCAGGTCCTGATCTTGGATGAGCCCACCGATGGACTGGATCCGAACCAAAAACACGAAGTGCGGCGTCTCATCAATGAATTGAGCAAGGACAAGCTGGTGATCGTCTCGACTCATATCCTGGAAGAAGTGCACGAAGTGTGTACGCGCGCCATCATTATCGCCAATGGCCGCATCGTCGCCGACGAGACGCCGACCGCGCTCGAGTCCCGCTCGCGCTATCATCATGCGGTGAGCTTGCGGTTCGAAAAAGAGACCGAGCTCAGCGCGGCGCTGCGCGAAATTCCCCTTCTGCCGGAAGTCGCGGCAATCGAGTCGGATACGCGCGAGCGCCGGCTGACGGCCCTGCCAAGGGCCGGGGCGAACGTGCTGGCGGCGGTCAGCGCCATCATCGTCAAACACGCTTGGGATGTGCCGGAATTGCATCTGGAATCGGGCCGTCTCGACGAGGTGTTTCGCGCGTTGACGGACCCCAAGCGCATCGACGCGTCCCAGGCCGCGGAGCTGGACTCATGAGCAAGGTAATGGTGGTTTTCCGGCGCGAATTGCGCAGCTATTTCGCGACTCCCTTGGCCTATGTTTTCATCGTCATCTTCCTGGTGCTCGCCGCCGTATTCACCTTCCAAGTGGGCGGCTTTCTGGAGCGCAACCAGGCCGACCTGCAGTCATTCTTTCGCTGGCATCCGTGGCTGTACCTGGTGCTGATTCCGGCGATTTCCATGCGGCTGTGGGCGGAGGAGCGCAACAGCGGCAGCATTGAGCTGCTGATGACATTTCCGCTCACCCTGTGGCAGGCGGTCGTCGGCAAATTCCTCGCCGCCTGGTGCTTCGCGGGAATTGCCCTGCTGCTGACCTTTCCGGTGTGGATCACGGTCAACTACCTGGGATCTCCCGACAACGGCGCCATCGTCGCCGCTTACATCGGCAGCTTCTTGATGGCCGGCGGATTTTTGGCCATCGGCATGTGTCTGTCCGCGGCCACCCGCAACCAGGTCGTGGCCTTCATCACCGCGGCCCTGGTCGGCTTCGTATTCCTGCTGGCCGGTTTTCCGCTGGTGCTCGATTTCGTGCGCGGCGTGCTCCCGCAGGCGCTTGTCGATGCGGTCGCCTCCTTGAGTTTCTTCACTCACTTCGACGCGATCTCCAAAGGCGTGATCGATTTGCGTGATCTTGTGTACTTTGCCGCTCTGATCGGCTTCTGGTTGGCGGCCACGGCCGTGGTACTCGATATGAAGAAGGCGGAATAAGTGAACGGGAATCGTTGGCAAAAGATAGGCATGGGTGTCGGTGGGCTCATTTTGCTTGCCGTGCTGTTCCTGGGCGCGGTGATGCTGTCGAACCTCAGCTTGCGGGGCATGCGCCTCGATCTCACGCAAAACCGGCTTTACACCCTGAGCAGCGGCACCCAACAAGTGCTTCGCGATCTCAAGGAGCCGGTCAATTTGTATTTTTATTTTTCGCGCGACATCGCCGCGAAGCAGTCGCCGCTGATGCTGCCCTACGCATCGCGCGTACGCGAATTTCTGGAGGAGATCGCCGCGCGCGCCGGCGGCAAGGTCCGGCTGCACGTCGTCGACCCGCAACCGTTCTCCGACGATGAGGATCGCGCCGCGGAATCCGGTCTGCAGGCGCTGCCGGCCGGCTCCACGGGCGAATCGTTGTATTTTGGCCTGGCGGGCACCAACTCGACCGATGGCCGTTCGAGCATTCCGAGCTTTCAAGCCGATCGGGAGGAATTCCTCGAATACGACGTGGCAAAGCTCATCCAAGATCTCGGCTCGCCGAAGAAGCCGGTGATCGGCCTCTTGAGTTCGATCGGCCTGCAAGGGCAATTCAATCCCCAGACCGGACAAATGGGCGAGCCCTGGCCGATTTACACGCAGTTGCAGCAGTTGTTCAACGTGCGCAACTTGACTTCGGACCTCGATCACATCGACAAAGATGTCGACGTACTGTGGCTGGTGCATCCGAAACAGCTGGCGCCGAAGACGCTGTACGCCATCGATCAATTCGTCATGCGCGGGGGACGACTGCTGCTGATGGTGGATCCGAATGCCGGCGCGGATGTGAGCGGACAGGTGCCGGGGAACCCTCTCGCCGGTGCGATGGCCAGTCATGCATCCGACCTGCAACCGCTGCTGGCCGCCTGGGGCGTCGACTACGATGCCACCAAGGTCATCGGCGATCTGGGCCGCGGGCTGGAAGTTCGCACCGGTACCTCCGCCGCGCCGGTTCGGCATATTGGCATCCTGGGTCTGCGCCGGGCCGACTTCGATCCAAAGGATGTGGTGACCTCATCCTTGGAGAGCATCAATCTCTCGACCGTCGGCTCGCTGGCGCAGCGCGCCGGCGCCAAGACCACCTTCGAACCCTTGCTGATGAGTTCGACGAGCGCCGAACTTCTTCCGGCACAGCGGTTCAACGGCTTGATCGATCCGTCGACATTGCGCGACGGCTTCAAGTCCACGGGCGTCCGCTACACCATCGCTGCGCGCATCACCGGCCCGGTGGATTCCGCGTATCCCAATGGACCGCCGCCCGACCAGAAGCCGGTTGCCGGGCCGCCGGTCGCACACCTACCCAAGTCGAGCGCGCCTGCCAATATCGTGGTGATTGCCGATACGGATTTCTTGATGGACTACCTGTGGGTGCAGCAGCGCCAATTTCTCGGCCAACGAATGGCGCAGGCCTTCGCCAACAACGGCGATTTGATCGCCAACATTCTCGACAATTTGAGCGGCAGCAGCGCGCTGATCAGCATCCGCGGACGGGCGTCCTTCTCGCGTCCCTTTGAACGCATCGACGCGCTCAAGCGGCAAGCCGATGAGCGCCTGCGTGCCAAGGCGCTGGAGCTGCAGTCGGAATTGCAGCAGACCGAAAGCAAACTGACCGAACTACAGAGCAAGAGGAACGATCAGAGCTCCATCATGCTCTCACCCGAGCAGGAAGCGGAGTTGAAGCGCTTCACGGCGGAAAAGACCCGTGTGCGCAAGGAATTGCGCGAGACCCAGCGCGGCCTCGACGTCGATATCAATCGCTTGGGCTCTGAGCTGAAAGTGATCAATATCGCCATCGCGCCGCTCATCGTGGCCATCGCCGGGGTGTTCATTCTGTCGACGCGCCGGCGCCGCCGCACCGCCTCGGCGCTCGCCCCAAAGGGTTCGACATGAGCCGGCAGCGATTCATCGCCCTGATGGTGGCCGCGCTGCTGGCGATTTCCGCTGCCCTGTATATGAGCACGCAGCGCAATCTGGCTCGAGACGCCCACGGCTTGCCGCTGGTGCCGTCGCTGGCGGGCGAATTGAACAGCATCACCTCGCTCAGCGTGCTCAAAGGCGGCGCAACGCCCGTCGTAACGGTTCACAGGCAGGGCGAGCAGTGGACCGTGGCCGAGCGCGCGGATTATCCGGCGGACGTGCCGAAACTGCGCAAATTGCTGCTGGCCTTGGGCGATGCCAAGCTGCGCGAGGAAAAGACTTCGGATCCCGCCAACTATTCCATCATCGGTGTCGAGGACCCCACCAAGGCGGGCGCTTCGGGCGCGCAAATTGAATTGGTGGCCAAGGATGGAAAGCACGACATCATTGTCGGCAAGCCCGTCGATCAGGGTAACTTCGTGCGACGCGCCGGCGAGAAGACCAGTTATGTGGTCGAGCCGGGTATCTTCGTTGAAGCTGAGCCGCGCTTCTGGATCGACACCCGCCTGCTCGACATCCCGGCCGACCAGATACAGAGCATCCAAGTTAAACCGCAGACGGGGCCTGGCTATGTACTGCACCGGGTAACCGAGACGGTCAAGCCCGCGGATGTCAAAGGCGGTGCGCCCAATACCGCATCGGCGGCACCGGCATCGTCGGCGGCACCCGCATCGGCGCCCGCGGCACCGGCTGCCGCCAAATTCGTCCTCGAGGGTGTGCCGAGCGGTCGAGAAGCGGCCGTGTCCCAGACCCTGGCGCCCTCTTCCACCCTGCTCAGCAACCTGAACGACGATGACGTCGCGCCCTACGGCCAAGTCGATTTCAGCAAGCCCACCATCGCGACCATAACCCTGGCCGATGGCAGCGTGATCACCTTCACCGGCACTGCCGCCGGGGAGAAGCGGTGGATTCAGGTGGCCGCGCCGAAAGATGCTTCTTTAAGCGCCAAGGCGAACGGCCGTGCATTCGAAATTGCAGCGTATCGCTACGACGCGATATTCAGGCCGTTGGAGCAACTGCTGGTACCGAAGCCGCCGCCGCCGGCTGCGAAATCACCGGCGTCGAGCGCGAAAAAGACGCCGATCACACCCAAGCCGTGATCGACGGCCCCAGTGCCGGATTCGGACGCCGAGTCGCGGCACTGGTGTACGACGCATTTCTTCTGGCTGCGCTACTGATGATATTCACCGGCGGCGCGCTGCTCTTCACGCATGGTGCGGCGGTCGTACCGGCAACGGCGGGAGCCTGGGCCTATGTTTACCGGGTGGGACTGCTGCTCATCATCGCCGGCTACTACGCGCTCAATTGGCTGCGCAGCGGCCAAACTTTAGGGATGCGCGCATGGCGCATTCGCACGGTGAGTGCCTGCGGCAATCCGGTGACCGGGAAGGCAGCGATCTTGCGGGTGGGGTTTGGATTTCTGGCCTGGGCGCCGGCTGCACTGGGCGTGCTCTGGCTGTATCTCGATCCCGAGCACCTGGCGCTCCATGATCGGCTGTCAAGGACGCGTGTCGTTCGCCTAACGGGTTCTTGATATGGCGACGAGCGTGCAGAAGCCGACCACCGCCGTCGGCAACCACCCGACCAGCACCGGATTGAAATTGAAAAGTTGCCCGCCGTTCTCGACGGTACGCTCGACGAGAAAAAACGCCACGCCCAGCAGCGCGCCGACCACCGTCCGAGCTCCGGCTCCAGTGGTGCGCAGAGGTCCGAACACGAACGGCAGCGCCAACAAGGTCACGATAATCACCGCGAATACCCTGGCGATCCGCGACCAGTAGCCTATCTCGTACACCGCGGTTTCCAAACTATTGCGCCGCAGATGATCGATATACGAAGCCAGCCCGTGCAGCGTCAGCATTTGCGGATCGGTCGCTGCCAGGCCCAGAAACTCCCGATTCACGGTCGAGCGCAAGGTCAGCTCGCTGACCGTGTCGCCCTCTATTTTGTCCTTCTCGAAGCGCGAAGTCGCCACGTTGTGCAAACTCCAACGCCCTGGATCGGCCACCTCGATGCGCGCGGCCCTCTGAATTGAAAGCAGGCGTGTCGGCCCGTCGAGTTCGAAGACTGAAACACCTCCGAAGGCCCGGTCCACCTCGCCGGTTTGCACCCTGAGGATTCGGTTGCCGTCCTTGACCCAGGCGCTGCTCGTGCCGGCGAAGCTGACATCGGCAAATTTGAGAACGGTTTTCTCGCGCTTGGCGAATTGCGCCATGGAGGGCGCCGCGTATTCGCCTATGCCGAGCATGATCAGCGCAAGCGTCGCACCGGCAAGGCCCACCGGCCAAGCGATGCGCCAAACCGAGACGCCGGATGCCCGTGTGACCACCAGTTCGCTGCCGGCGGCCAAGTTGCCCAGCCCCATCAATGCGCCGATCATGGCGCCGATCGGCAGCAGTTCGAATGCCGTTTGCGGCAGATTCAAGAGCGTGAAAAGAAACGCATCGGCCGCGCTGTAACTGCCGACGCCAATGTCGCTTTGCTGGCTGATGAACAAGATCAAAGCGCCCAGCGCCAACAGCACCGCCATGGCCATGAGCGTGTAGAGCAACACCGTACGATAAAGATAGCGATCGAGCGTGTTCACGCCTTCCTCGCATCGCGCATCACCAGGTAAAATCCAAGCGCCAGTGCCGCGGCATGCACCCACCAGACGCCGATCTCGGGAGGCAATTCGCTCTTCTCGAGCCAGATCTTGGAGGCGGAAAGCAAACTCGAGTAGACGAAGTAGACCACGATGGCAAAACCGACCCGGGCGTAGCGGCCCTGGCGCGGGCGCAGCTTGCTCAAAGGCACGGCGATGAGGGTGAGCACCAGGGCCATGAGCGGCGTGGATGCCCTGAATTGCAGCTGTGCTATGTCGGATGGGTCGTGCGAGCCGATGAGCGAGGCGGTCGGTTTGGTGTCGGGGTCCAACGGACCTTTGGCATCCTGCGGCGTGGCGATGGGAATTCCGTGCTCGCGAAATTCAATGACCCGAAAATCGTCCTTGCCCGGCGCACCCTCGTAGCGCCGGCCATTGAACAGCGTCACGAGGTGCATTCCGCCGGCGCCGGCCTTCGAGTACGTGGCGGTGTCGGCCAGCGCCACCTCGATCCGTCCCTGCGCCTCGCGCTGCACGAAGACATTGTGCAGCACGCCATCCGGATCGACCCGTTCAGCGTAAAATACGGCATCGCCGCCGCTGAAACCGCGGAACCTGCCGGCGTCAAGCTGGCCAAATTGCGCTTCTTTGATTGCTGCTTGGCGCAGCAGCTGCACTTGGCTGTCGGCGCGCGGAACTTGAACGAAGGCCAGCCACCCGAGGCCCGCCGCAATGATCAGCGCGAAGCAGAACAAGGGCGCGAGCAGGCGGGACGGGCCAAAACCGCAGGCCTGCAGCGCCGCCATTTCGCTGTCGTGGTACATGCGGCCGAGCGTCAAGACCACGGCCAGCAACAATCCGACCGGGACGATGACGGATAGATTCATGATCGCGCCCAGCGCAATCAAGTCGAACACCACACCTCTGCCGTACTGGTTTTCAGCGGCCTGGCCGAGCACCCGTGACAGCTGATTCGAAACCAGGATCGCGACCAGGATCCCGGTCACGGCAAGCCATGTCTGCACGACTTCGCGCAACACATATCTTTGCACTGTCCATTTCATTGGCCCCAGCTTAGAGCCTTCCCAATAATCTAGTAAACTATTTGCCTAAACCGATGTGCTGGACCTTATAAAAACGGAGCTGGGATATGGAATTCACCGCAATTGTCGATGCAAAAGCACGCGCGCCGACCGGCTGCGCCGCCGTGGGCGTCTATGAAAACTGCGATCTGGGCGCGGCGGCTCGTCAGATCGACAAGCAATTGGCGGGCCTGATCACTCGTGTGCAAAGCAGCGGTGATTTCGCCGCCAAGCTCGGCGATACCTTGATGTTGCCCCTGCCATCCGGGTCGACCGCTTCGCGACTGCTGCTGATCGGCCTCGGTGGCCGCGCCGCATTCGGCAGGAAGCAATACCGCAAAGCGATGCTGTCCTGTGCGCAGGCGCTTGCCAAGACCGGAGCGGGCGATGCGGCCATCTACCTCGCTTTGGAGCCCGTGCCCGAACTGGACATCCATTACCGCGCACGCATCGTTGCGGAAATCTTCTTATCGCAGGCCTACAGGATTCCGGATCTGAAAACCTCACCCAAACCCAAGGCACGCCGCCTGGCAACGGTCACGGTGGCGGCAGCGGATGCCCGCGCCGCCCATTCCGCAGCCGAGGGTCTGGCGGTGGGCACCGCCCTGGGCAGCGGCCTTGCCTTCGCGCGCGACCTGGCCAATCTGCCGCCCAACGTCTGCACACCGACCTACATGGGAAATCGCGCGCAGCAACTGGCCAAGGAATTTCCGCGCATCAAGACCAAGGTGCTGGACGAAAGCGGCATCAAGGCGCTCAAGATGGGTGCCTTCCTGGCGGTGACCCAAGGATCGGTGCAGCCCCCGCGTCTCATCGTTTGTGAGTACCGCGGCGCGCGCAAAGGCGTGGCGCCGATCTGTCTGATCGGCAAGGGCATCACCTTCGATTCCGGCGGCATTTCGCTGAAGGACCCGCCCGCGATGGACGAAATGAAGTTCGACATGAGCGGCGGCGCGGCCGTGCTGGGCACGGTGCGCGCCGTCGCCGAACTGAAACTGCCGATCAACGTGGTTGCCATCGTCGCGGCCGCCGAAAACATGCCGGGCGGCAACGCCGTGAAGCCCGCCGATATCGTGACCACCATGTCGGGGCAGACCGTCGAGATCTTGAACACCGACGCCGAAGGGCGGCTGGTCCTGTGCGATGCCATCACTTACAGCCGCCGCTACCATCCCGCCGCGGTGGTCGATGTCGCGACGCTGACCGGCGCCTGCATCGTCGCGCTCGGCAATCACATCAGCGGCTTGATGAGCAACACGCCGGCCTTGGCGCAAGAGCTCGAATCGGCCGGCGTGCGCGCCGACGATCGCGCCTGGCGCATGCCCATCGGTGAAGAATACGTCGACCAACTGAAGAGCAACTTCGCCGATATCGCCAATGTCGGCGGCCGCGAGGGCGGTGCCTGCACCGCCGCGTCGTTTCTTGGCAAGTTCGCCAAGGATCTTGTGTGGGGCCATCTGGATGTCGCCGGAACTGCATGGACCAGCGGCGCGCAAAAAGGCAGCACCGGCCGGCCGGTGCCGCTGCTGGTCGACTTCCTGATTCATCGCGCCAAGGCATCATGACGGAGCGCGTTGATTTCTACGTCCTCAAGACCGCCACCGCCCGACAGCGCTGGGCGTTTACCTGCCGTCTGACTGAAAAAGCCTACCTCAAGGATCTGAAGGTCGTCATCGTCAGCGACACGCTGGCTGATGCGCAGGCGCTCGATGAGCTGCTGTGGACTTTCAACGAGCGCTCCTTCATCCCCCACAAGATATGCCTCGATGAACAATCGGTGGACCCCGCCACGTCCGTTCACGTCACGCTCGATACGCCGATCCCGTCGGCGGGCCTGTTGGTGAATTTGGCGCCGCGCTTGCCCGCGCAGTTTCAGCGCTATGCGCGTATCGCCGAAGTCATCGACGCGGACGAAGAGCAGCGGCGCCTGGGTCGCGAGCGCTTCAAAGCGTATCGTGATCTGAAATTGAGCCTGGAGACCCACCAGATTGATGAGCCTGCGGATGCTTGACACCTCGGACGATCATGGATAAGGCCTACTCACCCGCCGATATCGAATCGCGCATCTACGCGCAGTGGGAGTCGCGCGGATATTTCGCGCCGAGCGGCACGGGCACCCCGTTCGCGATCGTCATTCCCCCGCCGAACGTCACGGGCACGCTGCATATGGGGCATGCGTTCCAAGACACCATCATGGACGCCCTGACCCGCTTCCATCGCATGCGCGGATTCGACACGCTGTGGCAGCCGGGCACCGACCACGCCGGTATCGCCACGCAGATGGTGGTCGAACGCCAGCTCAATGCCGCCGGGCAAAGCCGGGTCGAATTGGGACGCGCGGCATTCGTCGAGCGCGTCTGGCAGTGGAAAGAAACCTCCGGCGGCACGATCGCGCAGCAGATGCGCCGCTTGGGCGCGTCGGTGGATTGGCAGCGCGATGTCTTTACCCTGGACCCCGCCATGTCGCTCAAGGTCACTGAAGTATTCGTGCGCCTTCACGAGGATGGCTTGATTTACCGCGGCAAACGCTTGGTGAATTGGGATCCGATCTTGAAGACGGCGCTGTCCGACCTGGAGGTGGTGGCGGACGAGGAAACGGGCAGCCTTTGGCATCTGCGCTATCCGTTGAGCGAAGGTCGCGGATATCTGGTGGTGGCGACCACACGGCCCGAGACGATGCTGGGCGATGCCGCGGTTGCCGTGCATCCGGACGATGCACGCTACCGGCACTTGATCGGCCGCAAAGTACGGCTGCCCCTGGCGGATCGGGAATTGCCCATCATTGCGGACGCGTACGTGGATCCGGCCTTTGGCAGCGGCTGCGTGAAAATTACGCCGGCCCATGACTTCAATGACCACGAGTTGGGCCAGCGGCACCACCTTCCCATGATCAACATCATGACCCTGGATGCCGCGCTCAACGACAGCGTGCCGGGTCGGTACCGAGGCCTGGATCGCTTCGTCGCAAGAGCAAAAATTATCGCCGATTTGGACGCCATGGGCCTCGTCGAACGCATCGAAGCGCACAAGCTCACGGTCCCGCGCGGCGATCGCAGCAACGCGATTCTCGAGCCGCTCCTGACCGATCAATGGTTCGTCGACATCAAGCCGCTGGCCGCGCCCGCCATCCGCGCGGTCGAGGCAGGCCAGGTGCGTTTCGTGCCCGAGACCTGGACCGGCGTCTACTACGAGTGGATGCACAAGATCAAAGACTGGTGCATCAGCCGCCAGCTCTGGTGGGGTCATCGCATTCCCGCCTGGTACGACGGCGAGGGCCGGTGCTATGTCGGCCGCAGCGAAACGGACGTACGGCGCGAGCACGGCATCGCCCCGGACGTGCCCTTGCGCCAGGACGATGACGTGCTCGACACCTGGTTTTCAGCCGCACTGTGGCCTTTCTCGACGCAGGGCTGGCCGGAAAAAACTCGCGCCTTGCAAACCTACTATCCCACCACAGTCCTGGTGACCGGTTTCGACATCATCTTTTTCTGGGTCGCCCGCATGCTAATGATGGGCCTTAAATTCATGGGCGACGTGCCGTTTCGCAGGGTGTACATCCACGGCCTGATCCTCGACCCGGACGGTCAGAAAATGTCCAAATCCAAGGGCAACGTCATCGATCCGCTCGACATCGTCGACGGGATTTCATTGCAAGCGCTGCTCGATAAGCGCACCAGCGGTCTCATGCAACCGCAAATGAAGCCAGGGATCGAGAGGGCGACGCGCAAGCAATTTCCAGAGGGCATCGCGGCCTACGGCACCGATGCGCTGCGCCTCTGCTTCGCGCGGCTCGCCACGCAAAGCCGCGACCTGCGCTTCGACATGGCCAAGGTCGAGGAGTATCGCAATTTCTGCAACAAGCTGTGGAATGCGGCACGCTACGTGCTGATGAATGCCGAGAATCACGATCTCGCCGCGGCGGGCGCGGAGTTCAGCTTGGCCGATCGCTGGATCCGCTCGCGCCTGGCGGCAATGCTTCAGCGGATCGATGCCGGATTCGCGGACTTCAGGCTCGACGCGGTCGCGAACGCCTTGTACGAATTTACCTGGCATGAATTCTGCGACTGGTACCTGGAACTGTCCAAGGCGGTATTGCAATCCGATTCCGCCGCCGCGGCCGCCAAGCGCGGTACGCGCCTTACCCTCGTCCATACCCTGGAAGTACTGCTGCGCGCCTTGCATCCGCTTGCCCCTTTCATCTCCGAGGAGATATGGCAGCGGGTGCGCGCGAGCGCCGGGGTGAGCGGCGAGACCATCATGCGCGCCGAATTTCCCCGCGCCGCGTCGGTGCCGACGGACCCGCAGGCCGAGCCGGAGATGCGCTGGGTCATGGATTTCATCCTCGGCGTGCGCCAGATCCGCGGCGAGATGGATATCGCGCCGAGCCGCAAGCTGGAGGTTTTATTGCAGAACGCGGGCGCGCGCGACCTGCAGTACCTCGAACGCAACCTGCACTATCTGGTGCGCTTGGGAGGGGTCGAGCCGCCGCGCACGCTTCAAGGCGCGGAGACGGCGCCCATCTCGGCCATCGCGTTGCTGGGCAATCTTGAAATTTTGGTGCCCATGAAGGGACTGATCGATCCGATCGCCGAGCTCGACCGCCTGGCAAAGAGACTGCGCAAGGCTGAAATCGACTCGAGCAAGCTGGAGGCCAAGCTGGGGAATAGCTCGTTCGCGAAGAATGCGCCGCCCGATATCGTGGCCAAGGATCAGCAGCGGCTTGAGGAATTGCGCACGGAAATAGGCCAGCTATCGGCCCAAACTGCCCGGGTGACCAAGCTTACACACCCATGAACGCGCTGCATTCGCAGATCGAAGCGGTGCTCGCCCAATTGAACCAGGTGATTCTGGGCAAGGATGTGCAGATCAGGCTGTGCTTTGCCTGCCTGTTGGCGCGCGGCCATTTGCTCATCGAGGATATCCCCGGTGTGGGCAAAACCACGCTCGCGCATGGCATTGCCCAGACCCTCGGACTGTCCTTTCAGCGCGTTCAGTTCACGAGCGACCTGCTGCCGGCCGATGTGCTCGGCGTCTCCATATTCGACCGCGAAACCGGCAAATTCCGCTTTCAGCGCGGTCCGATCTTTGCGCAGTTGGTGCTCGCGGATGAAATCAACCGCGCCTCGCCCAAGGCGCAGAGCGCGCTGCTGGAAGCGATGGAGGAACACCAAGTCACGCTCGACGGACAGTCGATGGCGCTGCCGGAGCCGTTCTTCGTCATCGCCACGCAAAACCCTCAGGATCAGGTCGGCACGTTTCCGCTGCCCGAATCGCAATTGGATCGCTTCTTGATGCGGGTGCACCTAGGCTATCCTGCCGCCGCTGCGGAGCGCGAGCTGCTGAGCGGCGTCGATCGGCGCGATCTGGTGAAGACGCTCAAGACCATCACGACTCCGGAGAGCTTGAAGCAGCTGCAGCAGAGCGTGCTCGACGTCCATGTCTCCCCCGCGCTGCTCGATTACGTTCAGGCGCTGGTCGCCCATACTCGCCGGGCTCCGGGCTTGAATGCCGGACTGTCGCCGCGAGCGGCCATCGGACTGCTGCGCGCCGCGCGCGCCTGGGCCCTGATCCATGGACGCAATGCGGTTATTCCAGAACATGTGCAGGCAATTTTTCCAGCGGTCGTGGAACATCGGGTTCGCCAACGCAGCAGCGACGCGATAGCGGTCACCCGGTTGCTCGAGGCCGTGCCGGTTCCCTAAACTCGAGGATCGATATCCTTTGGCCAGTTTGCGCCATGCGGCGAGCAATCAACTCCGCGCCCGGGTCATCCGACGCCATGGCCGCGACAACCTGCCGGTCAGCATCAATCGGCGCCGCATATACATCCTGCCGACCCGCTTTGGCTTCATGCTGGGCGCGATTCTCATCGCCATGCTCGTCGCGGGCCTCAATTACAACAGCAACCTGGCGCTGGCGTTCACGTTTCTCATGTCCAGCATGGCCCTGGTGACGATGCATCACTGCAACCGCAACATGCTTCGGCTTACTGTCGATGCGACCACGGAAGTCGACGCGTTTGCGGGGCGCGAGGCGCTGCTCGAGTTCGAGTTGCGCAATGGTTCCCGCGTCGATCGGCGCGACATCGAGGTGCGTTGTCTGAGCGCCGCCGGGATGGGCAGCGTGGCGGCAGGGGAAAGCACGACGATCGAAGTGATCGCTCCGGTCGCCCAGCGCGGCGTGACGCGCATCAGCCAGTTCGAGCTGCGCACCCGTTATCCTTTTGGATGGTTCTACTCCTGGACCTACGTGCAGGGATCGATCTTGATCTACGTCGCACCGGCGCCCAGAGGCAATCGCGGCCTGCCCTCGGGAGCCGCACACGGCGGCGGCTCACACTCGGAGGCGCGCGGCGACGAGGACTTCTCGGGGCTGCGCGCGTACGAGCCGGGCGTGCCCTTGAAGCACATGGCATGGAAGGTGCTGGCGCGCGGCGGTGAACCGGTAGTGCGCAGCTACTCGAGCCTGGCCGCGCAACCCGAGTGGCTGGACTGGTCCATGCTGGAGGGGCTGGATACCGAGGCACGCCTCTCGCAGCTATGTCTTTGGGTGGTGGAGAGCGATGCCGCGCAACGTCCCTATGGCCTGCGCATCCCGGGCAAGGAGCTGGCGCCCTCCGGCGGTGCAGCGCATCGATTCGCGTGCCTGCGCGCGCTCGCCGCTTTCGGTACCGGCGCAACATGACACCCGAACGCGTCTCCTATGACCAACTCCTGGGAATTTCAGGCTGCTTGGGCCTGGCGTTGCTCGCGCACGTCACCACACTGCCGTTGTGGGTCCCGGCCATCGTGGTTGCCTGCGGTCTCATTCGCTTGGGGCTGGCGCGCAGCGGCCGCGGCGCACCACCCGGCAGGGTGCTCGTTGTCATCGCGCTGCTGGTCACTCCTCTTTTGTTCGTGCGCTTCCACACCTTCAACGGCCTGGTCGCCGGCACAGCATTGCTCTCGGTGGCCGCCGGGCTGAAATTGCTGGAAACGAAGACACAGCGCGACATTTACATCGTGACGCTGATCGTTTACTTCGTGAGCCTGGCGGCGCTGCTGGAGGGCGATTCCTTCTGGCTGCTGGCCTACTTGATCGGCGTTTGCTGGCTCACCACCGCGACCTTGCTGCGTTTGACCAGCGGTGGACCCGCTCCCGGGTGGCGTCGCAGTCTGCGCTATGGAGGACGGGTGTTGGCGCAGGCCCTGCCGCTGACGCTGGTATTTTGGCTTTTGTTTCCGCGATTCGCCGGCCCGCTCTGGCAGATACCCAATGATTCGCAAGTTACTGCATCAGGATTGGGCGACACCATGAGCCCGGGCGATATCACCCAATTGGCCCTGTCCGATGAGGTCGCTTTTCGCGTGCGATTCGATGCCGCGTCTCCGCCGAACCGCGAGCGCTACTGGCGCGGTCCGGTGCTGGATTACTTCGACGGCCATACCTGGTCGCACTCGCCGACGAGCGACACCACCGTGGCCGCCTTGCAGCCGCAAGGACCGGCTTATAAATATACGGTGATGATGGAGCCGCATCGGCATCGATGGATATTCATGCTCGACTGGCCGAGCAGCTGGAATCTGCCGCGAGCGGAGCTCAACAGCGACTACACATTGATGCAACCCGAGCCTCTTTCCCGCCCCGTCGATGTGGTGGGCACCTCGTATACTCAGGTTCAAGCGATCGAGGCTTTGACACCGAAGATTCGAAACCGCGATCTGCGGCTGCCCCGTAATCGCAATCCCCGCACGCAGCAGCTGGCGCAAGAGCTGCGCAGCGCGCATGCCGACGACCTGGAATACGCGCAGGCTGTGCTTGCGATGTTCAGGCAGCAAGCGTTTTTCTATACCTTGACGCCGCCGAAGCTTTCCGACGATTCGGTCGATGAATTTCTCTTCGACACCAGGCGCGGATTTTGCGGCCACTATGCATCGGCCTTCGCGACCTTGCTCCGGGCGGCGGGCATACCGGCGCGCGTGATCACCGGCTATCAGGGCGGAACGCTGAACCCTTATGGAGATTATTGGATATTGCGGCAGAGCGATGCACACGCCTGGACCGAGGCATGGATCGAGGGACGCGGCTGGGTGCGCATCGATCCGACCGCCGCGATAGCGCCGGAACGGGTCGAGCGCGGGCTGGCGGACGTCGCCAGTGCCGACGAATCGCTGGCGAGCCCATGGCAGCGAAAATCGCTGTGGTTCTCCGGCGTACGCTTGCGCTTCGACGCGGTGAAGCAACTCTGGCGTGAGCGGATACTGGACTTCGATCAGGATTCCCAGCGCAAGCTTCTCGAGATGCTCAATATTCCGGAGCCCGACGGCCAGAAGCTCGTCATGGTGCTGGCTGCGGCGATGGGGCTGGTGTTGGGATGGCTGACCTGGCAGGTGCGCCGCGAACTGAGCCCCCGATCAAAGGATGAAACGGCGCGCGCTTTTGCACGGCTGTGCGCCAAGCTTGCCGCGGCGGGTATTGCTCGCCTGCCGCACGAAGACGCCGAAGCCTATGCGCGGAGGGTGGCGCGCCTGCGTCCGGACTTGGGGGCCGTCGTCACCCATCTGTGCCGGCAGTACTCGTTCTTGCGCTATTCAGCCCCATCCACCGGCGTCACCTTGGGCCAGTTCCAGGCCGCGGTGCGCGCGTTCCGGCCAAAAGCCTCGGGCGTGTCCTGAATCTTGGGCGCGGCGGCGCCACGGAACCTAGGCAGCCAGGTTTTCGCGCGTCTTCAAGAATGTGATCTGCGGCCAGCGCTCTTCGGTCAGCCCGAGATTGATGCGCGTAGGCGCCAGGTACACGAGCTCCCCGGCATGGTCTATGCCTAGGTTGTCGTACGCTTTGGTGCGAAATTCGGCCAGGCGCTTCTCATCCACGGTGCTGATCCAGCGGGCCATCGCCACATTGATCGGTTCGAACACGCATTGCACGTTGTATTCATCCTGCAGGCGAAAGGCGACGACTTCGAACTGCAGCGGGCCGATGGCGCCCAGGATCAAATCGTTGTTGCGCAGCGGCTTGAACAGCTGCGTCGCGCCCTCCTCGCAAAGCTGCGACAAACCCTTCTGCAGCGCCTTCATGCGCAGCGGATCCTTGAGCACCGCGCGCCTGAAGATCTCCGGCGCAAAATTGGGCACGCCCGTGAAGGTGAGATTTTCGCCTTCGCTGAAGGTGTCGCCGATATTGATCGTGCCATGATTGTGCAAGCCGATGATATCGCCTGCGTACGCCTCCTCTGCCTGGCTGCGATCGGCGGCGAGAAAAGTCAACGCATCGGCAATGCGCACGTCCTTGTGGAGCCGCACGTGGTGCAAGCGCATGCCGCGCGCATAGCGCCCCGAGCAGAGGCGCATGAAGGCGATCCGGTCACGGTGTCCGGGGTCCATATTGGCCTGGATCTTGAACACGAATCCCGTGAGCTTGGGCTCATCGGCATTCACGGGGCGCTGCAGGGTCGGCCGCGGCCGGGGTGACGGCGAGTGGGCCACGAATGAGGATAGCAGCTCGCGCACCCCGAAATTGTTGACCGCCGAGCCGAAAAACACCGGCGTCTGCTTGGCCGAGAGATACCGCGCAAGGTCGAACTGGGGGCTGGCGCCTCGCACCAGCTCGACCTCCTCGAGGAACCGCTCATAGCGGTCGCCGAGAAACTCCCGCGCCGCATCGCTGCCGATGCCAGAGATCGTCTCGTGCGTGCCGGCGCGGCCTTTTTCCACCGGCACGTACACGTAGATCTTGTCTTCGATCAGGTGATACACGCCGAGCAGATCGCGGCCCATGCCGATCGGCCAGGTGATCGGCGCGCATTGGATCCGCAACACGCTCTCGATCTCATCCAGCAATTCGATCGGTGCGCGGCCGTCGCGATCGAGCTTGTTGACGAAAGTCATGATCGGCGTATCGCGCAAGCGGCACACCTCCATGAGCTTGACCGTGCGTTCCTCGACGCCTTTGGCGCAATCGATGACCATCAAGGCGGAGTCCACCGCCGTGAGCGTGCGGTACGTGTCCTCGGAAAAGTCTTCATGGCCCGGCGTGTCGAGCAGGTTGACGATGCAATCATCGAAGGGAAATTGCATCACCGACGAGGTGACGGAAATACCGCGTTGCTGCTCCAGGCGCATCCAATCGGACGTGGCATGACGGGTGGCCTTGCGCCCTTTGACGGTGCCGGCCATCTGGATGGCGCCCCCGAACAGCAGCAGCTTCTCCGTGAGAGTGGTCTTGCCGGCGTCAGGGTGGGAGATGATGGCGAACGTACGGCGTCGCTTGATTTCATTAGATAATGTTGACTCTGTCACCGGCAACTTCCTCGAACGTGTACACACCTATGTACACAGATTGCAAAACACGCGCTGCCGGTGGGGCTCCTTACCACCCTCCGGGGCGCCAAGCCGAGGGCGACAGCATCAGTCTACGAACCGATTATAGTTCATCCGAGGACCCACGACGGGCACTCCCTGCTCGGCGCAGCGCTCCGGCGGATCGAGAGTCGCGGCGTCGCTTGGCGCGCGCCAGGGTTGAGTTCAAACTGCGTCAATGAAGCCGCACTCACGTTTGCTGCCGCTCGCGCTCGTGCCCGTCATGTCGCTCGCCTTGGTTCACGCCGCCGAGGTGGCGGATCCTAACGTGGTCAAGGAGGCGGCTGCGGTTGCCAAAGCCAAGGCAGAGGAGGCAGCAGCGGACCAGCACTACAAGGTTCCGCGCACCGCCTATGGTCAGCCGGACTTGGAGGGAGTCTGGACAAACGTGAGCATCACGCCCTTGGAACGTCCCAGCCAGTTTGGGAACAGTATCGTGCTGACTGCGGAGCAGGCGTCGCAACTCGAATACGCGGCCATTGAGCACTATATCGAGGGCAACGCACCGACCGACCCGAACGCGCCGGCGACCGACTCCACCCGCAAACATTGCCAAGGTCCCGGCGGCCTCGATTGCGGCTACAACAGCGCATGGAAAGATGCCGCCACGACGGTGGCACGCGTCGATGGTCAGCCGCACAGCTCGTTCATCACCAGCACGCCGAACGGCCGGATTCCGGCCTACAAAGCCGGCCACCGGAACGCCGGCGCGCGGACGCGCGATGCAGGCGAAGGCGCCGCGACACCAACCCGCAATCCGACCGACAACCCCGAGGATCGCGCGCTCGGCGAACGCTGCCTCACCTCGTTCGGCTACAGCGCCGGCCCCGTCATGCTGCCGCTGCTGTACAACAACAATTACGCCTTCGCGCAGTCGCGGGATGCCGTCGCGATCCTGGTCGAAATGGTGCACGACGTGCGCATGATCCACATCGGAGCGGCGCATCGCACCGACGGCCTGCGCCCCTGGTTCGGCGATTCGATCGGCCGCTATGACGGCGATACGTTGGTGGTGGAAACCACCAACTTTCCCAAGGCCCAGGCTTTCCGCGGCGCCTGGGAGGAGTTGAAAGTCACCGAGCGGTTCACACGCAAAGGCCCGCGCCGCTTGCTCTATCAGTTCACCGTCGAGGATCCGACCGTGTGGGACCAGCCTTGGGGCGGCGAGTATGAGTTCACTTCGCCGAGGGGCCGACTCTACGAATACGCCTGTCACGAGGGCAACTACGCGTTGGCCGGCGTTCTCGCCGGCGCCCGCGCGGAAGAAGCCGATGCGGTCGCGAAAAAAATGACGCGGTAAAAGCTCCGGCGAACCGGTAGGCCCGGCTCCCCCCAAGTCATTGATTTACAAGTTCAGATTGAGCGCAAGAGACCGCTCGCTGTCGCAAGGTTGAGACATGGCGGCGCACGTTGCTTGGCGAGATAATGGCTCCATGAAAATATCCTTCATGTCCGGAGCGCTGGCCGGAGTCGCTGTCGTGATCGCGGGCGGTGCTGTCGCCGGTTACCATCTGTACGAGGCCGCTCATACGGCCAAGGTAGTGAGCGCAAAGCCACTGACGCGAACGGTCAAGGTTCCGCGGCAGGAATGCCACGACGAAGAGGTCACGCACACCAAGCCCGTCAAGGATCAGAACCGTTTGATCGGCACCGGAATCGGGGCTCTGGTTGGCGGCGTCTTGGGGCATCAGGTCGGCGGCGGAAGCGGCAAGACCCTGGCCACCGTGGCCGGCGCGGGCGTAGGCGGCTATGCCGGCAACAAGATTCAACAGAATGCGCAGCAGAACGACACGTACACCACCACGGAACAGCGCTGCAACACGGTGTATGACATGAAAGAAGAGCGGGGCGGATACGATGTCGTCTACGAATTGAACGGCAGCAAGCATCACCTGCACATGGATTCCGATCCGGGTGATTCTTTGCCCGTGAAGGACGGCAAGGTCGAGCTGGGGTCTATTTCAGCTCAGCGTTGAGCAGGCGGCGCAGTACCGCGGCGTCCTCGCGGCCGACGGTCGCTTGGTAGTAGCCGCGCCGTATGCCGACTTGTTCGAAGCCCAAGGAATGATAGAGGCGAGCCGCCGCGACATTCGAGGGCCGCACTTCGAGAAACGCCTCGCTCATGCCCGCGGCCTGCGCGCGTTCCAGCAGGTACCGCATGACCATGCGGGCAAAGCCCCGCGCACGATAATCATCGCGAATGCAGACGTTCAATATGTGCGCCTCGCCCGCGCCCATCGACATGATGCCGTAGCCGCCCACATCGCCCGCCACATCGATGATGCGGCAGGCGTAACCCACCCGCAGGCAGTCGCGGAAAATCCCCTCGCTCCAGGGAAACTGATAAGCGGCCTTTTCGATCGCCGCAACCACGGGGACATCGAGCTCATGCATGGGCCGGACGTCGACCCGCGCAAAGGCCACATCGAGCTTGACGCTAGACACGCGAGCACACTGCGCGCGCCAATTTCAGATCTTCCCAGGCCTTGCGCTTTTCCGTTGGCGTGCGCAAGAGGTAAGCAGGATGATAGGTCACCACGAGCGGCACCCCGGAGACGCCGAATCGATGCACCTGCTGGCGCAAGGCGCCCAAGGTTTTATCGGTGCGCAGCAGATTCTGCGCGGCGATACGTCCGACGGCCAGCATGATCTTGGGTTTCAACAGCGCAATCTGCCGTTCCAAATACGGTAGACACTCCACGGCTTCCGTCGGGTTTGGATCGCGATTGCCGGGCGGCCGGCATTTCAATACATTTGCAATGTATACCTGTTCTCGCGCCAATCCTATGGCGTGCAGCATAGAATTCAGCAGCTGCCCCGCGCGGCCCACGAAGGGCTCGCCCTTGCGGTCCTCATCCGCGCCGGGCGCCTCGCCGACGATGAGCCAATCGGCGTGCGGATTGCCGACGCCAAACACCGTTTGCGTTCGAGATGCGCTCAGAGCGCAGCGGGTGCAGGCGGCCACGCGCGCCCGCAGCTCGGCCCAATCCGCCCCATCCTCGCGGGCGACGAAGGCTTCGCGCGAATGCGCCGGGATTACCGGTGCGCCGGACACGCCCGGCGGTGCCGGCATCGCGTCGGATGCGCAGGCGCCGCGCCGCCTCCAGGACTGCAGCCCTAAGGCCGCCAGATATTCTTGGCGCAGCCCGCTATTCATGCATGGGCGCGGCCGGCCGGTTTCTGCGCCGCACCTTGCGGTACAGCCAAATGGAGGGCGCCGAGAGCGCGTACAAGCCGAAAATGACCAGTAGCGTGATGGCCGGATGCAGAAAAATGAATATGAAGGCCAGCGGTACGAATACGATATAGGTGAATCGGACCCGGCCGCCCGGGTTGACGTACTTGAAGCTGTTGAAGGCGAAGCGGCTGATCATCAGCGCCCCGACGGTTGCGGTGACCAGGAACGCCAATATCAATCCCGGCAAACCTATGTTGGTTTGATCGCTGGCAAGCCACACCAAAGCCGCAACGATGGCGGCCGCGGAAGGGCTGGGCAAGCCCTCGAAGTAGTGCTTGTCCTGCGTGGGCCCACGTGAGTTGAACCGTGCCAAGCGCAGCGCACACGCGGCCGCATAAAAAAAGCATACCAGCCACCCGACTCGGCGCCACAGCGGGCCGTACTCGGCGATGCGTGCCACGCCCCACTGGTATGTGACGATGGCGGGCGCCACGCCGAAAGACACCATGTCCGAAAGGCTGTCGTATTCCTTGCCGAACGCGCTGGCGGTGTTGGTCCAGCGCGCCACGCGCCCGTCCAGCATATCGAACACGCCCGCGACGAACACCGCGATTCCCGCATATTCAAAGCGCAAGTCGATGGCGGCCACGATGGCGTAGAACCCGGCGAATAGCGCGCCGGTGGTCAGCAGATTGGGGAGCCAATAAACTCCGCGCCGCGGTGCAGGTGAGTCGTCGTCGCCCATTGGCGCCCATGATACCAGGGGGGCTCATGTAAGATATGCGGCTATGCGCTTATCTCAGTACCCCATTTCCACCCTCAAAGAGGTACCCGGCGACGCGGATGTCGTCAGCCATCAGCTCATGCTGCGCGCAGGGCTGATTCGCCGCCTGGCGGCCGGCCTGTATGTCTGGCTGCCCATGGGCCTTCGCACCCTCCAGAAGGTGGAACGCATCGTGCGCGAGGAAATGAATCGCGCCGGCGCCCTGGAAATGATCATGCCCACGGTCCAGCCCGCGGAGCTGTGGATCGAGTCGGGCCGCTGGGGCAAGTACGGACCGGAGCTGCTGCGCCTCAAGGACCGTCACGAGCGCGAATTCTGCTACGGCCCGACGCATGAAGAAGTCATCACGGACATCGCGCGGCGGGAGCTGCGCAGCTACAAACAGCTGCCGGTGAATTTCTATCAGATCCAATCCAAATTCCGCGACGAAATCCGGCCGCGCTTCGGCGTCATGCGAGCGCGCGAATTCCTGATGAAGGATGCCTATTCATTCCACACCGACGAGGCGAGCCTGGCGGAAGGCTACCGCCTGATGTTCGAGGCCTACACGCGCATCTTCACCAGGATGGGGCTGAAGTTTCGCGCCGTGCAGGCCGACGGCGGCAGCATCGGCGGCGCCACGACGCAAGAGTTTCACGTGCTGGCCGACTCGGGCGAGGACGCCATCGCTTTCTCCGACGCGGACGACTACGCCGCCAATTTGGAAACGGCGGTCGCGTTGGCCCCGGCGGCACCCCGTGCGCCAGCCACGCTGCCCTTACGCCATGTACCCACGCCCAATGCGCGCACCATTGCGGAAGTCAGCGCGCAGCTCGGCGTGACGCCGGCGCAGTGCGTGAAAACGCTGCTGGTGGACGGCGCCGACGGCGGTGTCGTCGCGCTCGTTATCCGCGGCGACTATGAATTGAACGCCGTCAAGGCGCAAAAGCTCGAAGGCGTAGCAAGCCCCTTGAAAATGGCGGGTGCGGATCGGATACGGGCTGCCGGCATGGAACCGGGGTTCATCGGCCCGATCGGATTCAAGGGCAGAATTTACGTGGATCATGCCGCGGCGCACCTGGCCGACTTCGTGTGCGGCGCCAACGAAAAAGACCTGCACTACCGGGGCGTGAATTGGGGGCGCGACCTCCCCGACCCGCAATCCGTCGATATCCGCAATGTTCAACCGGGCGACCCCAGCCCGACGGGCCGCGGCAGGCTCAAAGTAGCCCGCGGCATTGAGGTCGGGCATATTTTTCAGCTCGGGCAGCTGTACAGCGCCGCGATGAATGCCAGCGTGCTGGATGAGCAGGGCAACACCTTGACCATGTTCATGGGTTGCTACGGCATCGGAGTCACCCGCGTGGTTGCCGCGGCGATTGAGCAAAATCACGATGCCAATGGCATCGTGTGGCCGGATGCCATCGCGCCCTTTCAAGTCGTCCTGGTGCCCATCAACTATCAGAAGTCCGCGAGAGTTCAAGAGACAGCCGATGCGCTCTATCGGGACTTCAACGCTGCGGGCATCGATGTTCTGCTGGACGACCGCGATGCCCGGCCGGGGGTCAAATTCGCCGATTCCGAGCTGCTGGGTATTCCTCATCGCATCGTGATCGGCGAACGCAGCTTGAACGCGGGAAATCTCGAATATCGTCATCGGCGCGCGACCGAATCGACGGAAATACCGGCGGCCGATCCGGTAGGCTATATCCGGCATAAGTTAAATGGCTGAGGTTGATCCATGCGGCATCCCCGCGCGGTTCTGCTCGCGCTGATCGTCTGTATTGGCCTTCCCGGCGCATCGCGCGCCGACCAACAACGCGATCCGCAGCTCAAGGAGCTGCTGCAGAGAATCATCGGCAGCGCCGATTGCTTCACCGACAAGTACGAATCCGACGTCTGGTACAAGTCCATGGAGCCGCGCCTCGCCCGGTTCGTGCCGACTCACGCGGAACGCCTCGAGATTCTGGACCACGTGTATTGCGAAGCAAAGCGCGATCCGAGCCTGCAAATCCCACCGGACCTGGTGCTGGCCCTGATGGAAGTGGAGAGCCGTTTCGATCGCTGGGCCGTCTCGCCGGCCGGCGCGGTGGGCCTCATGCAGGTGATGCCCTTCTGGCCGCACGAATTGGGCGTGCAGAATCAGCTGGTGAAAATTGCCCCCAACATCCGCATGGGCTGCGAAATCCTGCGCTACTACCTGCGCGCCGAGCATCGCAATTGGACCCGGGCCCTGGCGCGCTACAACGGCAGCGCCGGCCGGAATAAGTATCCGGCTCTCGTGATGCAGCGCTGGCAACGCGCCTGGCGCTTTTAGAATACCTCGAAGCCTGCCGGAATCTCAGGCTTGGCGTGGGCCGCATCGGTCTCGAGTACGCGGTCGACTCGTGCTTGCGCAGGACCGCGCTGCAACCACTGCAGCAGCGCTTGCACCGCAGGCGCGCTGCCTTGCGCGAGCACTTCGACAGATCCATCCGGCAGATTGCGCGCCAGGCCGCGCAGGTTCAACCGTTTGGCTTCGAGCCGCGCGCTGTGGCGAAAATAGACGCCTTGGACCTTTCCTACCACCAGAAAGCGCCGGGTGATCTCATCCATCGGCAAACGCGGCGCTAATGAGGCGTCGGGGCGGCGGCTTCCGGGTGCTGGGCGCTGGCCAGCGCAGCGGCGGCATGGTGCTTGGCTTGCAGCGCCGCGAGCCGGGCCCGGGCGTATTCTTGCGCCTGCAGGTGCGATTCCGCTCTGGCGATGGCCGCCTGCGCCGCATCGTAGTCCGGTGAACTGCCGGGAATTGCACCGGCGGCGGCGGCGGCCACAATCGCCTGGCGCGCGTCGCTCATTTCCTGCACAGGCGGTCCTATTCTGCAACCGAGCAGGCAGACGACACCGACCAGAACAACCGTGAGCCGCGACATAGAGTTGCGCGACACTAGCAATAGCAGCCAGAGCCGTCAAACAAGGCGCCGTTATACAATACGAGTTTCGCGCGGCCCAATGCGTTGCGCGGGCGCAGCACGCGCGTGCGATTCTGCATGATTTCCACGGAAGACCATCGATGAATGAAGTACTGGTTCTGTATTATTCGCGCCAAGGAAGCACCGCTGCCCTGGCGCGGCAAATCTGCCGCGGCGTCGAGGCCATCCCCAAGATGCAGGCGCGATTGCGCACGGTTGCGCCGATCACCGCCACCACGCAACGGCTCGATCCGCCGATCCCCGACGAGGGCCCGCCGTACGCCACCCATGATGACCTGCTGCAATGCTGCGGCCTGATCCTCGGCAGTCCGACCCGATTCGGAAACATGGCGGCACCGCTCAAATACTTTCTGGACGGCACGAGCGCCCTCTGGCTGACCGGGGCGCTCGCCGGCAAGCCCGCGGCGGTCTTTACCTCGACTCAGACGCTGCATGGCGGACAGGAATCAACGCTCCTGTCGATGATGCTGCCCCTGCTCCACCACGGCATGTACCTGGTTGGACTGCCCTACACGGAAGCGGGATTGTCGGACACTCGCAGCGGCGGCACTCCCTACGGCGCCAGCCATGTCGCCGCGCTCACGGAGCCGGGCGAACTCTCCGAACATGAGAGTGCGCTGGCGCGGGCTTTGGGCACGCGCGTGGCGGCTCTCGCCGATCGCCTCGCGGCGCGCGCATGAGCGCCGCATCGACAGTCCGCGCGGTCACTGTTTGGCTATGGGTCGCGGTTACCCTTAGCCTGCTGGCCTGGATCCTCGCCGGCTATCCCTGGCTGATATGCCTCGTCGCGGCCTTACCGTTGCTCGCGCCCCTGACTGGTCTGGTGCGCGGCCGACGCCATACCTATGCCTGGGCGACCTTGTTCGCCATTCCTTACCTGGCATTTGCGCTGACCGAACTGTTGGTCAATCCGCAGGCACGCTGGGTCGCGGCGCTGACCCTGTTGCTGGTCTTCGCCTGGTTCTGCACTATGATTTTGTATTTGCGTGCTTCTCGAGTTCAGCGCGGATAAAAGGAATCGTGAGCCGGCGCTGCTCGACCAGTGAGGCTTCGTCAAGCGCATCGAGAAGCCCGAACAGCGAGGGCAGATCGCGCGGCATGCGCCTCAGCAAATACTCTGAAGTCTCGTCGGGCAGTTGCAAGCCGCGCTGCGCGGCGCGCAAGCGCAGGGCCTCGATGCGTCCGGCATCGTCGAGCTCGTGCAGTTGATACACGACGCACGCGGCCGCCCGGGAGCGCCAGTCATCGAGTACCCAGGCCGCCTGCCGCGGCGCCACGGCGGCCGCGAAGATCAGGCGAGTGTGCAATTCGGCCGCCTCATTGAAAAGTCGGAACAAAGCCCGTTCCCAGGCTTGATCTCCGGCTATCTGATCGGCGTCATCGATGCACAGCAATGGGCTGCGTTCGTACCCGGCGAGCGCTTCGGGGGGCAATGCAGCCGCGCGGTTCAAGGGGAAATAGGCCGCCGCATCGCCTGCCGCCGAACAAGCCGCCTGCAGCAGATGGGTTTTGCCTGAGCCGTGGGCACCCCAAAGCCACACCGGAAGCGCGGGATTCGACCGTAAGGCCGTCACGATCTCCGCATTGCGGCCCGGCGCAAAACTTTCATACACGGCCCCCGCTCGCAACGGCATCCGCAAGGCAAGTTGCTTCATGCCATCGCCGCTCGCCGGCCGTAAACCAGGACATAGTCGATGCCGCTCACCGCCACCGTCGCGAACACCAGTGCGCCCAGCCAGGTGATCGCCCATTCGGACGGCAGCGAGAATTTTGCCCTGCTCAGGACGGCGACGATGAAGCCCGCCTGACACACGGTATTGATTTTGCTGATGAGGGAGGGATGCGCGCGCAACGGTCCGATGACAATGCGGTACGCGGCGGCGCCCGACACGATGATCACGTCGCGCGCGACGGCGGCCGCCATCAGCCACAACGGCACCAGCTTCATGAGACTCAAGGTGACGAAGACCGTCGCCAACAGCGCCTTGTCGGCAATGGGATCCAACAGCGCACCGAGCTCGCTTTGCCATCCGCAGCGCTTGGCGAGATAACCGTCCGCCGCGTCCGACACGGCGGCGACGGCGAACAGGACCAACGCGAGCGCGAGCCGCTCATGGGCGAGCGCCATCGAAATGGGCACGGCCAACAGAATTCGGATGGCACTGACGATGTTCGGTATATGGCGCATGGACCGAACCCAGGCTCCGGCGCGCTAGCGATGCAGTCGGAAGCGCTGGATTCCGCTCTCGCCGGCTGCCAGCGGCTGCAACCGCCCATTCAACGACAGCGCACGCTGCAACGAGTCGATGCCGCCGCGCGTCGACAAGCGGAACCGGACCGTGTCGCCGGCCAGGGACTCGACGCTCACGTGCGCGATGAAACTGAGCGATTCGAGATAGCTCTCCACACCCGCGTAGTCCTTGAGATCGTTCAGACCGCTGACCTCGATGTCCACGGGCACGAGACCGCCGCTCGCGGCGAACATTTCCGCATACAGATCCGCGGCGCGGTTTACCCCCTCCAACGTACCGGAGTACTCGCTGCTGCGGTCCTGAAACAGGTGCGTCCAGCGTACATTGGCATTCGCACTCGCGCCGCTTGCGCGACCGATCAGCACCCCATCGCTGCCCATGCGCCGTGCGATTTCCACAAACGTGGACGGCGAGCCTGCGTTCACGGCGGCGAAATCGATGTGGAATTTCTGCAGTTCCGCGCCGCTTGGCCACATCAGCGGCAACCCGCGCAAGGCGGCCGCGCCGGCGATCGCCGACTTGAGGTCGGAACTCTCCTCGGTGGTCATGACGCCGCCGGTCTGCGCGCCGGACTGCACGGCCAATATCACCAACGTCGTCGGCCGCTCATGTCCCCACAGCGGCTGGCCGTTCTGCGTCAGCCACCGCTCGATGGCAGGTCCGTCGAATGCCACCCACAGCAGGCTGTCCGCGGCAGCCCGATATTGCTGCACATAACGCCGCGCGTTGCCGACCAACGCACTCAACACCGGATCCTCATCCGCGTTGCGGCGGCCGGTGACGCGAATCAGCACCGTCTTCATCGCGTTTTGGAAGGCTGCGGTCTGTGCCGTCTCCGAGCGGTCGGCGACCGGGATCGTCGCCTGATACATCTCGGCGCGCGTCAGCGCAGCCGCCGCCTCGCAGAGGAAAAGGGCGCAGGCGCAGGCCCACACGATTGAAAAGCGCCGTAAGTACTGTGCCATGGTGTTGTAAAATACCACAGCTGAAGTGCCGGCCGCCTCAGCCTAAGTTCCGACATGAAGGATCCTCTGATGACTGAACGAGCGCCCGTGACCTATCGCGACGCCGGCGTCGATATCGACGCCGGTGACGAGCTTGTCGAGCGGATCAAGCCGCGGGTGAAGCGCTCGATGCGGCCCGAGGTGCTGGGAGGTATCGGCGGCTTTGGCGCGTTGGTCGAGGTGCCGCTGGATCGGTATCGCAAGCCGGTGCTGGTGTCGGGAACGGACGGCGTCGGCACCAAACTGCGCCTGGCCATCGACACCCAGCGGCACGACGGCGTCGGCATCGACCTGGTCGCCATGTGCGTCAACGACGTCGTCGTGCAAGGCGCCGAGCCGCTGTTCTTCTTGGACTACTACGCCAGCGGGAAACTGGACATCGGCGTCGGTGAGCGCGTCATAGCAGGCATCGTCGAGGGCTGCGTGCAAGCCGGATGTGCCCTGGTGGGCGGAGAAACCGCCGAGATGCCCGGGATGTATCACGGCGCGGATTACGACCTGGCGGGCTTCTGTGTCGGAGTCGTCGAGAAGGACGCCATCATCGACGGCTCGAAGACCCGCGCCGGCGACATCGTTCTCGGGCTGCCCTCCTCCGGCCCGCACTCCAACGGTTTTTCCCTGATCCGCAAAATCCTGCAGATCTGCGGCGCGGACCACAACGCTGATTTGGACGGCGTCAGCCTCATCGAGCGGCTGATGGCGCCGACCAGGATTTACGTGAAGCCATTGCTCAAGCTGATGCGCGAGCTCTCACCCCATGGCCTGTCGCACATCACGGGCGGGGGCCTCGTCGACAACATTCCGCGGGTATTGCCGCAAGGATTGGAAGTGGTGCTGGAGCGCGGCGCCTGGCCGCGTGAGGCGGTATTCGACTGGCTGCAGCGGCAGGGCAAGATCACGGATGCGGAAATGTATCGGGTGTTCAACTGTGGAATCGGCATGACCGTCCATGTGTCGGCGAGCGATGCACCGCGCGCCATCGGCGCGTTGGCCGAAGCGGGCCAGGAAGCGCTCGTGATCGGCGAGGTTCGAAGCGGAACCCGTGGCGTCGTCATCGCTTGAGCGCGACGCCGCGACAGCCGATCGTCATCCTGATATCGGGGCGCGGCAGCAATATGGCTGCGCTCATCGAAGCCAGCCAAGCGCCCGATGCCGCTTACTCGGTCGCGTCCGTCATTTCCGATCGGGTCGATGCCGGGGGTCTCGAGGTTGCACGGCACTTGAAGGTGGCCGCACGGGCGCCGCTGCCGCTGCCGCCGCCGGGCGCGGCACGTGCGGACTACGACAAATCCCTGGCCGCGGCGATCCTCGAGTATTCTCCGGCCCTGATCGTCCTCGCCGGATTCATGCGCATCCTGTCCGCGCCGTTCGTCGAGCGATTTGCCGGAAGGATATTGAACATTCACCCCTCGTTGCTGCCTAAATTTGCAGGACTCCATACGCATCGGCGCGCCCTGCAAGCGCGCGAGGCCGAGCACGGGGCCACGGTACACTTCGTCACGGAGCAGCTCGACGGCGGCCCGCGCGTGCTTCAGGCGCGTGTGCGCATCGTTCCCGGCGATACGGAGGCGACATTGAGTCAACGCGTGCTGACCCGGGAACACCGCATTTATCCGCTGGCCGTCAATTGGTTCTGCCAAGGACGATTGCACTGCGCGGCGGGAACAGCGTGGCTGGACGGCCGGCCATTGAACGAGCCGGTGCAACTGAGCGACCTTGAGCGGGAGAGGTCTTCATGAAGGTACTTACGGGCACGCTTATGCCGGCAATCACCATGTTCATCGCTACCTCTGCGGCGTCCGTTGATGCGGCCGCCGCCTGCGCGCCTGCCGCCGCCCAGTCGCCGGACGATGGCGGCATTGCACCCTTCATCGCGCACTATGAGGCAGCCTGGAAAGGCATCAGCGTGGGCACCAGCGAGATACGGCTGACGCACGGCGCCGAACCGGGGACCTACCTGTATACCTGGACCATCACCGCGCGCGGGATTTTTCGCATCGCGTATAGCGACGATCTTGTGCAAAAAAGCTGGTTGAGCATGAACGGCGGTCATGTCCGCCCGGATAGATACTTCGGCAAGGAAGGTTCATCGACGGTGGAGCTTGCATTCGACTGGCCGAATCAGCGTGCCACCGGTGTATCGGAAACCAAGCCCGTGGATATCAAGTTGCCGGACGGCGCTCAGGATGTCATGTCCATTCAAGTCGAGGTGATGCTGGATCTGAAGCACGGCCATTTGCCGAAGACATTCCAAATCATCGACAAGGATCGGATGAAGGAATTCAACTACACACAGGAAGGCACGGCGAAGCTGCGCACGGCGATCGGCGAACTTGACACCATCATCGTCACCAGCCGGCGCACCGGCAACAACCGGATCCTGCGCATGTGGTTCGCCCCGTCCTTGGGGTTCGTGCCGGTGCAGGCAGAGCGCAGCCGCGACGGCAAGATTGAAATTGCGATGCGCGTGAAGAGCGTCGATCGCTTGATCCCGCTCGAACCGCACCTCGTGCCTTAGGAGCCCGCCGCTCCTAGGTCTTCGGCAGCGTGACGCCGCGCTGGCCCTGGTACTTGCCGCCGCGATCCTTGTACGACGTCTCGCAAACCTGGTCGGATTCGAAGAACAGCATTTGCGCAACGCCCTCGTTGGCGTAGATCTTCGCAGGCAGCGGCGTGGTGTTGGAGAATTCCAGCGTCACGTGGCCCTCCCACTCGGGTTCCAAAGGCGTTACGTTGACTATAATTCCGCAACGTGCGTACGTCGATTTTCCGAGACAAATCGTCAAAACGCTGCGCGGAATCCGCAAATATTCCACCGTGCTCGCGAGCGCGAAGGAGTTCGGCGGAATGATGCACACCGGTCCTTTGAAATCGACGAACGATTTCTCGTCGAAGTTCTTCGGATCGACGATGGTCGAATTGATGTTGGTGAATATCTTGAAATCTTCGGCGCAGCGCACGTCGTAGCCGTAGCTCGATGTGCCGTAGGAGACGATCTTGTGTCCGTTTGCGACGCGCACCTGCTGCGAGGAAAACGGCTCGATCATGCCGTGTTCGGCTGCCATACGCCTGATCCACCGATCGCTTTTTATGCTCATCCGCTCTTTACGCTCATCAGGTTGCTTCGACTGTTATTTTTGGAAATACCCGGCTGTAGTCTTTGTTCAATGTCGCCAAGCGCGCCGCGGTGCGGCGCGCCATCAAAAAGTACGCACGCGCCCGCGCACTGCCGGGCTCCGCCACCACGGTGGGTGAACCGCCATCGGCATCCTCGCGAATACGGATATCCAGAGGCAGCTCACCCAGCAGCTGCACCCCGTATTGGGCCGCCATGCGCGCTCCGCCGCCGCTGCCGAAGATGTGCTCCACGTGACCGCATTGGCCGCAGACATGCAGGCTCATGTTCTCGACGACCCCGAGGACGCGCACCTCGACCTTCTCGAACATCTTGAGTCCCTTGCGGGCGTCCAACAGGGCGATGTCCTGCGGCGTTGTCACGATGACCGCGCCGCTGACCGGGACGCGCTGCGCCAGGGTCAGTTGTATGTCGCCCGTCCCCGGCGGCATGTCCACCACCAAGTAATCGAGATCGCCCCAAGTGGTATCAGACAGCAGCTGGGTCAATGCCTGCGTCACCATCGGCCCACGCCAGGCCATGGGTTGTTCCGGATCGATCATGAAGCCGATGGACATGACTTCCACCCCATGCGCGCGCAGCGGCGCCATGTGCTTGCCGTCGGTGCTGACCGGCTTGGAGCCGGCCAGTCCCATCATCAACGGCTGGCTCGGGCCGTAGATGTCGGCATCCAGCAACCCCACCTTGGCGCCCTGCGCCGCCCAAGCGAGCGCCAGATTGGCTGCGGTGGTGGATTTACCGACGCCACCCTTGCCGGAGGCCACGGCGACCACATTCTTGACATTCGCCAACGGTTTGAGCGTTCTTTGCACGGCGTGCGCCGTGATCTGCGCGCTTAACCGCAACTCCAGCCTTGCACTCCCTAACGCCGGCGCGAGGTGCGAGTGCAGCGCCGCCTGCAATTCAGGCACATAATCGGCGCAGGGAAACCCCAATACGAGATCAATAGCAACCAAGCCGCCGCGACTCGCGACCGAGGCGACTGCCTTGGCCTCGCCCAAGGTCTGACCGAGGTATGGATCGGTATAGGCGCTTAAGTTCTCGCGGATGACGCTGTCCGCGGCAGGAGGTTGGCTCATATGAATCCCCGATTGTACCGCAAGCGGCTAAAACCGTGACGTGTGGCATAATTCCATATTGAGAATCAAGACCACGGATGGCGCCTGAATTAAGGTAAGAATGGGTAGTACTCCAGGGATAGTCCAGCTTTAGGCGCCGAATGACCCTATTCGCCAATTATCGTGCCGATCGGCTCATTGCCGAGGTTAAATCCAGCGGCAATCCCGCCAGCCCGCTGGCGATGAGGGCCTTGGAAAAATTGACCTCGCTGGGAGCCGACGCCATCGACTCGATCGTCGATGCGCTCGCCACGTCGGAAAAGAAGGAAACGACGGCGTATGTCGAGGTGTTGGCTCGCCTGATTGATGCCAAAACCCTGCCGATTCTGCTGAAGACCATGTCGGAGGCCAACGGCCGCGCCCTGTCCGGAATCGCGTGGGCGCTGTCCTCGAGCAAGAACTATCCCGCACACGCGCTGCTTGACGCATTGACGAAGCAGGGGATGCCCAAGCAGGCGCTGCTCGATGTGATCAATGCGCAGAAAAGCCGCTTCACGGTGCGCGAATTGCTGAACGCCGCCTATACGCAGGAGCCCACCGAACGCAACGGGCTGTTCAAAATCATCGGCGAGATCGCAGACGAATCGTCCGTCGATGATCTGCTGGCGAGGATCGAGGGCAAGGATCCGGTCGCGCGGCTGAACATCATCAATGTCCTGGCGCGCTTCAACCTGCCCAAGGTGCAGCAAGAGGTGCAGAAGCAGCTCAAGGACACCAACAAGTTCATACGCTCGGCGGCCTTGACCGCGCTCTCCAGAATGGATGGCCAGTTCGACATGCCCCTGCTCGTCGGCATGCTGCGCGATCCGGAGATCGAAGTGCAGAACAAGGCGGTGGATGTGGTCGTGAAGGCCAACCACCCCGAAACCATCAAGTATCTGGTGGACGTGCTCAAGGATGAAAACGAATACGCGCGGCGCGCCGCGGTGGAAGTCCTGAACGTCGTCGGCACCTCCAAGTCCGTCAAGTACCTGCTCGAAGTGATTGCGGACAGCGATTGGTGGGTTCGCACGCGAGCCGCGGATGCACTCGGCAAGATCGGCGGTCCGAAAGTGGTCGATGCGGTCCTGGCCCTCATCAAGGACGAAAATCAGGACATTCGCCGCGCCGCTATCGAGATCCTGAATCAAACCAAGGATGAGCGCGCGGTCGCGCAGCTCATCGACGCCACGCGCGACCCCGACTGGTGGGTGAGCGAACGGGCGGTCGACGCGCTGGCCGAGATCGGCAGCAGCAAGGCTCTGCCGCGCTTCATCGACATGTTGCAGGGCGAGGCTAAATCCCTGCCGACCGTCATCCGCGCGATCGGCAAAATCGGCGATCAGCGCAGCCTCGAGGCCCTGTTCCCCTTGCTTGCGAGGCCGGAAAACGAGGTCAAAGTAGAAGCCATCGCGGCGCTCGCCAAGCTTGCGGATGAACACCGCGCGGACACCATCCGGGTGCGCCTGCAAGCGGTATCGACGAGCACGGATAGCACCTTGAGCCAGGCGGTCGCACGTGCCATGCAGGAGCTCGATAACCGCTTCTCGTCGCAGCAAATCGCGGCCAACGAGCGCGCGGCAAAGATGCAGGAGCCCGCCAAGACGCTGCTCATCGACAATCAATCGCTGGCGGCTGCGGTCAAGCAGGCGGAGGACGCGGCCGCGCCGGCCAAGCTGGACATTGCGACTTTGAAGCCCGGAGATGTCATCGAGGGCCGCTACAAGTTCATCGAAAAGATCGGCAAAGGCGCCTTCGGCACCGTCTTGCTCATGGAAGACACGGTTGTGGAGGAGCGCCTGATCCTCAAGTTCTTGAACCCCAACGTTTCCTCCGACGAGGAGATGATGAAGCGCTTCGTGCACGAGCTGCGTTACAGCCGTAAAATCACCCACAAAAACGTCATCCGCATCTATGACTTCTTGTACATCCGCGGCAATTACGCCATATCGATGGAATATTTTCCCTCGCACACCTTGGGCGGAGAGATCGTCAACGAAAAGCCCGTGGCGCTCAAACGCGCCGTCAAATTCGCCATCGACATCGCGACCGGCATGGCGGTGGCGCATCAAGCCGGTATCGTGCACCGCGACTTGAAGCCGGCCAACGTGCTGATCGACAACGACTTGCTGCTGAAGATCGTCGACTTCGGCGTGGCCGCGGCGCAAACCCAGGGCGACACGCAGCTGACGAAGACCGGCTATGTCATCGGCTCCCCGAAGTACATGGCGCCGGAACAGATCTTGGGCAAAAAAGTCGACGAGCGGGCGGACATCTATAGCTTGGGCGTGATCATGTATGAGATGTTCGCCGGTGTGCCGCCTTATTCGCGCGGCGACCATATGTCCGTGATGTACCAGCACGTTCAGGGCAAGGCCCGCCAGCCGATCGAGATCAACAAAGAGTTGCCCGTGGAACTCAATGGCCTGGTCATGAAGTGCATGTCGCTGGACAAGGCAAAACGGGCCCAAACCATGGACGAATTGCGCCTGGCGCTCGAGAAATTCCTCTAAGCAGCCTGTCAGCCCCGAGTCCGACGGCCGCCGGTTGACGCACCTCACGTTTATGGGCGAAATCGGGCCCTAAACACTCGAAAAACCAATTGCTTACGGGTAGCCTTACGCGTTATGGCAAGAATCGACGCGTTCCTCAAGTTGGGAGTGGCCCAAGGCTGCTCGGACCTGCATCTGGCGGTCGGCGTGCCCCCCATGCTGCGCATGCAGGGGGACCTGTTGCCGATCAAATTCCGCGATCTGGGTGATTCCGAACTCGAATCCTATATCACCGAGGTCTTGACCCAATCGCAGTTGCGGATCTTGCGCGAAGGCAACGATCTGGACTTCTCCTACGTCTCAACCGAAGGCGGGCGTTTTCGCGTCAATGTCTTTCGCAAGGAAACCGGCATCGGCGCGGCGTTTCGATCCATTCCCACCGCGATGCCGACGATGGAGCAGCTCGGCCTGCCGCCGATCGTGAAGAAGCTGTGCGATTACCATCAAGGCATGATCCTGGTGACCGGATCCACGGGTACCGGAAAGACCACCACGCTGGCATCCATGATCGATTACCTCAATTCGACGCGGGCGCTCAACATCATCAGCCTCGAGGATCCCATCGAATTCGTTCATCGCAGCAAACTGAGCCAGGTGATCCAACGCGAATTGGGCACCCACCTGCCGTCCTTTGCCGAGGGAGTGCGCGCCGCCATGCGCGAAGACCCCGATGTGATCCTGGTCGGCGAAATGCGCGACGCCGAAACCATTTCCATGGCGATGACGGCCGCGGAGACCGGACACCTGGTGCTGGGAACTCTGCATACCACCAGCGCTACCAAGACCATCGATCGCATCATCGATGCGCTGCCGCACGAGGAGCGCGAGCAAACCAAGACCTTTCTTTCCTCGAGCCTCATCGCGGTCATCACCCAGATCTTGCTCAAAACACCCGACCAGCGCGCGCGCAAAGCCGTGTGCGAAGTCATGGTGCTGACCAAGGCCATCGGCAAGCTCATCATGACCGACCAGACGCATCAAATTCCCAGCCAGCTGCAGATGGGCAAGGAATACGGCATGCAGCTCTTGGACCAAGCCTTGCTCGCGGCCATCAACGCCAAGGAAGTGGACCCCGAGCACGCCTACGCTTACGCCTCGGACAAGCGCCAGTTCCAGCGCTTCGTCACCGACATGTCGGGCGCTCCGGTTGCGGAACCGGCAACCCCGCCCTAGGGAGCCTGGACCATGCCAGCCATCGACGAATTCCTGCACCAGGTCCTCGCGGGCAACGGCTCGGATCTGCATTTTTTGGCGGGCGACCCGCCGCGCATCCGCCAGTACGGCGATCTCAAACCCTTGCACGACCGGCCGTTGAGCGCCGACACCGTGAAGAACATCTTGTACGAAATCATGCCGAAGCTTGCGGTCGAGCGGTTCGAAGAAAAGGACGGCACCGACTTTGCCTATGCGATTGCGGGGGTCGCACGCTTTCGCGTCAACGTCATGCGGCAGCTCAACGGCATGGGCGCCGTGTTCCGGGCGATCCCCGCCAGCGCCAAAACCGCCGAGGAGCTCAAGCTCCCGCCGGCCGTCATGGACATGTGCAAGATCAACAGCGGTCTGATTTTGGTGACCGGCAAGACCGGATCCGGCAAGTCCACGACGCTCGCCGCCATGATCGATGACATCAACACTCGCGAGAAGGGCCATATCCTCACCATCGAGGATCCAATCGAGTTCGTGCACGCGCGCAAGAACTGTCTGATCAGCCAGCGCGAGATCGGCGTGCATGCCACATCGTTCTCCAGCGCATTGCAGTCCGCATTGCGCGAAGACCCTGATGTCATTCTGGTGGGCGAGCTTCGCGATTTGGAAACCATGGGCATTGCCGTCACTGCCGCGGAAATGGGCATTTTGGTCATGGCGACACTGCACACCAACGGCGCGGCGCCGACGGTCGATCGACTGGTGAACGCATTTCCCTCGGACAAGCAGCCGCACGTGCGCACGATGCTGTCCACCAGTCTGCGCGGCGTCGTCTCGCAGCAGCTCATTCAAAGGTCCGACAAGCAAGGTCGCGTCGCGGCCCTGGAAATCCTGGTCAATACCCCCGCCGTGGCCAACCTGATTCGTCAGGGCAAGATGGATCAACTCGAAAACGCCATGCAAAGCGGCGCGGCCAACGGCATGCGGCTGATGGATACCGCGATTCAGGCGCTGCTCGACTCGCGGCAGATTTCCGGCAAGGAAGCCTTCAAAAAAGCCATCAACAAAAGCAAATTCGAGCAGTTTCGCGAGGCCTCCTAGCCGCGTTCGCGAGAGTTTGCGCCGCGCGGCAGCGGCCGCCGCCGCGACCTGGGTTTCGCGTCATGGCATAATTCGGCATGACCAAAGCCCGCCGAATTCTCGTCTCCAGCGCCCTGCCCTTCGCCAACGGACCCTTGCATTTAGGCCACATACTGGAGGCCGTGCAAACCGACATATGGGTGCGCTTTCAAAAACTCCGGGGGAATGAGTGCTACTACGTCTGTGCCGACGACACGCACGGCACGGCGATCATGCTCAAAGCGCAGGCCGAGGGAATCACGCCCGAGCAATTGATCGCGCAGGTCAATATCGAGCATAAACGCGATTTGGACGAGATGCTGATCGGCATCGACAACTTCGGCTCGACGCACTCACCCGAAAATCAGGCGCTGTGCAATCGCATGTATCTCACGGTGCGTGATGCCGGCCACATCGACAGGCGCAGCGTGCGCCAGGCGTATGACCAGTCGGCCAACATGTTTCTTCCGGACCGCTACGTCAAAGGCGTTTGCCCGGTTTGCGGCACCGCCGATCAATACGGGGACAACTGCGAAAACTGCGGGTCCACTTATACGCCGGCGGATCTCAAGGATCCGATTTCGGTGGTCAGCGGCACCGCTCCTGTTTGGCGCCAGTCGGAACACTATTTCTTCAAGCTGAGTGCGTTCGAGAAGCCCTTGCATGCCTGGGTACGCAGCGGCGCCGTGCAGGAAGGCGTCGTGCGCAAGCTTGATGAGTGGTTTTCCCAGGGCTTGAGGGACTGGGACATTTCGCGCGACGTGCCTTACTTCGGCTTCGAAATCCCCGATGCTCCCGGCAAGTATTTTTATGTCTGGTTCGACGCGCCCATCGGCTACCTCGCGAGCTTCACGCAGCTGTGCGCGCGCATCGGCTTGAAGTTCGATGACTTCTTCGGCGCCGATTCGCGCGCCGAGCTGCATCACTTCATCGGTAAAGATATCCTGTATTTTCACACGCTGTTCTGGCCGGCGGTGTTGCAGGCTTCCAAAATGCGCCGCCCCACCGCCGTGCATGCGCATGGCTTTCTCACCGTCAACGGTCAGAAGATGTCGAAGTCGCGCGGCACCTTCATCACCGCGCGCAAGTATCTGGAGACCTTCCCGGCTGAATACCTGCGCTACTATTTTGCCGCCAAATCGGGGCCGGGCATCGACGACATGGACATGAACTTGGATGAGTTCGCCGCGCGTCTGAATTCGGAGATCGTCGGCAAACTCGTGAATATCGCCAGCCGTTGCGCCGGCTTCATCACTCGGACTGCCGCCGGCAAGCTGGCGGACAGCCTGGCGGATCGCGAGCTGTTCGCGGCATTCGTTGCCGCCGGCGAGAATATCGCGAAGAGCTACGAAAACCGCGACACGGCCGCCGCGGTGCGCGACATCATGGCGCTTTGCGATCGCGCCAATCAGTATGTCGATTCCCGCAAGCCTTGGATGCTCGCCAAGGATCCGAAGAACGCGGCCGAAGTGCACAGCGTCTGCAGCCAGGCGCTGAACCTGTTCCGGGTATTGATGATTTACCTCGAGCCGGTGCTGCCCGGCATGGCGGCACGCGCGCGCGCTTTCTTCCAGATACCCGGCTGGACGTGGGCCGCGGCGGCGCAACCGCTGCTTTCCACCTCCATCGATCGGTACGAGCCGCTGGCGGTCCGGGTTGATCCCAAGGCGGTCGCGCGGCTGGTCGAGCCGGCGGCGGACGCGCCCGCCGCGTCGGTGCCGGCGGCAACCGCGCGTGCCGCAACGGCCTCCGCCAACGGCGGTGCCTCGGATGCCGCAACCTTGGCGGCGGCCGCGTCGGTGGAGGGCAATTTGATTTCGATCGATGACTTCCTGCGCATCGATCTGCGCGTGGCCAAGGTGCTGGCCGCGGAATTCATTGTCGGCGCGGACAAGCTCTTGAGGCTGCGCGTCGATGTGGGCGATCTCGGCGAGCGCGAGATTTTTGCCGGCATCCGTGCCGCCTACGACCCCGCGACTCTCGTGGGACGGCTCATCGTCGTCGTCGCAAACTTGGAGCCGCGCACCATGCGCTTTGGCATTTCGGAGGGCATGATGCTCGCCGCGGGAGCGGGGGGCAAGGATATTTTCGCGCTCTCGCCGGATTCCGGAGCCGCACCCGGCATGCGCGTACGATGATATGAGCAGCGAGACGGCGCAAAGAATCGCGGCGCGTATCGATGCATTGCTGCCGCAAACCCAATGCGAGCGTTGCGGCTATGCCGGTTGCAACCCTTACGCCGTCGCGATTGCCGATGGCGAGGCGCAAATCAATCAGTGCCCGCCGGGCGGCGCGGCCACGATCGAAGCGCTGGCACGGTTGCTCGACCGGCCGGCGCTGCCGCTCGATCCCCGCCACGGCGTCGAGTCTGCGCCGCGCGTTGCCTGGATCGACGAAGCGCGCTGCATCGGCTGCGCTCGCTGCCTGGCGCCGTGTCCGGTGGATGCCATCGTGGGCGCCCAGAAATACCTGCACACCGTGCTTTCCGACCGCTGCACGGGGTGCGAGCTGTGCCTGCCGCCCTGCCCCGTCGACTGCATCGAAATGCGGACAGCCGGACCTCAAGCCAATCAGCCGGTTCTGAATCGCGAGCGCTACGCGGCGCATACGGCGCGGCTCGCGAAACAAGCCGCGGAACGGCAGCGGCAACTCGACGCCAAGAAGGCCACCGCCGCGCGCCGCCCGAGCGTGCCGTGAACCCGCGCAAGCGCGGGGCGATCTTTGCGCGCCTGCGGGCCGCAAACCCGCGGCCGCGTACCGAGCTGAACCATGCCAGCGCGTTCGAACTGCTGGTCGCGGTTATCCTCTCCGCTCAAGCCACCGACAAGAGCGTGAACAAGGCCACGGCGCAACTGTTCCGCGCGGCGAATACACCCGCTGCCATTTTGGCGCTTGGGCTGAAAGGGCTGTCGAAGTACATCGAGTCGATCGGACTTTATAACACCAAGGCCAGGAACATCATCGCGATGAGCCGCTTGCTGTTGGAGCGTCATGCCGGCGAAGTGCCGGCGCTGCGTGCGGCGCTCGAGGAGTTGCCGGGGGTTGGACGCAAAACCGCCAACGTCATGCTCAACACGGCCTTCGGCCAGGCAACGATTGCGGTGGATACCCATATTTTTCGCGTCGCCAATCGCACCGGCATTGCTCCCGGCAAGACGGTGCGCGAGGTGGAGGAGAAGTTGTTGAAGTTCGTGCCGCCGGAGTATCGCCTCGACGCGCATCACTGGCTGATCTTGCACGGCCGCTATGTCTGCAAAGCCCGTCGTGCCGACTGTCCGGGCTGCCTCATCGCGGATCTGTGCGAGTATCGCCGCAAGACGCGCGCTTGAGCCTCTTCGATGGCCATTCCCGCGATCAATTGCGGCTGGCATACGCCCAGGCGTGGGCCAAGCACTTGGCGCGCGCGCCGTTGGCGCCGCTCGAGGCGCAGATTGCGGACGTGATCGCCGCGCACCCTGAGTACCAACGCTTCGTTGCCGATCCGGACACCGCGATCGGATTTGAGCAGGATACCTCGCTGGCGGCTGACAACCCGTTCTTACACATGGGGCTGCACCTTGCGGTCCGTGAGCAAGTCTCCATCGATCGTCCGCCTGGAGTTCGCGATCTTGTGCGCCGGTTGCAGGGGCGTTACGGCGATGTGCATCTCGCGGAGCACGCCCTGATGGAGGCTTTGGGCGAGGAGTTGTGGCGGGCTCAGCACGAGGGCCGGGCGCCCGATGAAGGACGCTATCTGGCGCTGGCGCGCAACCGCCTGACTCCCCAATGAATTGTTGCCGGTAGCCTAGGCTCATCGCGCCGGGGTGGCGGTAACGCCAACCCATGCGATGGCGAGACACCTGGATCAGTTCCGATCATTTTCCAGGCCGTTTGGGAACGTACAGATCCGTCAGGGTGCCCTCAAAGGCTTCCGCCGCGAACGCGACCGTCTCCGACAAGGTCGGATGCGGGTGGATGGTCAGGCCGATGTCGGCCGCGTCCGCGCCCATTTCGATGGCCAACGCCACCTCGGCAATCAAGTCGCCTGCGTTGGTGCCGACGATGCCGGCGCCGAGAAGGCGGCGGGTTCCCGGGTCGAACAGCAGCTTGGTGAATCCATCGTCGCGATTCAGTGCCAGCGATCGCCCGCTGGCGGCCCAGGGAAACACGCCCTTGCCGTACTGGATACCGCGTTCCTTCGCCTCGATTTCGCTGAGACCCGCCCAGGCGATTTCAGGATCGGTATAGGCGACGGCAGGAATGCAGCGCGCATCGAACGAGGCCTTGTGGCCCGCCGCTGCCTCCGCCGCCACCTTGCCCTGATGAGCGGCTTTGTGCGCCAGCATCGGCGCGCCGACGATGTCGCCGATCGCAAAAATATGCGGCACATTGGTGCGCATCTGCTTGTCTGCGTCGATGAGACCGCGGGCGCTCACCCGGACGCCTGCCGCGGCCGCATCGATGCGGTTGCCGTTGGCGGAGCGGCCCACCGCGACCAACACGTTGTCGAACAGCTGCGGTTGCGCCGCATCCGGTCCCGCGTAGCTCGCCCGCAGGCCTTCGGCAAGCGCCTCGAGTTTCGCCACCTTGGTCTTGAGCAGAATCCTCTCGTAGCGCTTCTCGATTCGCTTCTGCAGCGGACGCACGAGGTCGCGATCCGTCCCCGGCATGAGGCCGTCGCTCAATTCCACCACGGTCACCCGCACGCCGAGAGCGTCGTAGACGCAGGCCATCTCCAGGCCGATGATCCCGCCGCCGATCACCAGCAGGCGCTTGCACTCGAGCGGCAATTCCAGCGCGCCGCTCGAATCGATGACCCGAGGATCGTCGGGCAATCCGGGCAGCAACGCGGATTCCGATCCTGCCGCGATCACGCATTGCTTGAAATCCACACGGCGCGCGCCTTCAGGGCCATTCACTTCACAAGAATAAGGGCCGACGAATTTTGCTTCGCCTTGAATCAGCGTCACCCGGCGCTGCTTGGCAAGCAGCATCAATCCATTGGTCAGCCGGGTGACGACCTTATCCTTCCACGCGCGTAACAGACCGCGGTCGATACGCGGAGGGCCGAACACGATGCCGTTGGCAGCCATGTCCGCCGCCTCTTCGATCACCTTGGCGGCGTGCAACAGCGCCTTGGAGGGTATGCAGCCGTCATTCAGGCACACGCCGCCCAGTACCGGCCTGCGTTCGATCAGCGTCACCTTCAGCCCCAGGTCCGCCGCGCGAAACGCCGCCGTGTAGCCGCCTACACCGGCACCGAGTACCACCAAGTCGACCGCGCCGGCAGGGGCAGCGCTCACAGGCCTGCCGGCGATCTGCTGAGCGCCGGGGTTCGCCGCTGGCGCGGGGCTCGCAGCCATCGCGGGCGCGGCGGCTGGTTCGACTATTGCAATCAGCGTGCCCGATGAAACCGCATCGCCCTTCTTGATTTCGACCGAGTTGATGAAGCCGCTGACGGGCGATGGCACGTCCATCGCCGCCTTGTCGGACTCAAGCGAAATGAGCGGATCTTCGAGGGCAACCTTGTCGCCCTTCTTGACGAGAACCTCAAGAACGGTGACGCCCTTGACGTCGCCGAGATCGGGAACCCGCACCTCCACGGTGCTCATAGCAGAGCTTTCACGTCGCCGAGCGTCTTGGCAAGAAACACCACGAAGCGGGCGGCCTCGGCGCCGTCGATGACGCGATGGTCATAAGAGAGCGACAGCGGCAGCATCAGCCGCGGGATAAAGGCGCCGCGTTCGTAAATCGGCCTCTGGGCCGATCTTGATACGCCGAGGATGGCGACTTCGGGAGCATTGATGATGGGCGTGAAATAGGTTCCGCCGATACCGCCCAGGCTCGAGATCGTAAAACCGCCCCCCTGCATGTCGGCGGCCTTCAGTTTTCCCGCGCGCGCCTTCTCCGAAAGCGCCGTCAACGCTCGCGCGGTGTCATAGATATTGAGCTGGTCTGCATTCGCGATGACCGGAACGACCAGCCCGTTCGGCGTGTCGGCCGCGAAACCGATATTGATGTACTTCTTCAATACCAGATTTTCCCCGGCCTCATCGAGCGAGGCATTGAATCGGGGATATTCCCGCAAGGCCAATATGCAGGCCTTGATGATGAAGGCGAGGGGAGTGAGGCGCACTTCCTCCTGAGCCGCCTTGCTCTTCAGGGCAGCCCGCGCCGTCTCCAGATCGGTGATATCCGCATCTTCATGCTGAGTCACATGCGGCAGATTCAGCCAGCTTGCCTGCAGGCGTGCGCCGGAGATTTTCTGGATGCGTGACAGCGGCTTGATCTCCACGGGTCCAAAGTGCGCGAAATCCACAGCCGCGACTCGCGGCAGCGCCGACCCCGGCGCGCCAGCCGCCGCGACGAGCAAGCCCTTGACATACCCCTTGACGTCCTCCTGGGTAATACGGCCCTTGACCCCGGTTCCCTGCACCTTGCCCAAATCTGCGCCGAGCTCGCGCGCGAATTTACGCACCGACGGACTGGCATGAGCCCGCGAGAATGCTTGTTCGTCGATTCCCGCCGGACGCGCGTCGCGCGGCGCGGGTTTGAGCGCCGGCGGCGAGACGCTGGGTGTTGCAACCGGAGCGGCGCCGGGGAGCGGCCGCTTCGCGGCGCTGGCGGCCTGAATTGGTGGCGGTCGCTCATGCGCCGCGGGCTCGAGCAGCAGGATCACCGAGCCTTCGGAAACCTTGTCGCCCATCTTGAGCTTGACCTGCACGATTTTGCCCGCGACGGGAGCCGGCACGTCCATCGCCGCCTTCTCGGTTTCGATTGTGACCAGCGGCGTCTCTTTTTCGACCTGCTGGCCGTCCTTGACGAGCACGTCGATGACGTTGACGTCCTTGAAGCCGCCGATATCGGGCACCAGAATTTCAATTGGGCTTGCCATGTGCTAAACCGACACGGGATTGGGCTTGTCAGGGTCGATGCCGAAATCCTGCATGGCCTTGTTCACGGTTTGCTTGTCGATCTTGCCCTCATCGGACAGCGCCTTGAGCGCGGCGACAACCACGTAGTGGCGGTCGACTTCAAAGAACCGGCGCAACTCGGCGCGCGAGTCGCTGCGGCCGAAGCCATCGGTGCCGAGCACGGTGTAGGGTCCGGGCACCCATTGCCGAATTTGGTCCGCGACGGTCTTCATGTAATCGGTGGCGGCGACGAAGGGCCCTTCCCGCTCGGCCAACACATGCTCGATGTAGGTTCGCTTGCGCGGCTCGCTCGGATGCAGCATGTTCCAGCGCTCGACCGCGAGCGCGTTCCTGCGCAGCTCGCTGAAGCTCGTGACCGAGAAAACGTCCGCCGGCACGCCGTAGCTTCTTTCCAGCAGATCTGCGGCTGCCTGCACTTCGCGCAAGATCGTGCCTGATCCAAACAGCGTCACCCGCACTTTACCGCGGCCGCCGATTTGCAGCAGATACATGCCGTTCAAAATGCCCTGCGTCACGCCGGCCGGCATCGCTGGGTGCGCATAGTTCTCGTTCATGACGGTGATGTAGTAGAAGATGCTTTCCTGCTCCTGATACATCCGGCGCAGTCCGTCCTGCACGATGACCGCCAACTCGTAGGCATAGGCAGGATCGTAGGCCACGCAATTCGGCACGGTGGTCGCCACCAGCTGGCTGTGTCCATCCTGATGCTGCAGTCCCTCGCCCGCGAGCGTGGTTCGGCCGGCGGTGCCGCCCACCAGGAATCCTCGCGCCTGGCTGTCGCCCGCCGCCCAAATAAAATCGCCGACGCGTTGAAAGCCGAACATCGAGTAATAAATATAGAAAGGCACCATGCTCACGCCGTGGTTCGAATAGGCGGTGGCCGCGGCGATCCACGAGCACAAGCTTCCCGCCTCATTGATGCCCTCCTCGAGAATTTGTCCTTGTTTATCCTCGCGATAAAACATGAGCTGATCGGCGTCCTGCGGCGTGTAGAGCTGCCCGACCGAGGAGTAAATGCCCACTTGCCGAAACATCCCTTCCATGCCGAAGGTACGCGCCTCGTCAGGCACGATCGGCACGATGTGCTTGCCGATGTTCTTGTCCTTGACCAGCGTCGTCATCATTCGAACCAGCGCCATGGTCGTCGAGATCTCCCGATCGCCGGTCCCCTCGAGCAGCGCGCTGAATGCTTCGAGAGGCGGGACCAGCAAGGGCGGAGCCAGAGCACTGCGGGCCGGCAGATAACCGCCGAGCGCGGCGCGGCGTTCCTGCAGATAGCGCATCTCTTCGCTCGCCGGCGCCGGTTTCCTGAACGACAGACCGGCGATTTCTTCGTCGGTGATCTGGATGTTGAAACGATCGCGCACTTCCTTGAGATTATCGTCGGTGAGCTTCTTTTGTTGATGCGTCGAGTTGAGCCCCTCGCCTGCCTTGCCCATGCCAAAGCCCTTGACGGTCTTCGCCAGGATCACGGTGGGGGCACCGGTGTGCGCAACCGCGGACGCATAGGCGGCATGCACCTTCTGCGGATCGTGACCGCCGCGATTGAGGTGCCAAATTTCCTCGTCCGACATGTTGGCAACCATCTCCTTGAGCTCCGGATACTTGCCGAAGAAATGCTCGCGTGTGTACGCCCCGCCTTTGGACTTGAAATTCTGATACTCGCCGTCCACGCACTCTTCCATGACACGCTTCAAAAAGCCTTTCTGATCGCGCTCCAGCAGCGGATCCCAGCGTCCGCCCCAAAGAACCTTGATGACATTCCAGCCGGCGCCGAGGAAGGCGGCTTCGAGCTCTTGAATGATCTTGCCGTTGCCGCGCACCGGCCCGTCGAGGCGCTGCAGATTGCAATTGATCACGAAGATCAAATTGTCGAGCTTTTCGCGCACCGGCATGGTGAGCGCGCCCATCGACTCAGGCTCATCCATTTCTCCATCGCCCAAAAAGGCCCAGATCTTCCGATCGGACCGCGCCACGATGCCGCGATGTTCCAAGTAGCGCAGAAATCGCGCCTGAAAAATCGCCATCATCGGACCCAATCCCATGGATACGGTCGGAAATTGCCAAAAATCGGGCATCAACCAAGGATGCGGATACGATGACAAGCCTCCGCCGCGCACTTCTTGGCGAAACCGCTGCAGCTGGCTCTCATCCAAGCGGCCCTCGAGGTAGGCGCGTGCATAGATGCCGGGGCTGGAATGCCCCTGCATGAAAATCATATCGCCGGGATGAGCGGCGCTGCGTGCGCGCCAGAAATGGTTGAAGCCAACCTCGTAGAGAGTCGCTGCCGAGGCATAGGTCGCAATATGGCCGCCGTACTCCGAATTCATGCGGTTCGCCTGCACCACCATGGCCAGCGCATTCCAGCGTATATAGGCTTCGTTGCGCCGTTCCAAGGATCGATCGCCGGGATATTCAGGTTCCTGCGCTTTGGAAATCGTATTGAGGTACGCGGTGTTCGGCTTGAACGGCAGATACGCACCGGAGCGGCGGGTGAAATCCACCAGCTTTTCAAGCAAAAAATGCGCGCGTTCCGGACCTTGCGCGCGCATGACCGAATCGATCGACTCCAGCCACTCCTGGGTTTCGGCAGGATCGATGTCTTCGAACGGCGATTGTTGCGTCATAGAAATGCACACACACCCACGTGTCCTGTTAAGATGGCAGGCACGTTACAGCGCCCCTGCGCTAACTGCCACTAAATTGACCCGCGTATCTTCGGGGTTTGGTTTTTCACGGTCAAGCTAGGTCGCGATACGTTTGCGGTTTCAAGATATGCCGACTCGCTTGCCCTTAGATCGACTCCTCGTACCGGTGCGCCAGATCGGCGCTCGGGTCAACGCATCCGGTCTCGCGCGCTACCAGAGCGCCGTGTTGCTCCTGCCGCTGAGCCCCTCGGAGGGCGATTGGAAGGCACTGCCGCACGCGCCGCTGCTGCGCGCGCTCCACGCGCGCAAGGTCCGCAAGGCGGGCGACGCGTTTCACCTGCGGGTGGGGCCGCAAGCGCAAACGCTGCTCGTGGTCGCCTGCCTCGCCGACGAAGCCGGCACCTTCGAGCGCCTGCAAGCTGCCGGCAAGCTCGCGCGCGTCGCGCTCGACGGGGATCCGAAATCCTTGCTGGTTTGGCAACAAGGCTGTGCGGCGGCCGCGGCCGACGCGAGCTTCAACGCGCTCATCGCGGCGCTCGAAGCCGCAGCCTTTCGCTTCGAGACCTTCAAGAGCAAGCCCGCTTCTCGGGCCAGGTTGCTCGGTATCGACCTCGCGCGGCGCGGAAAGTTGCACGACCTGGATTTGACGCTCGCGACAGCCGGCGGGAACAATCTCGCGCGATGGCTTACCGCCCTGCCGCCCAACAAGCTGGATGCCGGCGCTTATCGCCGGCTGCTCAAACAATTTGCCCAGCGATTGAAATTGAGTTTTAAATTCCATGGCGAGGCACAGCTCAAGCGCTTGGGCTGCGGCGCCTTTCTTGCCGTGGCGCGCGGCAACGGCACACGCGACGCCGGCATCGCGGCGCTGTCGTATCGCCCGCGCGGCGCTGCAGCACCCGCTGTCAGCTTGGTAGGCAAGGGCATCTGTTTCGACACGGGCGGCACGAATTTGAAGGCGCACAAAGGCATGCTGGACATGCACATCGACATGCAAGGCAGCGCCGTCGCCTTGGGCGCTCTGTACGCGCTCAAGGCCGTGCGCTCGCCGCTGGCGGTCGACTGTTGGCTGGCGATCACGGAAAACCGCACCGGCCCGCTTGCCTATAAGCCGCAGGACGTGGTGCGTGCCGCGAATGGCACGACCATCCAGGTCATTCATACCGATGCCGAGGGCCGCATGGTCCTGGCTGACGCGCTCTGTCTTGCGGCCGCCAGGAAGCCCCGCGCGATCATTGACTATGCGACGCTCACCGGTGCCTGCGTCCACGCCCTCACCGAGCGCTACAGCGGCGCGTTCACCAATCACTCCGAGGCTCGCGGCATGATCGAGTCCGCAGGGGTCGGCAGCGGCGAGCGCGTGTGGTGCTTCCCGATGGATCCCGACTATGACACCGAATTGGAAAGCACCGTTGCCGATGTGCTGCAGTGCTCCGCCGATGCCAAGGGCGATCATATTCTGGCTGCACGGTTCTTGAGCCGATTCGTGCCGAAAGATATTTCGTGGCTGCACCTCGATCTCGCCGCGGGCATGCGTCACGGCGGTCTTGCGCATATTGCGACCGAGATCACCGGATTCGGCGTGCGTTACACGCTGGAGCTGCTGCGCCGCGGATGGCCGGCGGCAGCGCAATGAACACCTTGACCCTACGGCGGCCGGACGACTGGCACGTGCATCTGCGCGACGGCGACGCCTTGACGGCGGTCGCCCGCTTCACCGCGGAGCGCTTTGGGCGCGCCATCGTGATGCCCAATCTCAAGCCGGCGATCACCAGCGCGCAACTCGCCGGGGCCTATCGGCAGCGCATCCTGGCGGCGCTGCCCGCGGGCAGCCGCTTCGAGCCGCTGCTCACCTTGTATCTCACCCGCAGCACCACTACCGAGGAGATCGACCGGGCCAAAAGCTGCGGCTTCATCCATGGCGTGAAACTGTATCCGGCGGGCGCGACCACGCACTCCGACGCCGGCGTCGCGGACATCAAGGAGGTATACTCCGTGCTCGCGCGCATGGAGGAGATCGGCATGCCTCTGCTGGTCCATGGCGAGTCACCGCGCAGCGATATCGATGTGTTCGATCGCGAGCCGCATTTCATCGACACGGTGCTCGCGCCCCTGCTCGAACGATTCCCCGCGCTGCCCGTGGTCTTCGAACACATCACGACGCTGCGCGCGGTCGAGTTCGTCGGCGGCGCGCGCCGCGGCGTTGCGGCCACCATCACGCCGCAGCATCTGCTGCACAATCGCAACGCGATTTTTTCCGGCGGCATCCGTCCGCATTACTATTGCCTGCCCATCTTGAAGCGCGAACAAGACCGGCAAGCGCTGCTGGACGCCGCGACCGGCGGCAACCCGCGCTACTTCCTCGGCACCGACAGCGCGCCGCACGAACGCAGCATGAAAGAAAATGCCTGCGGTTGCGCCGGCATGTTCACCGCGCACGCGGCCATCGAGTTGTATGCGGAGGCGTTTGAATCGGCCGGCAGGCTCGACCGGCTCGAAGCGTTTGCCAGCCATTTTGGTGCCGACTTCTATGGCCTGCCGCGTCACGCCGATACCATCACGCTGATCAAGGAACCCTGGATCGGGCCTGAAAAAATCGCGTTCGGCAGCGGCTCGCTCATTCCCTATCGAGCGGGCGAGCCGATTGGCTGGCGCCTCGCGCGAATTTAGGCATGTCGCAGATTCCGCCCATCACCTTTGCAACGCGCTTCCGGGGTTTTCTGCCGGTGGTCATCGACGTCGAGACCGGCGGTTTCAACGCGCAAACCGATGCCCTCCTGGAAATCGCGGCGGTATTCATCGACATGCGCAGCGACGGCACGATCACGCGCGGCGAGACGCATCGCTACCACGTCATCCCCTTTCCCGGCGCGAATTTGGAACCGGCATCGATGGCGGTGACCGGCATCGACCCCCATCACCCGCTGCGTCCTGCCATATCCGAAGAGGACGCACTGCAGCGCATCTTCAAAGAGGTGAGGTCCGCCATACGGGCTGCGGATTGCAGCCGTGCCGTGCTGGTGGGCCACAACGCATCTTTCGACTTGAATTTCTTGAATGCGGCGGTAGCGCGCGCGCAGGTGAAGCGCAATCCCTTCCATCCGTTTTCAAGTTTCGATACCGCGACCCTCGGCGGCATCGCCTTCGGTCAAACCGTGCTGATGCGCGCCACCCTGGCCGCCGGTCTTGAGTGGAACAGCAGCTCGGCGCACTCGGCAGCCTACGACGCCGAGCGCACGGCGGATCTGTTTTGCATCGTCTGCAACCAGTTTCAAAGCGTGTTCGATGCAGGCCGCAGACGCCTGGCGGCGATGGGGCCGCTCGAAGTCGAGGCGGACCCTCAGGAGCCCATCTGAGGCCTAGGCGGCGACGGCGCCGGCCTCCGCCAGCAACTGCTTCAACTCACCGCTCTTGTACATCTCCAGGGTGATATCGCAGCCGCCCACCAATTCACCGTTGACATAAAGCTGCGGAAAGGTCGGCCACTTCGAATAGGTTTTCAGCGCCTCGCGCACTTCCGGATCTTCAAAAATATTGACATGCGCGAACTGCGCCTTGCAGGCCTTGAGGGCGCCCACGGTCTGGGCCGAAAACCCGCACTGCGGGAAATCGGGCGTACCCTTCATGTAAAGCACCACGGGGGCCGCGGCCAGCTGGCCTTTGATTCGTTCAATCGCATCCATAGTCGACAATCTCCACGTTATTCACCCAATTGTACGATAATCGTCCCGACAGGCCTAAGACCTTTGGGTACTTTGGGTATCGTTGTGTTATTGGGGTCACTCCCCTATTCTTCCAGCCTGCCGCAACGCACTAACACGTCGCGGGGTCCGACGCATAAACTTTGGAGGGGAACCGCATGAACCCGTTAAACACCGTCAAATGGCCTCTGATCATTGGATTCGTGCTCGCTGTCATCATAGCGGCGCTGGTGGAAGGCGGCCTCACCTTCAACTCCGTCACCCTGGCGGCGCTGACCCGCTGGCTGCACGTCATTGCCGGCGTGTTCTGGATCGGCTTGCTGTACTACTTCAACGCCGTGCAGACCCCCGCCATGGCGGTCGCGGCGGCCGACAAAGGCGGTCCGGGAGGCGCCGGCGTCAACAAATACATCGCGCCGCGCGCGCTGCTGTGGTTTCGCTGGTCCGCGCTCGCCACCTGGCTTTTAGGCGCCTGGCTGCTTTCCCAGACGCACGGCCGGTTTGTCAGTGCCTTTACCTTAAGCCTGCTCGATAACCCCACCTCGCGCCCCAACCTGATCATCGGCATCGGCGCATGGCTCGGCACGATCATGCTCTTCAACGTCTGGGGACTGATTTGGCCCAATCAGAAAAAGATTCTAGGGCTCGTCCCCGCGACGGACGAGGAGAAGGCCAAGGCGCGCAAGATCGCTCTGTATGCCTCGCGCACCAATTTTTTGCTCTCCATCCCCATGCTGATGTGCATGATAGGACCGATGCACGGGCTGCCCTTCTAAATGGCGGCCGCGCCGCGGCCGGGCCCGCCGCTGCCGGTGCCGGTGCCGGTGCCGGTTCCTGCCGATTTGCCGCAGCAAGTGGCGGCGGCATTGGGTGAAGATATCCGCGGCGGTGATCTCACCGCCGCGCTCATTGCGCCGGAAAAAAACGGCCGCGCCACCGTGATCACGCGCGAAACGGCAATTCTCTGCGGCATTCCCTACGTGGAGGCGGCCTTCAGGCAGGTAGATGCGCGCGTGAGATTCGATTGGCAAGCCGCCGAGGGTGATGCCGTCAGCGCCAATCAGGTGTTGCTCCGCGTGGAAGGCCCCGCCCGGGCGCTGCTGACGGCGGAGCGGACGGCGCTTAATTTTTTACAATTGCTGAGCGGCACCGCAAGCGCCGCTCACGCTCACGCGCAATTGCTCGAGGGAACCCGATGCCGCCTGCTCGATACCCGGAAAACCATTCCGGGATTGCGAACCGCGCAAAAATACGCGGTGCGGGTGGGCGGCGGGCACAACCATCGCATGGGTCTTTTCGACGGAATTCTCATCAAGGAAAACCACATTGCCGCGGCCGGCGCAATTGCCGCTGCCGTCGCCGCGGCGAAGCGCACGGCGGCCACGGTGCCGGTGGAGGTCGAGGTCGAGGACCTGACGCAACTGCAGGCAGCGATCGAGGCCGGCGCCGATATTGCGATGCTGGATAATTTTTCGCTGCAGGCCCTGCGCGAGGGAGTGGCGCTCAACGCGCAGGCCAAGCGCCCCTTGAAACTCGAGGCCTCGGGCGGCATCACGCTCGATACGATTCGCGAAATCGCGAAGACCGGCGTGGACTTCATTTCCGTCGGCAGCATCACCAAACATGTGCGCGCCGTGGATTTGTCGATGCGATTCGAGTGGCGCGTATAACCGGCTGCAAGCGCGCCGGACCGTCGGAACCGCTCAGCTCAGTAAGGAAAATTCGCGCATTGCGGGTATGAAGTTTTCGTTCGAGTGCCCGGGCCGCGTCAATTTGAACAAGGCAAACCGCTGCAGCGGCGTCAGCATCGCCCACTGTCCGCGCGAGGGCGGCGCAACGCCAAGATTGCGCGCCCAATCGCATATTCGCTCGGGCACGACGCCAGGATCAGCCCAGGGCGGCGATTCCTCGAGCGGCGTCAGCTCGACTGCGGTCTTCGTAGATTTCTCGATGAGGAAGATCAGGTACTGCTTGTACGACTCGATCTGCGGCAGCTCGTCACAGGGTTTTTCCACGAGCTGCCGTCGTTCCTCCGCAGGCAACCTGTTCCATTGCTTCAATGAGAGCTTGATTCCGGTCCGATCGAGCTTCAGTCTTACGCTCATCGGTATGCAGCGCAGAGTGCCGCCGAAGTCGAGTTCGAAGGCGAAAACGCCCGGGTAAGGGGATGGTGAGGTCAAACGCTGTTGGCCGCCTTCAACACGCGCTGCGGCTGCGAGACGCCGTAGCCTTGGGCATAGTCGACGCCCAGGCTTTGCAGCATGTTGATGATTTCCTGGTTCTCGGCGAATTCTGCGATCGTCTGCTTGCCCGTGAGGTGGCCGATTTCGTTGATCGAACGCACCATTTCCCGGTCGATGGGATCGTGCAAAATCTCTTTGACGAAACTGCCGTCGATCTTCAGGTAATCGACCGGGAAGTGCTTCAAGTATCCGAACGAGGACAGCCCGGTGCCGAAATCGTCGAGCGCGAACTTGCAGCCCAATTCTTTGAG